>RCMY010000454.1_pt1 | contig 38350 bp, 34 predicted proteins | sample 2041341 | NCBI WGS metagenome assembly RCMY01 (sample SAMN09708234, study PRJNA481090) | Marine sediment metagenome, whole genome shotgun sequencing project. | reverse complement strand
TGCAGCGCAGCATATGGTTGATATGTAAGCAAGAAATTTTTTCCACAACGCAGCAGCTGGGATGAAATCTGGATTTTTAGAGGTGCCCTTAAATGAATTAGCATATAATGCATGGCATAATTGTAGCTTACATTAGCATGGACAATGCTAGCATCTTTTATCTTCCCAAGAACTAGAGAGGGTACCTCTGTGTATAAGTTTTATTTTAGAGCATGTTTATTTATAACTTTATTAATTTTTCCGTATGTTATTTATGCTGCAGGACTTGGAAAATTAACGCTTAATTCTGCTCTAGGACAACCACTTAAGGCTGAAATTGACCTCGTTGCGGTTAAAAATAATGAGTCGTCTTCATTAACTGCAAATTTGGCCTCACAGGAGGCATTCCGCCAAGCGGGCATCAGTTATGAACCATTCTTTTCCACATTAGAAATGGCCATTGATGCTCGATCTAATGGTGACCCATATATAAGAATAACCTCGCTTAACTCGATCAACGAACCTTTTTTGAATGTGCTGGTGGAGCTGAGCTGGACATCAGGTCGCTTGATGCGTGAATATACTGTATTGTTGGATCCAGCTGAAGCAGCAACACCAGAGCCTGTCGCCCCCACCATTGTTGATGCGCCCGTTGTGGCAGAGACTTATTCCGATGAGCCTGAAGTACAGGCGGCACCAGTTATCGAGCAAATTCAAGCTGAACCAGCTGTCGTTTCAGAATCCTTTCCCGGCGATACCTATGGGCCTGTTAGTCAGGGCGACACATTATCTAAAATAGCTCAACAAATCTCACCAAATAGCACAAACCTTAATCAAATAATGATTGCACTGTTTCGCGCCAATCAAAGTGCCTTTATTGGGAACAATATTAACCTCATTAAAGTTGGAGAGGTTCTACGTATTCCTTCTATTAATGAGATTGAAGAGATTTCTGTAATGGAAGCTAATGCCGAAGTAAAAGTGCATGTTGCTGATTGGCGCAATTATAAAAATGAATTGGCTGGTGTATCGAATGAAGCACCAGCAGCTGAGTCCTTAAAACAAATCGATTCGGGTGAAATAATCACGGCGGTAGAAGATGAATTTGTGGCATTAGAAGCGCAACCCGAAGAGGTGCTGAGACTGTCAGGCGGCGTACATACGGAAGATATGTTGGGGTCCTCTAGTGAAGGCGAATCCGATATGTCGCAAGAACGAATTCGTATGATTGAAGAGGATTCAATTGCTAGAAGTTTAGCGTTGATTGAGGCGAACGAGCGAATCGAACTGTTAGAAAAAAATATAAAAAATTTACAGCAGCTATTAGAGCTAAAAGACCCCGCCTTGGCTCAAGCGCAAATACAGGCTGAAAATGCGTATGAAGAAATATCAAATACGCATGATGAGATATTGATTGATGATTTAGTGCCTGAATCTATAGATGATGTTTTGCCTGCATTAGAAAATATCATTGATATTACTGAGCAAAAATTAGATGAGCTGCTTTCGTCTAATACCGAATTGGACGAATCCATCGCAGCATTGGATTTTGCTGAAGAGTTGAATAATGCACCAGCCGATGTGTCAACCGAGCTGCCTGTGGAAGCACCAGTTGAGGCGTCCATTATGGATCAATTAATGGACAATATTGCTTATGTTGGTGGTTTGCTAGCTTTCATGCTGCTAAGTGCATTAATTGCAATTAAGATACGTCGTAATAAAGCCGAAAAAGAGGTAGATGAAGACGAGCTAGATTTTGATTCGTCATCCTCTTTGCGCAACAGGGTGGCATCTATAGCTGCTGCTGATGCACTAGCAGCACATGAAGAGTCAGATATTTCGCATGTTAATGAAGATAGCTTGGCTCCTGAAGCGGAAGTGCAAGCTGAAACCGAAGCTAACTTTGATACGCCTGATACTAATAATTCTAAAGAAGACTCAGAAGAGATCGATTTGGATTTTTCTCAAGAAGAAACATTGGATGAAGGCATAGCTGAGCCAGCGTCGTTGCTTGATGAAGAAGATATATCGCAACCTATATTAGAGCCTGAGCTTGAATCAGGCGCCGACATTGATTTGGATTTGGATCATCTTGATGAAAGCAATGTGAAAAGTGATGATCAAGAGCAGCCTATTGAACTCGCAGATAAGCTAATACAGGACAATGTGGACGATTCAGCTGTAGATTCATTGGCAGGTGATACAACAGGTTCGGACGAGGAGTTAGCATTTACTGACGAAGCAATTGCTTCGTTGGAAGAGGCCATTCAGAACGAGAGACAAGCGGTAGCGGAAACATCAGAGCCTGAATTGCCAGAGGCTGATGCAGAGGAAGGAGAGGCTGCGCAACAAGGAAATGAAATGGATTTTGAGTTTAATTTAGACTCAGAGAATCTGACTGATGGCGAAACACCTCCTGCTGTGACTGAGGAAGTTGGCGGTGAAGCTGAGTCGCCAGAATCCGATAATAGTATTTCATTTGATCTTGACACGCCAAGAGAGCCTGCTGAAGATGTGTCTCTTGATCAGGTATCTGAAGAAACGGAGACTCAGAGTCAAAAGGAGAAATTAGATTTAGCAATAGATTCTCCTGAAGGTCCAGATACGCCAGAGGCTAATCAAAAATCTTCGGATGAAGTGGCTGCAGATGCTAATTTGAATTTTGCTGCAATACCGACTGAGACGACAACCCTAGATAATAGTGTAACTGCCGCTGAACCAGAGGAACATGATGAGCATTGGCATGATGTCGAAACTAAGATTGACTTGGCGAAAGCATACATAGAAATGGATGATGGTGAAGGTGCTAAGGAAATACTAGAAGAAGTAGCTAAAGAAGGTGACGCTGGGCAGCAAGAGAAAGCTAAAAATATGTTAGAAGTTTTACCTTAATCTTAAGTGATATATTTTCTAGTTGATGTGAAGCAATTCTGGAGAAAAACTACGGTAGCTGCTATCACTTAATGAGAATCATTCTGGTTCTAGAATATGATGGAAGTCGTTACTGTGGTTGGCAAAGTCAGCCTGCAAAATGTTCTGTGCAAGACTCACTCGAATCTGCATTATCTAGAATTGCTTGTACCAATGTTCGTGTTGTGGCTGCAGGGCGAACTGATACCGGCGTTCATGCGCTATATCAAGTTGTTCATTTTGATACACAGGTAAAACGTCCGTTAAGTGCTTGGGTACGTGGTGCCAACTCATACTTGTCTGATGATATATCTGTTTTGTGGGCATCAGAGACTGGCGATGATTTTCATGCGCGTTACAGTGCGGTCGAGCGTCATTATTTATATGTTTTAGTCAATCAACCTGTCCGTCCTGGACTATTGAATAAGAAAGTTGGTTGGTTTCACCAGCCATTGAATATTCAGAAAATGCAACTTGCTGCGACCACATTGCTGGGAAAACACGATTTTTCTTCTTTCCGTGCTGCTGAATGTCAGGCTAAATCTCCCGTGCGAGAAATAACTAAGCTTGATATATCTTGCCAAGGTAATACTTTTGTTTTTAAGTTTAGTGCGAATGCATTTTTGCACCATATGGTGAGAAATATGGTGGGTTGTCTTGTCTATGTTGGTAAAGGAAAATATTCGCCTGAATGGATGCCTAAGCTTTTGGAAGGCCGTGATCGTGCAAAAGCTGCTCCCACCTTTTCTGCAGCTGGACTTTATTTGGCGGGTGTGACCTATGATACTAAGTGGAACTTGCCACGTTTTAATAATGCTCCGCTAATGATGTCTTTGCCATTGATTAATCAATAAAAACTAGGCTAGGCTAACTGTTGTAAAGAAATAAGGTTAGTAACTTGGCGAGACAAAATATATAATTTTGTTTTTTTTTAAATTAATTTATTTATGTCTGTCCGTGTAAAAGTATGCGGGATTACGCGTAGAGAAGATGCGTTATCAGCAATTGAATTAGGCGCAGACGCGCTCGGTTTTGTGTTTTGGTCAAAAAGCTCACGTAGTGTCACATCTAATGATGTTCGTCAAATTGAAGTAATTTTGCCGCCCTTTATTAATAAAGTTGGAGTTTATGTCGACCCCACTGCAGAGTGGGTTGCAGAAACATCTGTCGCTGGTTGCTTGAGTTTGTTACAGTTTCATGGCGATGAATCGCCCGAATTTTGTGATCAATTTTCATTACCTTATATCAAAGCAATTCAAGTCAAAGATGGGATAGATTTGTTACAATACGCTACACGTTATAGTAATGCGCGAGGATTGTTACTCGATACTTACGCAGCGGGTATGCCTGGTGGGACAGGTCATGTGTTTGATTGGGCGTTGGTGCCTCAAGATTTGCCTTTGCCTGTGATACTTTCTGGTGGTCTAAATCCAAACAATGTAGCATCAGCAATCAAACAGACGCGACCATGGGCCGTTGATGTCTCGAGTGGCGTGGAAGCTACAAAAGGTATTAAAGACAAAACAAAAATTGCTGCTTTCATGCAAGGAGTTAGAGATAGTGAATGTTTATGATCTTCCAGATGAGAAGGGACATTTTGGACCTTATGGGGGTGTATTTGTTGCCGAAACATTGATTTCGGCGCTTGATGATTTACGTGCTCAATATGAACACTACCGTAATGACCCTGACTTTCAGGCTGAGTTTGCATACGAGCTAAAACATTTTGTAGGACGTCCAAGTCCTATTTATCATGCTAAACGTTGGTCGAAACATCTCGGCGGCGCACAAATTCTGCTTAAACGAGAAGACTTGAATCATACAGGTGCGCATAAAGTTAACAACACCATTGGTCAAGCGCTATTAGCGCGACGTATGGGTAAGTCTCGCGTGATAGCTGAAACTGGTGCTGGTCAGCATGGTGTTGCTACTGCGACAGTGGCTGCGCGTTATGGTATGGAATGTGTGGTGTACATGGGTTCAGAGGATATTCGGCGGCAAGCGACCAATGTCTATCGGATGAAATTGCTGGGTGCGACGGTTATACCAGTTGAATCAGGTTCTAAGACATTAAAAGATGCTTTGAACGAAGCCATGAGAGACTGGGTTACCAATGTAGAAGATACCTTTTATATTATTGGTACAGTTGCTGGGCCGCATCCTTATCCGATGATGGTGCGTGATTTCCAAACGGTTATTGGTGAAGAGGCTAAGGTACAAATGAAAGAGCAATTCGGGCAACAACCCGATGTACTGATTGCTTGTGTGGGTGGGGGTTCCAACGCGATCGGGTTGTTTTATCCGTACATTAATGAAGAGGATGTACGTATGATAGGTGTAGAAGCTGCGGGTAAAGGGTTGGAGACAGACCAACATGCAGCGACCTTGATGAAAGGTGTGCCGGGCGTACTACACGGGAACCGCACCTATCTCATTCAAGATGAAAATGGCCAGATTGTTGAAACGCATTCAGTTTCAGCCGGGCTAGATTATCCGGGTGTGGGACCAGAACATGCGTGGCTTAAAGATATTGGTCGTGCTGAATATGCAGCGGTTACTGACGATGAAGCTTTGGAGGCATTTCATGCCTTGTGCCGGTATGAAGGCATCATGCCTGCTTTGGAGTCCAGTCATGCGTTGGCTTATGCGGCTAAATATGCGCCGACACTTAACAAAGATAAATTGTTATTGATTAATCTTTCGGGTCGGGGTGACAAAGACATGGCGACCGTTGCACAAATGTCTGGGTTGACGCTTTAACAAGTATATTAATTAATTTACATAACGCTTAATAAGTATGAATCGTATTGCTACAACATTTGCAACACTTAAATCGCAAGATAGAAAAGCGTTGATTCCTTTTATCACAGCGGGTGATCCTGATCCGTCAATGACTGTTCCGTTGATGCACGAAATGGTAAGAGCGGGTGTTGATGTTATTGAACTTGGCGTGCCATTTTCTGACCCTATGGCTGATGGGCCAACGATTCAGCGATCATCTGAACGAGCACTTAAACATTATGTCAGCTTAAATGATGTATTTGGGATGGTGTCAGAATTCAGAAAAACAGATGCAAATACGCCAGTGGTATTAATGGGATATGCTAATCCTGTTGAAGCAATGGGTTATGAGACTTTTGCGACTAAAGCAAAAGCGAGTGGTGTTGATGGCGTTTTAACGGTTGATTATCCGCCGGAAGAGTCTGATGCATGGGTTGCTCAGCTGAATAAACAGGGTATTGATGCGATTTTTTTGATGTCACCAACCACATTACAAAGTCGTATGCAGCATGTGGCTAAGCTCGCGCAGGGCTATGTTTACTATGTTTCGTTAAAGGGTGTGACGGGTGCGTCAAACCTGAATTTGGTTGAAGTGGCTGATATGATGGAGCAATTACGTAAGAATATTTCTATTCCAATCGGTGTTGGTTTCGGTATTCGTGATGGTGAAACGGCAAAAGCTGTTTCAGAACTCGCTGATGCAGTCGTTGTGGGTAGTCGTATTATTGAAGAAATCGAGCAGTCCTCCAAAGCAGATATATTATCCAATGTGGGTAAACTGTTAAGTACGTTACGTCATGCAATTGATGATAAATAAGAATGCGTTTGCTACATATCAAATATAGGATGTTGAATTCATGAGCTGGTTTCAAAATATTATTCCGCCTAAGATCAAACGAAAAGAAAATGGCGATAAAAAAATTGTACCGGAAGGGCTTTGGAGCAAATGCAGTGCTTGCGAAGCGGTGCTTTACTATACTGATCTGAATAAAAACCTTAATGTCTGTCCACGGTGCGATTGGCACAATCGTATCTCTGCAAGAAATCGTCTTAATTTATTACTTGATGCAGAAGGGCGCAAAGAGATTGGTGAAGAGGTGATTGCTACGGACCCGCTTAAATTTAAAGACAGTAAACGTTATGTTGACCGGTTATCCCAGGCGTGTGAAAACACTGAGGAAGATGATGCGCTGGTCGTGATGCAGGGTAGAATTAAGAACGTGCCTGTTGTTGTTGCTGTTTTTGAGTTTGGTTTTATGGGTGGTTCAATGGGGTCGGTCGTTGGTGAGCGTTTTGTTCGTGGTGTACAAGTCTGTGTTGAAAAACGTATGCCATTTATTTGTTTCTCTGCAAGTGGTGGTGCGCGTATGCAAGAAGGCTTGTTTTCCTTGATGCAAATGGCAAAAACAACGGCAGCTTTAACACGACTTAGTAAAGAAAAACTTCCGTTCATTTCTGTTTTAACTGACCCAACAATGGGCGGTGTGTCGGCTAGTTTTGCTTTTATTGGTGATGTTGTCATCGCAGAGCCTGGTGCTTTGATAGGTTTTGCTGGTCCACGTGTGATTGAGCAAACGGTGCGTGAGAAACTGCCTGATGGGTTCCAGCGTGCTGAGTTCTTGTTAGATCATGGTGCTATCGACATGATTGTTGATCGTAGGCAAATACGTGACAAAATTGTTAATCTATGTACTTTATTAATGCGTGTACCTGTTCCAGTGCCAGATTTGTCTGCTGATTATTAGTACGTCCACTTGTAACATAATGGCTAAATGATTGTGGAAAACAAACATGGTCGGTTTTATTTCTGATTCAAATTCAAGCCTGATGTCACTTGATGAATGGTTGGTTCATCTTGAGAAAATACATCACAAATCCATTGAATTAGGGTTGGAACGTATTAATAGGGTTAAGAATGATCTAGAACTAACCTCTGATTTTCCTGTCATTATTGTTGGCGGTACCAATGGAAAAGGCTCTGCATGCTCTATGCTGGAATCTATTCTGAGTCATGCGGGTTACCATGTTGGTTGCTACACTTCCCCTCACCTGCTGCGTTATAACGAACGTATTCGTATTGACCGGAAAGAGATAGGAAGCGACGCCTTATGTGAGACTTTTGGCGTAATTGAATCAGTAAGAATTGACAGTGGAACTTCTCTAACTTATTTTGAATTTAGTACGCTTGCTGCCATGCATTTATTTGTGCAGTTTAAGGTGGATATTGCAGTTTTAGAAGTGGGTTTAGGCGGTCGCTTAGATGCAACTAATGTATTTGATGCTGATTGCGCTATTCTAACCAGTATTGGTTTGGATCATACGGATTACCTTGGTTTTACACGAGAGGCCGTTAGTTTCGAAAAAGCGGGTATTTTTAGAAATACGAAGGTTGCTATTTGTTCTGAACCAAATGCGCCGCCAGCAATAGCTCAGCATGCAGAAGCAATCGGTGCGAATCTGCGGCAAATAAATGATGATTTTGGTTATATAATTCAAAATGATCAATGGCGTTTTTGGGGGCCAAATGGTAAGCATTATTGCCTTCCTTATCCATCTCTTCGTGGAGAAAATCAGCTACAGAATGCCAGTGCGTGTTTGATGGCACTAGATGCGCTGAGAGAAAATGTGCCGGTAAGTATTAACGATATACGCCTAGGTTTATTAGATATTCAATTGCCTGGGCGATTTCAAGTGTTTTTAGGGCAACCGATAGAAATAGTTGATGTGGCTCATAACCCCGACTCTGCGCGTGCTTTAGCTAACAACCTTGAATCCATGGGGCCATATAATAAGACCTATGCAGTATTTTCGATGTTGAAAGATAAGGATATCGCTGGGGTGGTGCTGGCTTTAAAGCATTGTGTTGATATATGGCTAGTATCTTCATTAAATGTGCCACGTGGTGTTAGTGGAGATGAGCTGGCTGAAGTTCTTGAAAATGCAGGTATAAAGAAAAAAGATGGGAATATCATTGTTTTTCATGACCCTGTCGCTGCCTATGGATTTGCCTGTGAGCAGGCGACTAAAAATGATAGAATCTGTGTGCTAGGTTCATTTTATACAGTTGGTGCCGTGTTACAGCATAAAAATGTTACGCGGTGTGAGTAACGATCAGGTATTTCAAATGACACAGAATATCAGCGAAGAAGAATTACTATTAAGAAAGCGTGCTAGAAGGCGTTTACTTGGCGCGACAACATTGGTAATTGCAGCCGTTATAATTTTGCCGATGATATTTGATGAGGAACCAAAATTAGAGCAGCTTGAAATGGAGATTAATTTTTCTCCTGAGGAATATGCCACTGATTTTTCGCCTACATTACTGGATTCAGATGATTTGCTTGTTGCTGACCCGTATAGTGAAATGCCAATAGAAGAGCCTTTATCTGTTGAGACAGTTGTGCCGCCATTTGTGGACGAGGATCCAGAAAAACTGGTTGTTGATGAACAAAACCGCATACCTATACCAGGCATCAAACCTTCTTATATTAAAATTGTTTCTCAAGACAATCAGGTGGCTGGTCATGCTAGTGCTGCTACGGGTACGCTTGAATTTGTTGTTCAACTTGGCGCTTTTTCAGATCATTCTAAGGCAAGACAACAACAGCAAAATCTTGTGTCAAATGGCGTTCAAGCTTATACGGAAACATTGTATGTTAATAATAAAGAAATGATGCGCGTGCGAGTCGGTCCTTTTTCATCTCGTATATCTGCGGAAAATGAGCTTAGAAAGCTGAATCAATTTGGACTTAATGGTGTTGTAACGGCTAGATAGTTTGCACGTAAGGATTTCTAAGTAAAGTTAAGTTTTTGTCGCTACTAAATATAGACTATGTCGCAATTAATTGTTGAATTCTACAGCCATCTGATTAAAAATGATTTTTTGGCTGCTAAAAAATAGCATAACTTAATGATTAATAATATATAAATCAATTTTACAAGTCATTTTCAACAATTAATTGCGACATAGCCTAAATATACATTCATTACCTGTTTTCAAATGACCATTCTTGATTATGTCGTTCTGGGCATTATTTTCGTGTCTATTCTGGTTAGTATTATGCGAGGATTTGTACGTGAAATATTGTCTTTAGCTGGATGGGTCATTGCATTTATGGCGGCAGGTTCTTTTGCGGGCCAATTTGAACCAATGTTGCCATCCAGTGTTGCTGGAGAGTCGCTACGCATATTAATAGCATTTGTGGTTGTGTTTATGTCTGTATTACTGGTAATGATGTTAGTGACCATGCTGTTGTCATCTGCCATTAAAAGTGTTGGATTAGGTTTTATTGACCGATTACTTGGTGCGTTTTTTGGTTTCTTACGTGGGTTTGTCGTCGTGATGATTCTGGTTTTGATTGCCGGATTAACAGGATTACCTAAACAACCTTTTTGGCAACAAGCATTACTCAATCGTCCCTTGGAAACCGCAGCCATGGAAGTTGTGGTCTGGTTACCAAACGAGATATCTCAGCGGATTAGTTTTGAAAATGATGAAGAATAATTAATCATATTTTAAGGAAAATCACTTTTAAAGTATGATTAATTTTTTATTATTTCTTTACTGATCCGAGTTTAATTCACGGAGTTTATTTATGTGTGGAATTCTCGGTATTGTCGCAAGATCGCCGGCTAATCAACTATTGTATGACGGTTTGTTAATGCTGCAGCATCGTGGTCAAGATGCGGGTGGTATTGTAACAGCAGAAGAAAATACCTTTCATATGCATAAAGGGCGCGGTATGGTGCGGGATGTGTTCCGTACACGCAATATGCGTTCGATGGTGGGTAGTATGGGGATCGGGCATGTGCGTTATCCGACTGCTGGCTCTGCGAGTTCACCTGCTGAAGCACAACCGTTTTATGTTAATTCGCCTTTTGGCGTAGTACTGGCGCACAATGGAAACCTAACCAATGCGGCTCAATTGAATCGAGAGCTATTTCGAGCCGATTTACGTCACGTCAATACGAATTCAGACTCAGAAGTATTACTTAATGTTTTAGCGCATGAGCTGCAAAGTAGCACGGATAACTATCAACTTGATCCTGCCACAATTTTTGCAGCTGTTACGGGTGTGCATCAGCGCTGTCAGGGTGCTTATGCTGTTGTTGCAATGATTGCGGGCTATGGGCTACTTGCTTTTCGTGATCCTTATGGAATACGTCCATTGGTTTTTGGTTCTATGGAGACAGAACATGGAGCAGAATATTTAGTAGCTTCAGAGAGTGTAGCGCTTGATACACTTGGGTTTAAGCTAATACGTGATATTGCACCGGGTGAAGCCATATTTATTGATGATGATGGTAATTTCTACAGTAAGCAATGTGCGACTAATCCTTCATTGAATCCATGTATTTTTGAATATGTCTATTTGGCACGCCCTGATTCGATGATGGATGGTGTTTCAGTCTATGAAACACGACTTAATATGGGCGAGCGTTTAGCCGATAAAATAAGTAAAGATATGCGGCATCTCGATATTGATGTGGTGATTCCAATTCCCGACTCTAGTCGGCCAAGTGCTTTGCAGTTAGCTAATCATTTGGGTATAAATTTCAGAGAAGGTTTTGTTAAAAATCGATATATCGGTCGCACTTTCATTATGCCGGGGCAACAAATGCGCCGTAAGTCTGTTCGTCAAAAGCTTAATGCAATGAGTGTAGAGTTTAAAAATAAGAATGTGTTGCTGGTAGATGATTCTATTGTACGCGGTACAACTAGCCGAGAAATTGTACAAATGGCACGAGAAGCCGGCGCGAATAATATTTACTTCGCTTCTGCGGCACCACCAATACGCCATCCGAATGTCTATGGTATTGATATGCCAACGCGCCAGGAGCTTATCGCAACAGATTGTAGTGAAGAAGAGATTGGCCGAGAAATTGGTGCTGATCATATTATTTTCCAAAATCTTGGGGCTTTGAAACAATGCGTGTCGAAGGTTAATCCATTACTTAAGAGTTTTGAAACTTCCTGTTTTGACGGAAATTATATAACGGGTGATGTGACACCTGATTATTTGAGCGCATTGGAATCGCAGCGAAATGATGGCCTAATAAAGTTACAGCGGAAATCCAGTACGCAATTAGATTTAAGCTTTGCAACAATGGACTAATTGAATGTCATATTAGATTCCGTCATAATCAATCAATTAAAAAATACTTAATAAGGTCTTGGGTGTCTGACGATCTCGAACAAGAAACATTAGCAATACATACGGGTATTCACCGCAGTCAATTTAATGAACATTCTGAGGCCATGTATCTGACCTCAAGTTTTGTTTTTGAAAGTGCGGCTCAAGCTGCTGCGCGGTTTTCTGGTGAAGAGCCTGGAAATATTTATGCGCGCTTTACCAACCCTACCGTCACTGCAATGGAAGAACGACTGGCTGCATTAGAAAGTGCTGAGACATGTATTGCGACATCATCAGGTATGGCTGCTATTCTTTCATGCACAATGGGTTTACTTTCATCAGGTGATCACATTGTTGCATCGCGTAGTTTATTTGGTGCGACCGTTAATCTATTTAACAATATTCTGAAGCGCTTTAATATTGAGACAACTTACGTGTCAGCCACTAATGTGGCTGAATGGGAAGCTGCAATAAAGCCGAATACTAAATTACTGTTTCTAGAAACACCATCCAACCCGTTAACAGAAATCTCTGATATAGCCGCTTTGTCGACTTTGGCAAAGCGAAAAGGTGCTTGGCTTGCCGTTGACAATTGTTTTTGTTCGCCAATATTGCAGAAACCATTACAACTGGGTGCTGATATTGTCATTCATTCCGCAACAAAATATTTAGATGGTCAAGGCAGAGTATTGGGTGGTGCTGTATTGGGTAATCGTGAATTGTTGATGGATGGCGGGATATTTGGATTTTTGCGGACTGCTGGCCCTACACTGAGCGCGTTTAATGCTTGGGTGATTTTAAAAGGACTTGAGACACTTAAAATTCGTATGGATGCACATACTGCTCATGCGATGGAGGTTGCTCGGTGGCTAGAGAAACAGCCTAATGTGGCACGAATTTACTATCCTGGTTTACCATCACATCCACAATATGAGTTAGCCCAGAGACAGCAAAAAACGGGCGGTGGTATTGTTTCGTTTGAAGTAAAGGGCGGTAAAGAGAGTGCTTGGCGTGTGATAGATGAATCCCGTTTAATTTCTATTACAGCGAATTTAGGTGATGCAAAAAGTACATTGACACACCCAGCATCGACTACGCATGGTCGTATTACACAGGAAGCACGTGACAGTGCAGGCATTACTGATAGTTTATTACGTGTCGCGGTAGGGTTAGAATCACCCAATGATATTATGGCTGATTTGGCCAGAGGCCTATCTTAGGTATCTGAATATTTCAGATTAACTCAAAAGCCAGTGTCAGATAGTTATTCTCATCATTCATCTAGCTCAGAATTAATCAGGTCATTTAAACGACTTCTGCTTTTTGGATAACGACGTCTTCAAATGGCACATTCTGGTGTCCACCACTACTTCCAGTTTTAACTTTCTTTATCTGATCAATAACTTCTTTTCCCTCAGTTACCTTACCAAAAACACAGTAGCCATAGCCTTGTGCAGTTGGCTCAGTGTGGTTTAGGAATCCATTGCTGGCAATATTAACAAAAAATTGTGCGGTTGCTGAATGAACTTCAGATGTACGTGCCATGGCAACAGTATAGATATCATTCTTCAGGCCATTCGCTGCTTCATTTTGGATTGGCGCATTGGTTGTTTTTTGTTTTAGGCCAGATTCAAACCCGCCGCCTTGAATCATAAAGTCATCAATGACACGATGAAAAACTGTGTTGTCATAGAATCCGCTGGTGACATAATCAAGAAAATTCTGTGCGGTAACGGGTGCCTTCTCACTATCCAGTTCAAGTGTAATAACACCGTAGTTAGTATGTAGTTTGATCATTTATATCTCTAGTTTTAGTTGTTTTATTTAGGTCATTCTGTTGTTGAAATTAATTCAATTGTTTCAATAATGATAGTGGACTTTGGTACATCTCTTGGGAATGGACCACCAGAGCCTGTGGGCGTTTTGCCAATTTGATTGATGACATCCATACCGCTGGTTACTTTGCCAAATACAGCGTAGCCATAGCCACGCTGACTTGGGGCTGTGAAGTTAAGGAAAGAGTTGTTAGCCACATTAATGAAAAATTGTGCCGTTGCAGAATGTATATTTGAGGTGCGAGCCATGGCAATGGTGCCAATTTCATTCTTCAAGCCATTGTCAGCTTCGTTCTGGATGGGTGATTTTGTTGCTTTTTCTTTATAAGCTGTATCAAAGCCACCACCCTGAACCATGAAGTTTGGTATGACACGGTGAAATATAGTGCCTTTATAGAAGTCGTCAGCGACATAACCCAAAAAATTCTCTACAGTTTGGGGTGCTTTTTCAGGATAGAGTTCAAGTGTAACGTCACCAAAATTAGTTTTTATTATAACATGTGGATTGATGGCGAATGCCGCGCCGCTTAGTAAGAATAAAGAAAAAACAAATAGTTGGATAATTCGCATAACGTCTCCCGTTGTATGTGATATTGCGTTCTGAAGGAAAATATAGAACGTTCATTATGTTATAATTCACCGGCATTTTCATTTGATTATGCGCTGGATGTCAAGGATTCTATCAAGAACATAGCCCGCTTCACAATCTTACTTATTCAAAATGCTTAAAATTTACAATACGCTCAATAGGGCAAAACAAGATTTTGTCCCATTAATGCCAGGAAGCGTCAAAATATATGTCTGTGGTATGACAGTTTATGATTATTGTCACCTTGGTCATGCTCGTGTTTTAGTGGTGTTTGATACAGTCGTGCGTTGGTTTAAAAGCATTGGCTATGATGTGACTTACGTGCGAAATATTACGGATATCGACGATAAAATAATTAAACGTGCGATTGAAAATGGAGAGCCATTTGAGGCCTTAACAGATCGTTTCATCCATGCGATGGACGAAGACGCCGCCGCATTGGGTGTTTTGAAGCCTTCATTTGAGCCTCGTGCAACTCAATATATTGAAAAAATGATTGCTATGATTGCAACATTGGTGGAAAAGAAGCTCGCTTATCCAGCTGATAACGGTGATGTGTATTATTCCGTGCATGATTTTCCGGGATATGGAAAGCTTTCAGGCAAGGCACTAGAAGATTTGCGCGCGGGTGAACGGGTAGAGATCGATCAACATAAAAAAGATCCTCTGGATTTTGTGTTGTGGAAAACCGCTAAACCAGAGGAGCCGCATTGGGATTCCCCTTGGGGTAAGGGCCGCCCTGGTTGGCATATAGAATGTTCGGCGATGTGCGCGCATTATTTAGGTGAGCATTTTGACATCCATGGTGGCGGTCAGGATTTACAGTTTCCCCATCATGAGAATGAAATTGCCCAGAGTGAAGGGGCGCATGACCATCCTTTTGTTAATTATTGGATGCACAACGGTTTTGTACGTGTCGATAACGAAAAGATGTCAAAATCCTTAGGTAACTTCTTTACCGTACGTGAAATTCTTAAAAAATATCAGCCAGAAGTTGTGCGATTTTTTATTCTGCGTGCACATTACCGTAGCCCATTGAATTATTCTGACCATCATTTAAATGATGCAAAGAGTGCACTAGATCGACTATACACAGCATTAAATGGCGCTGATACGAGCGACAATGTTGACTGGGATAGCGCTGAGGCACAATCTTTTGCAGCGGCAATGAATGATGACTTCAATACATCGGAAGCCGTCGCTGTATTATTTAACCTTGCCAGTGAAGTTAATAAAACCGGTTCAACTCAAAAAGCAGCGTTACTTAAACAACTTGGTGAAAGGCTAGGGTTGTTGCAACAAAGTCCACAAGATTACTTGCAACGAAGTATCGATGTTGAGAGGGAAGATCAAATGACATCTGAGTCGATTGAGCAATTAATTAGCCAGCGTTTAGATGCACGAAAAGATGGTAATTACGCCGAGGCTGACAACATTCGTAATCAATTACTTGAGGCGGGTGTGGTGCTTGAAGATGGCGCTAAGGGAACAACATGGCGTCGTCAATAATTAATAGATACGCCATAAATAAAGCGTTGAGCCAGTCAGATCATTAATCTCCATTGTTTGTTCTGGTTCAATACCTGGGATAATAAAGCTATTGCTAATGAATAAGCTGCCAGGGCGCATTTCTTTGCGTGCTTTCTGCCACAGTGACTCCATTGGCACAGGAGAAAGATAAGCGTACACAACATCATATGGCGCAAGATCATGTTTCCAAAAATCACCCCACTGAATGTTACAATTGGGCGCTCTCATCATGACGCGCAATTTGCTTAGTAAGTAGGGAATAGGCGCTGCTTCAATACCAAAGAGGTGTCCTTTAGACTGAGTTTTACTCAATTGACTTAGTAATCCACCGCACCCACATCCAACATCTATTAACGAGAATTTCTTTTTTTGAGGTAATAACGAAGCAAGGCCGTCAGCTGCCTCATTACTTGACAGATAAAGTGGTACTTGTGTTTGGAACGTTTTTCCCTGTATGAGTATCAATATCAGAAAACCAGCAAGAAACCAAATGGGTGATATAGAAAGTGCTAACGTCGCAATTAATGCGGGAGAGAAAACTAAATGTATAAGTGTCCACCATTTGGGCATCTTCTGTTGGTAGCTAATAGTCGCAGCAATAGTGCCATGTAATAAGCTGGCTTCAAAGAGACTTAATGTATCAAGTGCAAAAACAATGATGGATGAAGAAGCTAAGAAGAAAGTCAGTAATTGAATCAACAATGCGACTAGTGCCGGTGGTAGATTATGCCAACGACCATGTTTATGGTGCGTTGACTTCATCGCTCTCTGTCACTTCTTTGTTCAATTCTAGAATGTCTTCGACAACCATACTTTGGACATCTTCGGTAATGGCTTTTTCAGCTTTTTCATTCATTACAATGATGCTGATTCTGCGATTGATTGGGTTGAATGGTTTTTCTCTGTCGAATAATACGGCAGAGGATAGCCCTACAACACGAAGCACTTTATCAGACATCATGCCACCAGAGATTAGTTCTCTTCTAGATGCGTTTGCGCGATCTGCAGATAATTCCCAGTTGCTGTAACCCCGATCACCTGATGGAAAGGGCGTTGCATCGGTATGCCCCGTCAAGCTGACTCTATTGGTAACATCATTGAGCATCTTGCCAATTTCATGCAGTATAAACTTAGTATAAGGTTGTAATGTCGCACGACCACTGGCGAACATGGGTCGATTCTTTTCATCAACGATTTGAATGCGTAGACCTTCAGTTGTGATGTCTATTAATAACTGGTTTTTGAATTTGTTTAATATTGGGTTTGATTCAATGGCATGTTCAATCTTAAGCTTGAGTTGATTGAGACGTTCATACTCACGACGTTCTTGTTCTTTACGAAGTGTTTCAAGATCGACAACTTTAATAATCGCTGCGTCAACTTGACCATCGCTGTAAGTTAAGTCTGCACCGCCCCCTTTAACAATACTGGATCTATCACCTACACCCTCGCCACCAAAGAAAGAGATTTTCATTGGTGTTCCAAAATACTCAGATATGCCTTTTAATTTATCATCATCTGCAGATCCAAGAAGCCACATCAATAAGAAAAATGCCATCATCGCGGTGACAAAATCAGCGTAGGCTATTTTCCAAGCGCCGCCATGATGTCCGCCGACTACTTTTTTTATACGCTTAATTACAATTGGGCGTTGAGAAAGATCGTCAGACATAAATTACCAATCCAATACGGTATTAAAACTCATTTCAAAAATCCTTATGTTAAGACTTGCTGTTTTTGACATGTTCTTCCAATTCCATGAACGATGGCCGCTCAGTTGTAAACAAAACCTTTCGTCCAAACTCAATGGCTAATACCGGAGAGTAGCCATTTAGGTTGGCTAGTAGTGTGACCTTGATACATTCAAATAGTTTGGATGATTCATGCAAACGATGCTCGAGCTTTCCCGAAAGCGGTGTTACAAAACCATATGCTAGAAGAATACCTAAGAAAGTTCCAACCAGCGCAGCAGCAATCAACATGCCAAGTTCCGCTGGTGGGAGGTGAACAGATTCCATGGTATGTACAACCCCCATGACTGCAGCGACAATTCCAAATGCAGGTAGGCCATCACCAAGCTTTGCCACGCAATGAACTGGCACTTCACCCTCCTGATGATGCGTTTCTAATTCATTGTCCATCAGGTTCTCAATTTCCATTGAATTCAAGTTGCCGCCAACCATTAAGCGTAGGTAATCAGTGATAAATTCAATGACATGGTGGTCTGCAATAATTGCCGGATATTTGGAGAATAATGGGCTGTTTTGTGGGTCATCTACATCGGATTCAATGGACATTAAGCCTTCTTTACGTATTTTTGACAAAACATCATAAAGTAGCGTCATTAATTCCATATAGACGGCTTTGGTGTAAGGTGTTTCCTTAAAAACACCGGGTAAAGCTTTCATGGTTGCTTTAATAGCTTTGCTTGAGTTGCCCACAATAAATGCACCCATTGCGCCACCACAGATCATTAATACCTCTACGGGTTGCCATAAAGCGATTAAATGACCGCCAGCAAGTGCAAAACCACCAAATACTGAAATAATAATAATGACATATCCGATACCGACCAACATGGTAAGAGAACCTCTGAATTGTTATGTAAAGAAGAGTGAAATTTGTTGATAAAATTTATCATATGGCGGATAAATTAAATGCTGGAGTAGTGATGAAATTAGCCCATATTTCTAGTCAGTGTGCTGAGATTTATGAATTGATGAAGCTAATGGATTTGATTAAAATTAGAAGGTGAGGTTATGAAATATTGATGATTGGGCTTATGATTTGTAGATCCAACTGTTCAGTAATCGCCGCGCTGGATTAATGATTTCAGAAGCGGTCATACCCAGAGGGCCGTTATTTTTCTGAAGTAGCGTATCAGCTGCTGCACCATGTAGGTAAGTAGCCAATAATAAAGCGTCCTTTATTTCTAATCCCTGAGCTAGTAAAGCGCCTATCATGCCAGACAAAACGTCACCCGTTCCCGCGCTGCTTAAACCTGGATTGCCGCTAGTATTGATATAACGGTGACCGTCCGGTGTGGCACAAATGCTGCCCGTACCCTTTAAAACAATATAACAGTTAAAAAAGTTTGCCAGTTTTAATGACGCTGCCATGCGATCATCCTGAATATTTTTTGTATCGGTACCTAACAGTCGTGCTGCTTCTGCAGCATGAGGTGTCAATATGGATGGAGCTTTGCGTCGTTGTAGTTTTTTTGCCAGATGGGTATATGTAGCAATATGGTTCAAAGCATCGGCATCAAGTACCAGTGGGTGGTGCGTACTGAGTGCAGAGTCTACCCAAGTATGGCTATCTGGCTCCAAGCCTAAGCCCGGGCCAACAACCAAGCAATTTATATTTTCCATTTTAAATAAATCATGCGGAGATCGAAGCATTAATTCTGGTTGTGTCATATCAACAACCGGCGCATCTCGTCCAGTGAGTCCCAGATATACACGTCCTGCGCCTAATTTTAAAGCTGCCTTCCCAGCCAATAAAACAGCGCCAGTCATGCTCGTTGAGCCGCCAATGAGGCCAATGCTGCCATAAGTGCCTTTGTGGCTATTAGCATGGCGAGGAGAGGGTAAAAATTGTTGTATAGAAGATTGATCAATTAACCAAGTATGGGGTGTCAGTAATATTGGTGGGTTGAGTTCAAGGTCACACAATATAACTTCCCCACAATGATCAGGGCCATCATTGGTAAATAGTCCCGGCTTGAAACCAATAAATGTGATGGTATAAGTCGCATGAATGGCTGCTTGTTGAATACAACCATTATCGCTACCCAGGCCGCTTGGAATATCCAAAGCGACAATGGGTGCATTCAAACTATTGGCCGACTTAATAATGTTTAGATACTTCTCGTTTAGTGGTCTATCTTTATGCAGATCAAGTCCAATGCCAAAGACCCCATCAATGACGGCATCCCAGTAGGTATTCTTGGGAATTTCAATCAGTATGTCATCATCAAGTGTTGAATAGGCATCCAGGGCCTGTTTTGCATCTGCAGATAATTTGTCACGATGGCCAGTAAATATTAATGTTACCTGATATTTCCACTGTTTAAGGTAACGCGCAACAGCAAATGCATCACCGCCATTATTGCCTGGACCAGCAAGTACCAGAATACGATTTCTTGTTTCTGATAATAGTTTGTCAGCAGTAATCTGTGCTGCAGCATAGCCTGCTTTTTCCATCAGATTCGGTGGGTTTGGCAAAGCGAAGGCCATTTGTTCCATTTGCCGAATTTCGGATGTTAAATAAATAGATGGTGCGTTCTTCATAATTGGATGTTTAAACCTAAAATACTCAGTTGACTATAGTAATAACTAATCCCATGAAAATGAAGCTAATATTTTCCGTATGGCCCTCCTTAAGGGTGAGCTACGCTATGATGTTTATAGCGCGCTGTTGTTGCTTTTTTGCTGTGTTTCAATTCGTTGTGAACTCGTTGTTACCGCCTCATTGCCTTTGCCTAAAAGCAATAACAACGCACTCTAAACACCATCCAACTGAGGATTTTAGGTTAAAGCAAGATAGGTTTAATTTCTCGTGTAAAATTGCAGCATTAAAATTATTCATCTCAATTCTCAAATGCTTCGACTCCGTGGCGGTAGCGCACTATCAAAATTTCGTCTGGAAAAATTAACCAGCATCATTCAGACCGAACTCCCACAAGTTTCTCATATTTATGCTGAATATTGGCATTTCTGCGCATTAGTGCGTGAATTGCAACCGAGTGAGCTTGCTGTTCTCAAGCAGCTGCTTATTTATGGGTCTGCACAGCAAGCGATTGAACCCGTTGGCGAGCTGTTGTTAGTATTGCCACGTCCCGGCACGATTTCACCATGGTCTACTAAAGCGACAGATATTAGCCATCACTGCGGTTTGCAATCTGTCGAGCGAATCGAGCGTGGTATTGCTTATTATATTCAAGCAACAGAAAAATTCTCAGTTGAGACAAAACAACAATTACAAGCGTTGATCCACGATCGCATGACAGAAGCTGTTTTTGACGCCTTTGATGATGCGCAGCAATTGTTTCAACAGTTTGATCCTGCGCCGCTTAACACAGTCAATATATTGACGGGTGGAATAGCGGCTTTAAAAAAAGCTAACGATGAGATGGGCCTTGCATTATCAGTAGATGAGATTGAGTATCTGATTGATAATTTTACCCGTATGAGTCGTAATCCGACAGACGTAGAGTTAATGATGTTTGCTCAGGCGAATTCAGAGCATTGTCGTCATAAAATATTTAATGCGGACTGGGTGATTGACGGCCAAGTGCAGGATAAAACCTTATTTGGCATGATACGTAATACACATCAGCAGCATCCTGAAGGGACTTTAGTGGCTTATGCGGATAATTCCTCTGTCATTGAGGGTGCCAGTATTGAACGTTTCTATTCAGGCGAGCATCAGATTTATGGCTATGAGCTGGAATTGACTCATTTGCTTATGAAGGTCGAGACACATAATCATCCAACCGCTATTTCACCTTTTCCCGGCGCAGCAACCGGCGTGGGAGGGGAGATTCGTGATGAAGGTGCAACAGGCCGGGGCGCAAAACCAAAAGCAGGGTTAACCGGTTTTTCTGTTTCAAATTTAAATATTCCTGGGAATATTCAGCCATGGGAAATTTATCAACAACCAGTGGTTGGCAAACAAAGCTATGGCAAGCCTGCACGTATTGTTTCATCGTTGCAGGTTATGTTGCAAGGCCCGATTGGTGGCGCAGCCTTTAATAACGAATTTGGGCGGCCTAATCTCGCCGGTTATTTTCGCACATTTGAAGAGCTCGTTGATGGCGAAATGCGCGGCTATCATAAGCCGATTATGTTGGCCGGTGGCTTAGGCCAAATTGCTGCGCAGCATGTCGAAAAAGAAAAATTTCCGGCTGGCTCGTTACTGATTCAATTGGGTGGCCCTGGTATGTTGATTGGTTTAGGTGGCGGTGCAGCATCAAGTATGGCTACGGGATCAAACAGAGAAAAACTGGATTTTGATTCCGTGCAGCGTGGCAATCCTGAAATGGAGCGTCGAGCACAGGAGGTGATTGATCGTTGCTGGCAAATAGAGCGACAGGGTAAACCGAATCCGATTCTATTTATTCACGATGTCGGTGCGGGCGGCCTGTCTAATGCTTTTCCTGAGTTGGTGCATGATTCAGGGCGCGGTGGGCGGTTTAATTTGCGTGATATTCCATCGGAGGAGTCTGGTATGTCACCCATGCAAATTTGGAGTAATGAAGCCCAAGAACGTTATGTATTAGCTATCAAGCCTGAATCATTGGCGTTATTTCAACAAATTTGTGAGCGTGAACGCTGTCCATTCTCGGTGGTGGGAGAAGCAACAAGTGAAGAGCAATTGGTTGTGATTGATCAAGTTCTAGGTGAACAACCGGTCGATATGGCTTTATCTGTTTTATTTGGTAAGCCGCCCAAAATGACACGCGATGTGTCGCACACTAAGAAGTTAATGCCCGCCTTTAATACTGACTCGTTAAGTCTGAAAGATGCGGCCTATCGCGTTCTGAAATTACCGGCAGTGGCAGATAAAACTTTTTTGATTAGCATTGGCGACCGTAGCGTGGGTGGTCTGACGGCACGGGACCAAATGGTTGGTCCGTGGCAAATTCCCGTAGCAGATGTAGCCGTGACATTAATGGGCTATCAGACCTATTTAGGCGAAGCCTTTGCAGTGGGGGAACGGACGCCAATTGCATTGCTTGACGCAGCAGCTGCGGCGCGAATGGCGGTGGGTGAGTCGATTACCAATATTGCGGCGGCTTCGATTGAACGTATCAGTGATATTAAACTGTCAGCCAACTGGATGGCTGCAGCGGGCCATCTAGGTGAAGATGCGGGTTTGTATGATGCTGTTTATGCGGTAGGTATGGAATTCTGCCCGCAGCTCGGCATCAGCATTCCTGTTGGTAAAGATTCCTTGTCGATGAAAACTGCCTGGGATGCTTCCGGTGGTTCAGAAAGCAAAAAAGAAGTCACCTCACCGCTATCACTCATCATTTCAGCCTTTGCGCGAGTAACAGATGCACGCAAAACATTAACGCCACAATTACGCACGGATTGTGGGGACACGGAATTGATCCTAATTGATTTAGGTATGGGTAACAATCGTTTGGGTGGCTCGGCTTTGGCGCAGGTATATAAACAGGTTGGAAATGTGGCGCCAGACATATCTGCTCAAATAGGTGCAGAGAAACTAAAAGCGTTTTTCTCGGTCATACAGCAATTAAATTGTGAGCATAAGCTACTTGCTTATCATGACCGTTCAGATGGCGGTTTGTTTGTGACGGTCAGTGAAATGGCTTTTGCTGGGCATACGGGCATATCCGTTCAACTGGACTCGATGGGTGTTAGCCCGGAAACTAATGCAGCTATTATTTGTGCATTATTTAATGAAGAATTGGGTGCTGTTATTCAAATAAAGACTGTGCATCATGATGATGTATTTAACAAGCTATCTGAGGCAGGCTTGGCTGAAATAAGCGCGACAATTGGAAGCGTCAACGGCACGGATGAGGTGCAATTTACCGCGAGTGGCCAATCAATTTTCTCAGAGAAAAGGATTGATTTGCATCGTGCATGGTCGCAAACGACGTACCAGATACAACAGTTGCGTGATAATTCAAATTGCGCAAAGCAAGAATATGACCGCATTTTGGATGCCACAGACCCCGGCCTACATGTGCAATTAAGCTTTGACATTAATGACGATGTTGCCGCGCCCTTCATTCATACAGGTGTGCGACCAAAAATTGCTATTTTGCGTGAGCAGGGGGTGAATGGTCATGTTGAAATGGCAGCAGCATTTGATCGAGCTGGGTTTGCCGCAGCCGATGTTCACATGAGTGACATTATTACTGGGCGTGTATCACTCAATGATTTTAAAGGCTTTGCCGCGTGTGGTGGATTCTCTTATGGCGATGTATTAGGGGCTGGTGAAGGTTGGGCGAAGTCTATTCTTTTCAATGCGCGTTCACGTGATGAATTTGAGGTGTTTTTTCAGCGCACGGATACGTTTGCCTTGGGCGTGTGCAATGGTTGTCAGATGATGAGTAATTTGCATGAAATTATTCCTGGGGCAGGGCAATGGCCGCATTTTGTAAGAAACCAATCAGAACAGTTTGAGGCGCGATTTGCCATGGTTGAGATTCCACCGAATCCTTCAATTTTATTTAACGGCATGGCAGGTAGCCGCATGCCAATAACGGTTGCGCATGGTGAGGGTTTTGCTGAGTTTTCTGAGAACACAGATCAGTCGGCTATTTCTTCATCTTCACTAGTTGCCATGCGTTTTGTGGATAATAATGGGCAACCAACCGAGACGTATCCACTTAACCCTAATGGATCGTCTCAAGGAATTACTGGCATTACGACCCCTGATGGGCGGTTTAATATCCTTATGCCACACCCAGAACGTGTTTTTCGGATAGCCCAGCATTCATGGTATCCGCCTGTGTCATTGGATTCAACTGAGCCGTGTGAAGATGGTCCGTGGATACGTCTATTTAGGAATGCCAGAAAATGGGTCGGATGATCAATTATTATTGGTGAAATTAACTGTTCCATAAATTTAGGAATGAGAATAAAAAATGAATTTATCTAGAACTCAATTATTTGTGCTTGGTGTTGTATTGCTCTTCATTAGTTATCACGTGGATGCAGCTGGGACACATGTTAATCCAGTGAAAAAACCACTACAAACCGATTGTGTGCCCGTGGGTAGCTGGATGGTGCCCGGTGGCGAGGAAATAACTAGTCCAGAAATCACCGCACGTGCCGCAAAGAGCGATGTTGTGTTGCTGGGTGAAACACATATCAATAAAGAACATCACCGCTGGCAATTACAGACCTTGGCGGCCTTGCATGCCGTTCGCCCAGATATGGTGATTGGTTTTGAAATGTTTCCGCGTCGCGTGCAATCCGTGCTTGATCAATGGGTAGCGGGTGAACTGACAGAAAAAGAGTTTCTCCGAAATGTGCAATGGGGTTTGGTTTGGAGCGCTGATGCAAATTTATATTTGCCGTTATTTCATTTTGCACGTATGAACCATATTCCGATGCGTGCATTGAATGTTGAAACAAGCCTAAGACGTAAAGTCTCTGAAAAGGGTTTTTATGGTGTGCCGGTAGAAGATCGTGAAGGTTTGACACGCCCCGCTGAACCCAGTGTCGAATATCTGGACTTTCTGTTGCCAATCTACAAGCAACATGACCGGGAGCTTAAGACAAAGGGTGAAGTCAACCATGATGATCCTGATTTTAGGCGATTTATATCAGGCCAACAGCTGTGGGACCGTGCCATGGCTGAAGTCATTTATGCGGCACTCGATGGTTTTGATGAGGCTGGTCAACCATTAGTTGTCGGCGTGATGGGTTCTGGCCATATCTTGCATGGTTACGGTGTGCCGCACCAACTGCGTGACCTTGGTGTGAATGATATTACCTCATTATTGCCTTGGGATACGGGTCGTTCATGTAAGCGCTTTGTTTCCGGTTTTGCAGATGCCGTGTTTGGTGTTATACCTTATGTTTCACAAGCCAGTCAGCCCATGCGTCAACGACTAGGCATTCGCTTTGAATTCGCTCATGGCGGTGGGCATGTGCTTCAGGTTGAAAAGGATAGTATTGCAGAAACAGCTGGACTTAAAGAAGCCGATGTCATTATGAAAATTGCAGGATTGGGAATCAAAGACATCAGTGATGTTATTAATGTCGTTAAACGCCATGCGCCTGGTACTTGGTTGCCTTTAGAAGTGAAGCGAGGTGATAAGACGATTGATGTGATCGCCAAATTTCCGGTATTGGAGGATTAATTGTTATGGTAGTGCATTGGTGATATGTAGGGCTATTGTTTCAACAATTTACATTCTTATATTATTGTGTCCTTTATCTAGCTAAAGTTTTAATAGGCGCCGTCGTATAAAAAGAGATGTTAAATGTAGATAAACATCACTGATGCTTCGGGAAAATCTAAAATTGCTCATGGTTGGTTACTCTGAAGAAGACTCTGGTTGTCTTTATTCTGAGCTTGCTAACGATGGATTTGATCTTGCTTCGGAATATGTGGAGCATGTTCAGAATATACAGGCTGCCATATCAGAGTCGGACTGGGATGTTATTGTGTCTAATCATACTAAGGTATCATTTGATGCGATAGAAGCATTAGACTTGTTAAATAGGTGTGGGAAGAATACTCCGTTTATCGTTTATTCTGACTATGTAGATGAAGATATCGCAGTTTCAGTAATGCGCCGTGGCGCAAATGATTATTTAAAAAAAGGTAATGTATCCCGCCTCATTCTTTCTATTAAGCGTGAATTAAGAGATATGGGCGTTCGCCGTGCAAAAATGCAGGCAGAAAGTCAGATTTATCGCCTATCTTATTATGATGAGCTGACAGGCCTTCCAAAGCGTAACTTGTTCTGCGAGAAAGCGCTGGAAATTCTGTCTGAGCGGAATGATCCTGATACAGCAGCTATATATTTTATAGATTTAGAGCGTATGCCGCGCATAAATAGTACCTATGGATATGGTGTTGGCGATATATTGATTCAGCAACTCTCATATCGATTGTCAGTGTATGTAGGAAGAAATTGTTTACTAACGCGTATTGAAGGCAGTAAGTTTGCTTTTTTTAATTGTGATGTAAAGAGTTCCGAAGATGTTCAGCTGTTTGCAAATAAGGTATTGAGATTGGCCGCGACACCTTTTGTAATTAACAACCTAGAGTTCTATGTCACACTTAATGTTGGTATTTGTGCTTATCCTGAAGATGGCGAAGATATATCAATGTTGCTAGCGAATGCAGAGAGTGCAATGTCACTTAATCGGGGTTTGTGGCGTAGTCAATGTAGGTATTATGAGAAAACGGTTGGTGAGACAAATGCTAGACGGTCGAAATTAGAAAGATCGTTGCGGAAATCTATTGAGAATCGAGAATTAGTTTTATATTATCAGCCAATAGTTGGTATGAGAACTGGGAGTATAATAGGCGCAGAGGCACTTGTGCGCTGGAATCATCCGGAATTTGGTATGATTATGCCCGATCAATTTATTCCAATTGCCGATGAAACGGGTTTTATTATTGAGATAGGCAAGTGGGTATTAAGGCAAGCTTGTTCACAAGCTAAACAGTGGCATGATGCAGGTTATGACTCATTATTTATTTCAGTCAATATTTCAGCGATAGAGTTAGATCAGTCGCAGCTGTTAAATCATGTTAATTACGTTCTTGAGGAAACAAATTTATATCCAGGTGCTTTGGAGTTGGAGATTACTGAGTCTGTATTAATGCAAGATGCAGAATCAAGTATACGAATATTGCAGGAATTAAAAGATATTGGTGTCAAGATAGCCGTAGATGATTTTGGTACGGGTTATTCATCCTTGAGTTATCTTAAACGGCTTCCGATTGACATCTTAAAAATTGACAGATCCTTTGTACGGGATATTGTGTCTGACTCAGATAGCTCTGCCATAGTTGTTGCGATTATTTCTTTGGCAAAGAGTTTAGGCTTGTCTGCATTAGCTGAAGGAGTGGAAACAAAAGAGCAATTTGAATTTTTGTATCAAGAAGAATGTGATAGAGCGCAAGGTTATTTATTCAGTAAACCAGTTAACGCAGAACATTTTCTTCTTTTATTAGAGCAAAGAAAGACCGGAACTTTAGCTTAGTTGTCTCTGTTAATCTTGATAATAATAGCCTAATTATATTGTTTAACTACCTGTTATAAAACAATTACATTTCCTTTTGTAGGTAATTTTCCTATATCTTAGCGAGTAGTACTCTTACAGTTGTTTTAGTTTTTTATCTATTTACATAAATCTGGTCTGGATCGAAAATACATGCACTGATACGCGTATTTTGTTTTTAGTATCTTAAATCGATTAGTTCAAGAGGATTGTTAAAATGGAAACAAATCAAATTCTGAATGAAATTAAAGAAATCAATCTTGGTTATATGCTCCTGGCACAACAGTTAGTACGTGAAGATAAAGTTGCTGCAATGTACAGATTAGGGATTAGTCAAGAAATTGCAGAAATTGTAGAAGGACTCACTTCGGGTCAGTTATTAAAAATGGCTGCTTCGAATATGCTCTTATGTCGATTCCGTTTTGATGACCGTCTGATCGCAGAAATGTTATCAAGCCATAGTCGTGATCAAGCAGTATCACAATCACATGCATCCATTCTAATGGCTGGGCAACCTGCTGAAGCGGTAGCATAACAAAGGTTGACGGGGGACGTAACATGCGTAATAAAAGTATTTTAACGGAAGCAAAACAAATACAGCTTGCAACTGAGTTAATAAAATTAGGGTCTCGGTTGCAAGTTCTTGAAGTATATTCCAACCTTAGTCGAGAAAGATTAGTTAGGCTATATAAAGAAATTACCGGTGTTTCTCCACCTAAAGGTATGTTGCCATATTCAGAAGACTGGTTTATGAGTTGGCAGCCCAATATGCATTCATCTTTGTTCATGGGAATGTATAATTACATTATTAATAATACGGATGTGAAAAGTATCCATGCAATTATAAAGAGTTATAAACTTTATTTAGAGCATATTGAAGTAAATAAGTTGCAGCGTGTTTTAAGTCTTACACGTGCATGGACTTTGGTACGATTTATTGATAGTAATGTGCTGTGTATGGCGCCATGCATAAAATGCAAAGGTAGATTCTTAGTGCACACATTAGAAATACATTCCAATCATGTCTGTGGTTTATGTAATATCCCTTCTCGTGCTGGCAAAACAAAGAAACCCAAATTAATTGCGGTAGTCTAATCCACTTTAAGTGGATTGTTATAGGTTATCTATTAGCTGTTCATTGGCTAGTTAAGTATTCCTCCCTCAATAGTACTCTTTTCGGCTCCTAAGGTTCTAGTAACCTCAGTCTAAAAGTTTTTTTGTTAAAAATAATTGCTGTTTGCTGTAGTTTAAATTTCCTCTGAAGTATTTCTCAAATAAATAAGCGTTTAATACGTTCTAACGCCGTTTCTAAATTATTCATTGAAGTCGCAAAAGACAGGCGTATATAACCTTCACTGCCAAATGCTGACCCTGGTACTACAGCAACGCCTGCTTGTTCCAATAAATACTCACTAAATGCAATATCACTATCTGTTGTCAATATTCTTTTTTTATGTAAATCAGCAATGGCGTGTCTAGTATCAGCAAAAGTGTAAAAAGCTCCTTCAGATGATAAACATTTAATTCCTGGGATTGCATTAAGCTTTTCTGTTACAAAATTATTGCGTTCTCTGAAAGCGGCCACCATGGGTGTGATACAAGACTGGTCGCCTGTCAGGGCTGTCTCGGCAGCAACCTGGGAAATGGAGGTCGGATTGGAGGTGCTTTGAGATTGGATGTTTTCCATCGCAGTGATGATGTTTTCTGGCCCACCACAATAGCCAATACGCCACCCAGTCATTGCATAAGCTTTAGAAACGCCATTCAATACGATGGTTTGTGAGTATAAGTCTGGACAGGCATTAAGAATGTTGGTGAACTTGTTGTCTGATAACATAATATGTTCGTACATGTCATCAGTAGCGATAAGAATGTTGGGGTGCTTACGTAATACTTCACCTAGTTCTTGAAGTTCTTTTAATGTATAAACACTGCCTGATGGATTGCCCGGACTATTAATGACGAACATTTTAGTTCTGGGGGTTATTGCCTGTTCCAGTTCCGCTGCGGTTATTTTGAAACTTTGATCAATGCTTGTTTCAATAAATACCGGTTTTCCTTCTGCGATCAACACAATATCCGGGTACGATACCCAATAGGGTGCAGGTATAATAACCTCATCACCTAGGTTGATGGTAGATAGTACGAGATTAAAGAAACTCTGTTTTCCGCCGCACGACACTAAAATTTGTTTGGCACTATAATCAAAACCATTCTCGTGTTTGAATTTAGCAATTACTGCTTTTTTTAATCCTGGTGTTCCGCCGACAGGCGTGTATTTTGTAAAGCCTTTATTGATTGCTGCAATGGCGGCATCTTTGATATGTTGTGGCGTATCAAAATCTGGCTCACCAGCACCAAGTCCGATGATATCTTTACCTTCAGCTCTAAGCTGTGCCGCACGAGCGGTCACGGCAAGCGTAGGTGAAGGCTTAATGGCTTGAACGCGTTTTGAAAGTCCCACAGCAGAATCCTCCTGCAAAAATGTAGAAAACGCTATATGTTAAAATTAGCGCGTAAAAATAACTTATCAATAGATTATACCTGTGATCGTTACCTTCCCCAATAGCCCTTATAAATTACATCAAACATTTGAACCTGCAGGAGATCAGCCGCAAGCAATTGCTAAATTAGTTGAAGGAATCGAAGATGGTCTTGCATACCAAACATTGCTGGGAGTAACAGGATCAGGAAAAACGTTTACGATGGCCAATGTAATAGCACGTTTGGGTCGTCCCGCAATTATCATGGCGCCAAACAAAACGTTAGCGGCGCAACTTTATGCTGAAATGCGTGAGTTTTTCCCTGAAAATGCGATTGAGTATTTTGTTTCTTACTATGATTATTACCAGCCGGAAGCTTATGTTCCTTCGCGTGATCTATTTATCGAAAAAGATTCCAGTATTAACGATCATATAGAGCAAATGCGTTTGTCAGCGACAAAATCGCTGCTTGAAAGAGACGATACGATTATCGTGGCCAGTGTGTCTTGTATTTATGGTATTGGCGATCCAGTTGATTATCACGGCATGATATTACATTTGCGAGAAAATGAGAAAATATCACAACGTGATGCTATTAAACGTTTAACCGAGATGCAGTACGAACGTAATGATATCGAGTTTAGCCGTGGAAATTTTCGTGTTCGGGGTGATGTGTTGGATATTTTCCCTGCTGAAAGTTCTGAATCTGCTATTCGTGTTTCATTGTTTGATGATGAAATTGAAGGTTTGGCGTTATTTGATCCTTTAACGGGTCGTGTGCTAAAGAAAGTGTCACGCTATACAATCTACCCTTCAAGCCATTATGTAACGCCAAGAAGTACGACATTGCGTGCTATTGATACGATCAAAGCAGAACTAAGCGATCGTATGGAATATTTTTATGAAAACCATAAGCTGGTTGAAGCGCAGCGCCTTGAACAGCGCACACGGTTTGATCTTGAAATGCTGCACGAGTTGGGTTTTTGTAAGGGAGTTGAGAATTATTCGCGCCATCTCTCCGGAAAAAAAGCAGGTGAGCCGCCGCCTACACTGATTAATTATTTACCTAAGAATGCATTAATGGTGATTGACGAGAGTCATGTGACCGTTCCGCAAGTGGGAGGGATGTACAAAGGGGATCGTTCACGTAAAGAAAATCTGGTGAGCTATGGTTTTCGTTTGCCTTCGGCATTAGACAATCGCCCACTTAAATTTGAAGAATTTGAATCAATGATGCCGCAAACTGTATTTATTTCCGCAACGCCAGCAAATTATGAAGCTGAGCATAGCGGTCAAGTCGTAGAACAGGTTATTCGTCCCACTGGTTTGGTTGATCCACTAATTGAGATTCGACCCATTGCTACGCAAGTTGATGACTTAATGTCGGAAGTCAATTTACGCTCAGTCAAGAATGAACGTGTGTTGGTCACTACGCTAACAAAACGAATGTCAGAAGACTTGGCGAATTATTTTGCTGATCATAATATTCGGGCGCGTTATCTCCATTCAGATATTGATACCGTGGAGAGAGTCGAGATTATTCGAGATCTTCGTTTAGGTAAATTTGATGTGTTGATCGGCATTAACTTGTTGCGAGAAGGACTTGATATTCCTGAAGTATCATTGGTTGCAATACTGGATGCAGACAAAGAAGGTTTTTTGCGCTCTGAGCGTTCTTTAATTCAGACGGTTGGAAGAGCAGCGCGACATATTAACGGTACGGCGATTCTGTATGCAGATAGAATTACAAATTCAATGCGACGTGCCATGGACGAGATGGATCGGCGGCGCAGTAAGCAAGTTTCCTTTAATAAAGAAAATAATATTACGCCGCGCAGCGTGCATAAACGCATTAAAGATTTAATTGATGGTGTCTATGATGCCGAGACAGCGCAGCAGAATCTTAAGGCGGCCCAAGTTCAAGCGCGGTATGATGCTATGAGCAAAACCGATTTAACTAAAGCAATTAAATCAATCGAGAAAAAAATGCTCGCGTCGGCTAAGAACTTGGAATTTGAAAAGGCTGCTGAATATCGCGACGAACTCAAAAATCTTAAAGACAAATTATTCGTCGGATTTGTTGACTTGAAATCTTAAAGTGGCATTTATTGCTTAACTTGGGTTGATGATACAAATATCACTCGGGAGAACGTGCGATTAAGCGTTTTGCTGGCAAAATTTTCCATCGTCATACTTTCTACGAAGCGTACGTGATCACCTTTTTTTACCTTTGTTGTGGGTGCTGCGATCCAAAATTTCCTTCCAGAGTTATTTAGTTCCATATAGGTATATCCCGTTGTCTCAAGTATTTCGATAACAATACCTTCATTGTTGGGCATTTTTTCCTGTGCGGCTGATGTTTCTGGTGGTTCATGGTGCATTGCTTGTGCATAAAATGGGACAACAAGTATCAATCCAATCAATGTTGTAGTGATTAAACGGGAAATTCTCATTTTTTCTCCAATGTAAATAAAACTGTCTAATGCACCGCCGAATATTATGGATAAAATTAACCACCCGACATTAATCTATGAACATTCGACGAATTCGTACATATGATACACCGCTGGAATTATAGTTCCAATTGAAACCCAGTTTTAAGCATTAATATTGGTGTGAAGAGTTGTTAAAAATAATGAAACTTTTGTTGTACTAAGTGTGATGCGGAGGTTTCAGGCCTATCGAAATACATGCTGCAATAAGGCAGGCTATGCCTGCAGGAATGAAAGCCCACACGTAGCTGCCCGTTATGTCAAAAACGCTGCCGGCAAGTATTGGCCCTGCGATACCTGCGACACCGTAGGCAGTGAACATGAGGCCGTAGTTTATACCAACATTTTTAGTGCCGAAGAAGTCCGCTGTGGTTGAGGGGAATAGTGCGAGGTTGCCGCCGAAGTTGAATCCAACCCATGCGGCCGCAATGGATAGCGTCATCTCGGTTGAACCCATTTCGATGAGGGCGAGCATCATAACACCTTGCAGTAGGAACATGAGCGTTATGGCATTTTTTCTACCTATTTTGTCTGATACAGTGCCCCAAATAATGCGACCAGCGCCGTTAAACAAAGCCAGAACACCGACTGCATTTGCTGCGGCTGCTGCGCTTAGTCCACTGTGTACGCCATAGGGTTTTAGAATGCCGATGACTAGCAAACCAGCCGCTGCGCCGAACACGAACATAATCCAGAGCATCCAGAACTGTTTGAGTTTAACCATATCTCGCCACTCGAAGTCATCAACTGAGGAGGTTTTGGACGTGGGTTCAGGTGGATTCCATCCGCTAGGTTTCCATCCGGAAGGCGGATTCTTGAGGAGTTGAGCGCCCACAACAACCGCTACCATGAATATGACACCAAGGTACATGAACGATGTCAAAAGACCATAGGTCTCGATAAAACTTGCGGCGATCTTTGCGAATATCCAAGCGCCAGCACCGAATCCTGCGACAGCTAGACCGGTGACCATGCCGCGTTTGTCAGGAAACCATTTTACGCACGCAGCGATTGGGCAGACGTAACTAAGACCGATACCCGTGCCACCGATGATGCCTACCGTCAAAGCGATTAATGGGAAACTGCCATCGGTAATTGAAGCGAGCAGGTATCCGGAACCTAATACGATGCCGCCTGATGTTGCGACGATGCGTGGCCCCACTTTGTCTTGCAGTTTGCCTGCAAAGATCATGACCAGCGCAAATGTGGCTAATGCCAGTGAAAAAATGATCTGAGTTTGGGTTGTCGAGTAGGAAAAGGCATCTTTGAGTGGGCTGACAAAAACGCTCCAGCTGTAAATGGCACCAAGGCAGACTTGAATGATTAGTGCGCCAATAACAACTAGCCAGCGACTTCTCAAAAATTCCATTTTAAAGGTGAAAGTCTGGGGTGCATTTCACTTCACAGTAATTAAGCTAAAAGGTCGACAGGCGGCCTTTGATCTTTAGAGTGTAGAAAAAAATAAAGGTTATTTTTTATTAGGGTGAAATATACGTTAGGCCGGATATTCAGTCAAATGTGTTGTAGACTGATCAAAGGCGCTTATTTCCGAAAAATAGTGCATTATCAATGCCAAGATTAGAATCGTTATCTTTATATTCTGGGATAAATAGATGATGAAAATTATGACTGTTTTATTACTGCTTTTGACGCTTTGTGCTTTGCCTAGTGTTTTTGCAGAAACGATTTATCAATGGAGTGATCAGTGGGGACAACTTCAGTATAGTAAAACACCGATACCTGGTTCGATGATTTCTGAATTGACTGAGCTGCCCGCTGTTCAAGAGCTGAATGAGCAGCAGAAACAATCGGCAATGTTCAGGAAAATACAAGAGATGCGACAAACCGATTTCTTGCGTAAAAAGAATGTAACCGTTGAGAATAATGTAAAACAGCAACAGTTAAATATGAAGAATTACTGTGCTCAACTCAACAATATGTTGATGGACGTGCAGATAAGAAATGCCAATAATCTTTTTTACATCGATCAATTCTCATTTCTAGGCCATTATAATGTCTTCTTGGAAAATGATTATCGCATAGAAATTCGTAAATATTGCCGGTGATTATTTCTTCACAAATACAAGATCCCATACGCCATGACCAAGTATTATACCGCGTTGCTCGAATTTAGTTAATGGCCGGTAATCAGGGCGGGGAGCATAGTCAGTGGCGGTATTTTCAAGTTGTGGTTCAAAGCTTAAAACTTCCAACATTTGTTCTGCGTATTCTTTCCAGTCTGTCGCTGTATGGATGTAGCCACCTTGTTTGAGGTGTTGACATAAGTGTGAGACAAGTGTTGGCTGGATTAATCGGCGTTTGTTGTGTTTTGCTTTGGGCCACGGGTCGGGAAAGAAAATATGAATGCCACCCAAGCATTCCGTGGGTAACATATGTTGCAGCACTTCGACGGCATCATGCTGAATGATAAGAAGATTGGTTAATTCAAGTGTTTCAATTTGATTCAGTAAGCTACCAACACCGGGTGTGTGAACTTCAATCGCGAGATAATCATTCTCTGGGTGTGCCTGGGCAATGGTTGCCGTGGTTTCACCCATGCCAAAACCAATTTCCAATATTTTGGGGGCTTGCCGACCAAAAATCTTGTCGAGGTCGATTTGTTGTTCAGAAAATGCAATGCCGTGTTTAGGCAGTAGTGTCTCGCATGCGCGGCGTTGAGCATTGGAGATGCGTCCTTGGCGAAGAACAAAACTGCGTATGGTTTTGCTTTGTGTCATGAGCCAGTATTGATGGCAGCAGATAGCATGGTTGAATTAAGATGACTTGCTGGCGATAATGCCACTGGTAGGTGAGCTGGGGCTAGCACTATAGAGTTTTTTAGTCATTCTTCCGGCTAAAAAAGCTTCGCGCCCTGCTTCAACAGCCTTACGCATGGCCGATGCCATCAACACCGGCTTTTTGGCTGCGGCAATGGCGGTATTCATAAGAACCCCATCGCAACCAAGTTCCATCGCAATCGCTGCATCTGACGCGGTGCCGACGCCGGCATCGACGAACACCGGTATTTTTGCGTTATCAATGATGATTTGTAAATTCCATGGATTAAGAATACCCATGCCAGATCCAATGAGAGAAGCCAGAGGCATGACGGCGACACAGCCAATTTCTTCGAGTTGTTTGGCAATAATCGGGTCATCCGATGTGTAGACCATGACATCAAACCCCTCTTTTACTAAAATCTCGGCGGCTTTGAGTGTTTCCACCATGTTGGGGTAAAGCGTGTTTGGATCGCCTAACACTTCCAGTTTAACTAAGCGGTGGTCATCCAGTAATTCACGCGCTAGACGCAGTGTGCGTAACGCATCATCCAAGGTGTAACAGCCAGCCGTATTGGGTAGTAGGGTGTATTTTGATGGCGGTAGTACGTCTAGTAGATTGGGTTCGTCAGGATTTTGGCCAATATTGGTGCGTCGGATTGCTACGGTAATAATTTCAGCGCCACTGGTTTCAATAGCTGCTTGTGTTTCGGGGAAGTCTTTATACTTACCCGTGCCGACCAGTAGCCGCGATGAATAAGTTTTACCAGCAATGGTGAGATTGTCCATAAATTCTATATGTCGTTCAAAAAGTTTAATACGCGGTTGCTATTTAACCGCCGCCAACAGCAACGACAACTTCAAGCTGGTCACCGTTCATCAATTGTTGCTCTGAGAATTGACTGCGCGGAATGATTTCGCCATTACGTTCAATGGCGATGCGTTTATTTTGCAAAGCAAGGTGCTCAATTAATTGCGTCACATTCAGTGTGGCTTCAAATTGTTGAGGTTGCCCGTTAATGGTGAGTTCGATCATTACTAATGAGGTTGGATTCAGTTAGACTGTGAAAGTTGATTGGGGATTTTATCATGCGGGTGCCACTCGGTGGAAGCTCAGAAAATTTCTTAATTTAAGGTGAGTTAAATAAAGAATAAATAGAATAAGGTGATGCATTTAATTACTACGTGTGAATAATTATAAATATGCTTATACAGAATGAAATAAAAGGAAACTCAAGTTTGGAAAGGGGTGATATGGGTCAGTGCACGCAAACCCATTGAAAGGTGGCGCTATTATCATGACATCGTCAAAGTGTACGTAATGATCAAGCATTAATTGTTATAACCGCGTTGCTACTGGTAAGTATTATTTGGGCGCTTAAAAACGCCATTCTTCGTTACCATTCTTCGTTATATTAATAAATTGAAAATTTTGATCAATACAGTCTCAAATAGTGAAGAGTGGTCAGACAAGGTAAAATAAAATGGAGAGGTTCAGTTGATACTGAAAACATACGGGTTATTTGCGCTAACAGCAGTTGCTGAAATTGTGGGTTGTTATCTACCTTACCTATGGTTAAGGCATGGCTATTCTGTTTGGCTTCTGGTGCCCGCTGTTTTCAGCTTGGCGTTGTTTGTATGGCTTTTGACGCTACATCCACAGCCAGCCAGTCGTGTTTATGCAGCTTATGGCGGTGTATATATTAGCGTTGCGCTATTATGGCTATGGATGGTCGACGCAATTCGCCCAACATTAACGGATTGGATTGGCGTTAGTGTATGTTTGCTTGGTGTGGCCATTATTATGTTTGGGTCTCGTTATAATTAACAAGAATTTTTAAAAAACTGTTGCGCTACAGGCTTGGGGCAATTATTAGCTTTATGAATACGGCTCGGTTTTTCATATGGTTCTGCTATAAGATTTGTTATGCATGGTATCGTGTCGTGACGTGTCAGTCGCTGATAGAAACTCAGTTGGCTCGGTTGGTTTAGGGTGGTTTGTGAAAACATGTAAAAGGATAATCTCATGATGAAAAGACTTCGAATATCTGTTATTTGTATATTAGTGCTGCTAGTTTCTGTTTTATCTAACCCGCTTTGGGCGCAGGCTTCACCGGCTCAGAAAAGTTTAACGCTAAAATTGGCAACTAAGGCAGCGATGGCAGCGGTTCAGCAGTGTCTTGATAATGGCTTTAAAGTCAGTGTGGCGATTGTTGATCATTCGGGACTGTTAAAGGTGCAAATGAAAGCCGATGGCGCGGGGCCGCATACCTTGGATAGCAGTTTTCGCAAAGCTTATACGTCGAATAGCCTGCGTGGGCCGACACAACGATTTGCAGTGTTGACCGTAAATAACCCTGAGTTAAGGGCATTAGGTCAAATGAATGAGAAAATTTTGTTACTCGGTGGTGGCCTCCCGATCACCATGAATGGTGAAGTGGTTGGTGGCGTGGGCGTGGGCGGTGCGCCAGGTATTGAGCACGATGAGGTTTGTGCTGAGGTTGCGCTAAAGGTCTTGAATCCTGAATAATGGAAAATTAAATGATTAAAAAGAAACATTCGATGCGTTTGTCTTTATTAACGGGCTGCGTGTTGATATTGACCCTTGGGTCTCAAGTGAGTATGGCGAATCAGTCTGTTGAAAATTTGGCGTCATGTGTGGATGAGGCTCAAGTGCCGTGTCATGAGACAAGTAGCGTGCAGTTACCTGCTGATGCCATTGCTAAATTGCAGATAGACGCGGGTTTTGGCTGGGGTATTTTTAGCGGCACGATTTATAACGGCAATAGTGAATACCTAGTTACACAATTGACAGTCAATATGACACCGATCCATGACCACCATATGGAAATGATGGGTGATATGTCTCATGAACCCAAAGTGCATAAAATTGATTTGAGCTTGGCGCCGTTATCAAAAACTGCACTGTCCATGGCGCTGAAAGGTGATGACACGCACGTGCATGATTTTGAGTGGGAGATTCTTCAGGTGTTAGGCTATAAAATCAAGTAACAGGTATTTAACATCAGTGTTTCCATTAAAAAGCACAATAACCAAAGAACCTAGACAAGCACGCAATCTATAGAGGCGTCACGCGGTTATTTCATCTTT
>RCMY010000453.1_pt1 | contig 38392 bp, 37 predicted proteins | sample 2041341 | NCBI WGS metagenome assembly RCMY01 (sample SAMN09708234, study PRJNA481090) | Marine sediment metagenome, whole genome shotgun sequencing project. | reverse complement strand
TTGCTCAGGTTCCGGTTTATCAGGAAGGTGATCTGACGCTGTTCGAGTCCGGCGCGATTGTGCTGCATGTCGCAGGCAAGACCGATGCGTTGCTACCAGCCGACGACGCTACACGGGCGCGAGTCGCAACCTGGATGTTCGCCGCGCTGAACACGCTCGAACCGCATATCGGCAACCTCGCCGATATCGACTTTTTTTCGCGACAAGAAGAATGGGCAAAACTGCGCCGTCCGCTGGTGGTTGCCATGATCAACACACGGCTTAGCGAACTTGCCCCTCAGCTTGAAAGCCAAGATTATCTGGAGGGTTCTTTCACGGCGGCCGATATTCTAATGACCACGGTGCTGCGTGATCTGCGTCACACGGATATTCTGCAGGCTTTTCCTTCACTCACAAACTATAAAAGGCGCAACGAAGCGCGGCCAGCCTTTCGAAAAGCCCTGGCCGACCAGTTGGCCGCGTTCGAACGCAACGCGCCACCGGAAAAATAGACATCTACGGAGGAGCAATAGCATGACTGAACTTATCACCTGCTTGTGGTTTAACAGAAACGCGGAGGAAGCGGCGACATTTTACGCCTCGTTATTACCGGACTCACGAATCGACGAGGTCAACAAAGCACCGACAGACTACCCCGACGGCGGCAAGAAGGGCGACGTTCTGCAGGTCGAATTCAGCTTGCTTGGCAAGCGCTTTATCGGCCTTAATGGCGGGCCGCAGTTTCCGTTCACCGAGGCCGTGTCGTTGCAGATTATTTGCGACGATCAGGCGGAGTTGGATAAATACTGGGCGGCTCTGTCGGCTCATCCGGAAAACGAGCGGTGCGGCTGGGCGAAGGATAAATACGGTCTGTCGTGGCAGATCATACCGAAGCGGCTGAACGAGCTGATGGCGGATCCCGATCCTGCACGCGCACAACGTGCAATGAGGGCGATGCTGGCAATGAAGAAAATCGATATTGCAACCCTGGAGGCAGCAGCGAAGGGAAACTGATTATGGAAAAATCAGAAAACCTTAAACCCGCGAAAGAGCTTGCGGAGAAAAATCCAACGCTGGCTGACTGAAGCTGAAAATATCGAAAGAGAAAATCTTTATGAACGACACTCAAATTTTCCACGACACATTAGTCATCGAGCGCGTATTTCAGGCTGCTGTTGAAAAACTTTTTCAAGCGTTTGCTGACCCGGAAGCGCGCCAACGCTGGGGCGCACCCTCGCCCACTGCCGTACTGATATTTGATGAAGCAAACTTCGAGATTGGCGGTAAAGATGCGCAGCGCTGTGGAGCGAAAGATGACCCGCAGTTTCTGGTAGAAGCCGTTTACCTGGACATCAAACCGAATGAGCGAATTATCTATTCGGAACGGGTTTCAATGGCTGGCACTACCCTCTCAGCCGCGCTGCATACGTTGGAATTTGGTAAAACAAATCAAGGCTCTGTACTGAAGGCCACTATTCAAGTAGCAGCGTTAGGTGATGAAGAAATGCTGGCTGACACCCGCAACGGGTTCAGTGCAGCACTCAACAATCTTTCCCATGAATTAGGAGAAGAGCAATGACCTATGTAGACGGTTTCGTTTTAGCCTGACCAAAGGCAGACAAAGAGAAATTTATCGAACACGCCAATAAGGCCGATGCAGCGTCCACATGGCAGCGTGGGATATTCCCAATGTTGGACGCGTGGCATTCGTCACCGACCCGCAAGGCGTGATGTTCTACATTATGAAACCTGCGCCATGTGCAGATAGCTCCGATGCTACCAGTAACGCTTTTGCCGCGACCGAACCCATGGTTGGCCACTGCGCCTAGAACGAACTGGCTACAAGCGATCAGGTCGGCGCGGTGAGCTTCTACAGCGACCAGTTTGGTTGGCGGCAGGAAGGAGATATGGACATGGGGCCGCTGGGGAAATACCAGTTCTTTCACCACGGCCCTGGCATGATCGGTGCCGTAATGCCACGGCCAGATGAAATGCCTGTATCCGCTTGGTCGTATCATTTCCGCGTGTCTGATATCGATGCGGCGGTGAAAACGATCGAGGAGAAAGGAGGCCAGATAACGGCGCCGCCAAGCGAAATTCCCGGTGGTGAATTTTCTATGAACAGCATGGATCCACAAGGGGCGGCTTTCGCATTAGTTGGGCCGCGGAGATAAGGTTGTTCCGGGGCGCGCATCATTTTAGACACGAGGTTCAGGCCTAGTGTTTTAAATTCGGTGTGCGTCCGTCCAGCTCCACTGTGCCAACAACATGAAGAGGCTCAACAGCCTGATATCAAATAAAAAGCTGTTGTGACGCAATAGCATTTTACCGAACGATGAGCACCGATACATCAGTGTGCGACGCGAAATATTTCGCGTGCGACTTAAACATAAAGTCGTGAAAACCAGGCACGTGCGAGGCCATCACCACAAGATCAGCCCCAACTTCGTGTACCACGCGGTCTAGCTGTTTTTCTAAATCAATACTGATATCGACGCTGGCAACGGCTTTACTTGCCAACGTAATGCCTAAAATTTTTGATTGTGCAGCCGCAAAATCGGCCAGCTTTTGCGCATACTCATCCGCGTCGTGAGCGACACTGCTGGGGGCCGTCGTAGTCACGCCGACTAATACGACCGAGGCCTGCGAAGGTTTGGCCATAGCAGCCGCTATAGCGATTGCTTTGTGTTGTTTATCGGCGTGGGCGAGATCGATAGGAACTGCAATATTGTTGAACATATATACTCCCGTTAGAAATTGAAAAGAGCTGATGTCGACAATCTACCGTACCATACCAAGGCATCGCAGCGGAAATTCGAGAATGGCCGCGTATTCTATACCACCCATTGTTACCCGAATGCCTTGACACATTACCGGTTACGATGACTCGCGCTTGTGTCGCGCCCTTAAGTTAGTTTTATAATTAAATGGTTTCTAGGTTAAAGCATGACAAGAATCGCCTGTAACGGTACAAATAAGAGTGCGTGATGCTGAATCGTTATAGCTAAATGCGATATAAGAATAGAATTTATATGTATTTCACTTATATTAAACCTTACGCTAAATTGTGGTTAATTAAGTCTTAGCGATAGGAGAACACTGTGACAAGCATTGCGACCGAACAAGTTACTGGAGTGCGTCACTGGACCGATCGTCTGTTCAGCTTCACTACTACGCGTGACCCGGGCTTTCGTTTCGAGAATGGTCATTTCACCATGCTCGGCCTGCAGCACGAAGACGGCCGCCCGCTGCTGCGTGCTTACAGCATAGCGAGTGCTAATTACGAGGATGAACTGGAGTTTTTCAGCATCAAGGTGCCTGATGGCCCGTTAACATCAAGACTGCAAAACATTCAAGCCGGTGACGAGGTACTGGTAAGCCGCAAACCCACTGGCACGCTGGTGATCGATCATTTATTGCCGGGGCGTCATCTGTACTTGTTCGCTACCGGTACTGGGCTCGCGCCATTCATCAGCATCATTAAAGACCCTGCAACCTATCAGCGTTTCGACAAGATCATATTGGCGCACGGCTGCCGTCACGTTGAGGAGTTGGCCTATCAGCAGATGATTACTGAAGAGCTGCCCAACAACGAATATTTTGGTGACGAGGTCAAACAGAAACTGCTCTATTATCCGACCGTCACACGCGAGAGCTACCGCAACACCGGCAGGCTGACGCAACTGATCGACAGCGGCAAACTGTTTCACGATCTGAATATTCCCAAGCCCAATTTGCAGGATGACCGCTTTATGTTGTGCGGCAGCCCGGAGATGTTGAAAGATATCGGCGCGCAGCTAGACTCGCGCGGCTTCGAGGAAACGCGGCGCGGCAATCTCGGTCACTATGTAATTGAGCGGGCTTTTGTGCCGCAATAGACGCTATCAGGAAGCGTTCCGCTGCGGTGAAATTATCTGCCGGTCCAACACGCGGTAGCTTAGCGCTTCGGTTAGATGCCGGGTTTCAATAGTCTCATCACCCTCCAGGTCCGCAATAGTGCGGGCTACCCTGAGAATACGGTGGTAAGCACGAGCCGACAGCTGCAAACGCTCAATCGCGGTATTCAGCAGTTGCCGGTCGGGTTCTGTCAGCGCACAGGCCACCGACAATGCTTTGCCGCTTAGCAAGGCGTTAGCATCGCCGCCGCGATGATACTGCAGGCGGCGTGCATGTGTGACACGGCGCAATACGGTGGCGCTGGTTTCGCTGTTAGCCTGGTCGTCACCTAACTCCTGTGCCCTAACCCGTGGTACGTTGACATGCAAGTCAATGCGATCCAGCAGCGGGCCGGAGATGCGGTCGCGGTAGCGCTGCACCTGGTCAGGCGTGCAGCGGCAATGGCGATCGATACAACCGAAGTAGCCACACGGGCAGGGATTCATAGCGGCGATAAGTTGAAACCGAGCGGGGAAATCTACTTGATGCGCTGCACGTGATATACGAATATTGCCCGATTCCATCGGCTCGCGCAGCACTTCCAATACTTGCCGGGCGAATTCCGGCAGCTCGTCGAGGAATAGCACCCCATGATGTGCCAGCGAAATTTCGCCGGGTCGCGGCGGGCTGCCCCCACCCACTAGTGCCACGCCCGAAGCCGTATGATGCGGCGCACGAAATGGCCGTTGCTGCTGCAAAGCCAGCTCGGTAGGGTGTTTGCTGATGGAATAAATTGCCGCTACCGACAGCGCTTCAGCTTCGCTGAGCGGCGGTAGGATACCCGGCATGCGGCTGGCTAACATGGTTTTACCGGAGCCGGGCGGGCCGACCAGCAACAAGTTGTGCTGTCCTGCCGCTGCGATTTCAAGTGCTCGCCGGGCAGTGGCCTGGCTTTTAACGTCGGCCAAATCAGCACAGTGTGTGGTGCGCGCCCGTATGGAAGCTGTATTCACTGGCAAATCTTTGTTGCCGTTCAAATGCGCGCACACCGCCAACAAATGACCGGCGCAATAGACTTCAGCATGTTGTATCAAAGCGGCTTCTTCGCCGTTCTGCTGGGCGATGACCACCGCGCGTTGCTCCCTGTGCGCCTGCATCACGGCGGGTAATATACCGTCTACCGGTCGTAGTTCGCCTGACAGCGCCAATTCGCCGTAGAACTCCATGTCTTCCAGTCGCTGCGCTGGCACCTGCCCGGAAGCCGCCAAAATACCCAGCGCAATCGCAAGATCGTAGCGACCGCCACTTTTCGGCAAATCGGCCGGGGCGAGGTTGACCGTGACTCTGCTGACTGGAAAGTCGAAGTGCGCGTTGAGGATGGCGCTGCGAACCCTGTCTTTGCTTTCCTTTACCGCGGTTTGCGGCAGGCCGACGATAGCGAAGCTGGGTAGCCCGCCAGATAAATGCACTTCAACCGCTACCGGCGGCGCCTCTATGCCCAGCTGGGCGCGGGTAAGTACTATCGCTAATGACATCGTTGCTCCTTCCGTGGATGCGTCGTTATTGTGTCGGGTGGCAGCCGCTCACGCCCCCCCATACTTATCGTTCTACCGTAGGGTGCGCTGCGCGCAGGTTAATCTTGCTTGCAAAATAAGCGAAATTGGCCTTGTCTTACGAACCTGGCTCGTGCGCACGGCGCACCCTACAGAGCCCGCTTAGCGCTGCCTGGCTTCGAGCAATTGCTCCAAATCTGCTTCCAGCTCGGCTACGCGGTTACGGGTTTTTTGTAACACCTCCTGCTGCGCGTCGAATTCCTCGCGCGTTACCAGGTCAAGCTTGCTGAATACGTTCTGTACTAACAGGTGAACGCTTTTTTGTAGCTCACCACCTTCCTCGGTGCCGCGCTCCTTAAACAAGCTGCCTAACTGTTCGTTAAATTGATTGATGATTCGATCTCTTAACATGCTTAGCGAGCTACCTGGTGGCGGGACTTACCATTCTACCTGAGCCTGGCTAGATCACAAAATAGGCTGTTGAAGCACTGACAGTTGGTCGAATGCTGTGTTGCACCTTTTTCGCGCGGCCCAGCGAGAACTGCACCAAGTCAGTGCTATCACGCCGTTGAAATGCTCAGTTTTCTTGCACTCTCACATGCTAAGTATATGTAAATATTATAGATAAAGTCGATGGCATGGCCTGTGCTAAATCGAGTGTCAGTGTTCAGCCACGCAGGCGATATCACCTTGAAGGGGTATCAGAGGATATGCAATGAAGATATTTACTACAGCTGCCGTAGCGGCCGCTCTTTCTATTTCCACCACGGCAGCCCTGGCGGAGCTTAGCGGCAACGTCGCGCTAACGACTGACTATACGTTTCGCGGCATTAGCCAAACCTAAGAGTTACCGGCCGTTCAGGGAGGCTTTGACTACGCGCACGAAAGTGGTTTTTACGCTGGCGTGTGGGGCTCTAACGTTGAATTTGGTGATGCCAAAGTAAAGGGCATCTCTATTAATTGCTTGTGGCCTCTGGCTTACAGACGAGTTCAGGATCAAGACATCATTTTGAAGGCATGCTGGTTGCACGTCTAGAAATGATAACGCGGAGCCTGGGCTCGCCTGTAAGCCCCGAAGGGCGCGACCTGAAGCGCCCATCTGCTGCGTCCCTTAAAGGGCCTACTGTTGGTGCAAACCTCGCCAGGGACAACCAGCCCTGGCCTTCGGCTCTCGCCTTGCAGCTGCACGCTTCAGGTCACGCAGAGGCCGCAAGCAATTAATAGAGGCGCCCTTAGTATACATTTTGGATAGTGTAAAGTTTTTTGCATAAGGATTAGAAAGGCTATGGTAAATAGCCGGCTGCGGCTATCATGACTCGATGACTTAGGCTGTTTGTCTTTCAGTCGCCCTCCCCGGATCGCGAATCCATTCGCTCCACGAGCCGGGATACAATCGTGGCATTGCCAAACCGGCATGCACACTAGCCAAAATGTTGTGGCATGCAGTGACGCCCGAACCGCACATATGCACGGTGTTTCGCGTGCCATCATGCCGTTCGGTCAGAATATCGCGCGGCAGAAAATGAAAATGTCCGTCCGGGTCGAGGTTATCTTCGAAGGGGAGATTGAGCGCGCCGGGTATATGGCCAGCCACGCTATCGATTGGTTCCACCGCACCCTCGAAGCGTTCTTCTGTTCGCGCGTCAATCAGGCGAATGGATGCATTAGCAAGGTCCAACTGCAGAGTGTCGGCATCGATTACCATTGCGGGGTTTGGCTTTGCTGAAAACGTGCCGTGCACAGACGCTAGCTCATTGGCTTTTGTTTCCAATGCTAGCCCGAGTCGCTGCCATGCCTGCAGACCGCCATCGAGTACTGCCACGCGTTTGTGGCCTAACCACCGACACAGCCACCACAGGCGCGCAGCAAAGGCGCCCATGCATTCATCGTAAGCCACAATCTGACTCGATGGTGTCACCCCAATGGCACGCAACGTATTTTCAAAATCGTCAATTGGTGGTAGCGGGTGGCGGCCGGTGTTTGCTGTCACCGCACCGGACAGATGTCTTTCCAGGTCGAGAAAAAAAGCGCCCGGAATATGATTCTGCTGGTATTGCTGCCAGCCAAGCGCGGGGTCAGCGAGCGAAAACCTGCAGTCAACAATAATACAATTGCTGCCCAAGTCCGCCAGTTGTGTCGCGTCAATCAACGCTGTACTCATCGCTCTTTCTGAACCCTGCTTGCAAACAGATGACAGCGTCATGGCCACCGCCAAATACTTTATCTTACATTAAACCCGTGCCTATTATTAGCTCCGTTCTTGATCACCTGTACACGGCGTTGTTAGCGTTCTAAGAGGGCGCCAAACTACTACAATTCCCGACCATCCTGATCAATCGCGAAAGTACGCAAAGTATCCGGATCGGAATCTGCATCTCCCGGCAACCAGTCGGCCATGCAGGCACGATCTTTCACGCAGGGGTCAGTCAAGGTTTTAAGAAACTCAAGCAACTGATCAACCTGCAAGTCACTTAGTGCGACATTTTCAACAGATGGAAGCGGCACTGCCCTGTTCGCTTCGAGCTGATCGACCGCAAATTGAGTATTAACGCGCATATCGTTAACTTGAATATCATTGGTCAGCTGGCTGAAGTCGTAATCATCAAGCGCCTGTTGCGGGTTTAGGTGATGGCGAACAACTGCCTCAAGCGAGGTGTAAGCACCGGCGTGGCTCCAGGGGCCGGTGACTCCAACGTTAAGCAGCGCGGGTGTTCTAAATGCGTACTTGTCTATAGATTCACCGGTTTCTCTAAAGCGACCGAAATCATCATTGGTTGTTACGCTGTTGTCGTTACCTTTGCCGCGTCCAATCTGCGGCATTGCTAACACATGAAAATTCTCGTCGGTAAAAAAATCGCCGCTATGGCAGCTGGCACAGTTTGCGCCGCCCGCAGCATAGTCGTTAAAGAACAATGACGCGCCTTGTTTTGCCTGTTCGCTGATAGCCACATTATTGCCTTCTACATAGGCTTTCCAGGGCGTGTCGACGAATACTTGAGAGTTCTCATAGGCGGCGATAGCGTGGGTGATGCGATCAAAGGTAATAACATCTTGTACCTCACCGTTAGGCTCATCAAATGCAAGCTGAAACTCGGCCAACCAATCATTGACAACCAGCGCTAGCGGAGAGTCGGCACCCTGAAAACGTAGTTCAAGCCCACTGCGCAGGCTATTGTTGTCCTGACCAGCATAGAACCCGAAACCGCGCATCTCTTCTGCCGATGTGACGGGGAAGCGTGACTGAGCCATGGTTAAATTATCGCCCGCCTGTGGGTCGGCGACACCGAATGGCGAATCGGGCGTGCGAATACCGGAGTCGGCACCATTTGTGCCGGCGGTGCCGGTTAGACTCTCGATGCGACCGTCGTGAAACATCACCGAATCCCATAGTGCGATATTAAAGGTGGTGGGCGCATTGCGCGGTACTGTTGGGCCACCATCGAAGTGGTTACCGGCACTGGAGTGTCTTCGACCAGGACCGAGCAAGTCGGGCACTTCGGCCTCAACACCAATCGACAGTGATAAGTTGTCGCCGCCACCCAACATAGGGTGATGGCAAGTTACGCAAGCCGCATCCTGGTCGCCGCCTAGCCCTTTGCTGAAGAATAACTTCTTGCCGAGCTGGGCTACTTTGCCGTTAACATCCGGCAGGTCGCGGCCTGCAGTCGGGTCGCCGGTCAAGCCTTTTTCAGCGACGACGGCGCGTAGTTCAGTGTCAGCCGATGACGCGAACAATGGCTCGTTTTCGTGGCTGCAGGCCGTGGTGAGTAATACGGGCACGAGCAAGCTGCACGCTGTTGCGTTTAAATATTTCATTGCTGAATCCTTTGCTAGTAACTCGCCATGGGAAGCCCCACACTCTCTCTGTCGTGGGCACGCCGAAAGTCACATACGCTACCTAAAAAATGATCATATCATTAGAATAGTAGCACGTTATTTGTACAATCTTGAATTGTTACGATGGACAGCGCGACTATCAACCGCCAGATTATTCTCCAGCACGAGATCACCTTATATTCGTTTCCAGGCGCCAACGCGATCGCCGCAATCAAGGCGCTGGAGCCATTCGCTGTGGCTCGCCCGCCAAAGCTACCGCTATAATGCCGGCCAATGATTAAACTAGATTCAGTTAGCCTACAACGCGGCGGCAAATACCTGCTGGAACACGGCAGCGTTGCGATTCATTCCGGTCAAAAAGTCGCATTGATTGGCGCTAACGGTAGCGGTAAGTCCAGCCTGTTGCAGCTGCTGTTGGGCAATCTGCACGCCGATAGCGGCAGTGTCGATATGCCAGCAGAATGGCGCGTCGCGCATATGGCGCAGGAGGTATTCAGCACCGAACGCAGCGCACTGCAGTTTGTGCTCGATGGTGATTTTGAGTTACGCAAACTCGAAGCCGAACTTGAGGTCGCAGAGCGTGAGCATAACGATGCGGCGTTGGCGCAGCTGCACCAACAGCTGGATGCCATCGGCGGCTACACGGCAGCAGTACGCGCCGAGCAATTGCTGATGGGCTTGAATTTCAGCTTGGCGGATATCAACAAACCAGTCGCCAGTTTCTCTGGCGGTTGGCGCATACGGTTGAATCTGGCGCAGGCGTTGATGTGCCCGTCAGATTTACTGTTACTCGACGAGCCAACCAACCACCTGGATATGGACGCCAGCGTATGGCTGGAACAGTGGCTGCGGCGCTACAGCGGCACGCTGTTGCTGATCTCGCACGACCGCGATTTCATCGACACCGTTTGCGACCTTATTGTGCACATCGAACATCATAGTCTTAACCACTACCGCGGCAATTACTCGGCGTTTGAACGTCAGCGCGCCGAACGCTTATCGCAACAGCAAGCCAACTTCGAAAAGCAGCAGCGGCAAATCGCACATATCAATCAGTTCGTCAGTCGATTTCGTGCCAAGGCCACCAAGGCCAAACAGGCACAGAGCCGCTTGAAAGAGCTGGAGCGCATGGAGTTGCTCGCACCGGCGCATATCGACTCGCCGTTTGATTTCGAATTTTTACCGCCCGGACGCATGTCAGACCCACTGTTAAACCTCGCGCATGCGCACTTAGGTTACCAACAAACAACTGTGTTAGAGGATGTAAGCCTGGCAATTCATCCCGGCGCCCGCATCGGGCTGCTGGGGCAAAACGGTGCCGGTAAATCGACGTTTATCAAATCGCTGGCGCTTGAGTTAGCGTTGCTAGGCGGCGACCGCATGGAAGGCGAACACCTGCGCATCGGTTACTTCAGCCAACACCAACTCGAAGCTCTGGATATGCATGCCAGCCCGGCGCTGCATATTCAGCGTCTGTCGCCTACGGCCAGCGAACAGCGCATACGTAACTTTCTCGGCGGCTTTAACTTTCGCAATGACAAGGCGCTGGAAAACATCGCAAGTTTTTCCGGTGGCGAGAAGGCCCGCCTCGCATTGGCGCTCATCGTCTGGCAGCAACCCAATCTGCTGTTACTCGACGAACCTACCAACCACCTCGACCTGGAAATGCGCCACGCTCTAAGCCTGGCATTGCAGGAATTCGAGGGCGCCATGCTGCTGGTGTCGCACGACCGGCATTTGCTGCGCAATACGGTTGATCAGTTTCTGTTGGTCGACGCCGGTCGCGTTAGCCCATATAGCGGCGATCTGGATGATTACAAGGCATGGCTATTAAAGAAAGTCGCGGCTGACAATAAAGGCGAGCGCAGCACAATAGACGACAAACCAGCCAACAAAAAGCTCCAGCGCCAGGCAGCTGCCGAGTTGCGGCAGCAGCTCAATCCGTTGCGAAAAAGCATTCGTACGGCAGAACAGGGAATGCAGCGCTGCGCTCAGAAACTTGCTGAGCTGGAACAAGAGCTGGCGCACGAGGATATATACGCAGCTAGCAATAAAGAGCAGCTGCAGCAGCTGCTACTTGAGCAAGGCAAATTGCGGCAGGAAGTAGATATATTTGAAGAAAGTTGGTTAAGCCTTAGCGACGAATTGGAACAGCTTGAAGCCGCGCAGACTTCATGATCGAAGCAGAAGGGACCTGGTGCGCACAGCGCACCCTACCGCGGCAGCGGGTAGCTTAATCTGTGCTCACGCGGTGGCTTGTTAAGACTATCCAGGAATTAAATGCGGTGCGACACCAGCTTCGGTGGAGTAGACTGGCAGCGTATGTTTACACCACAAAAAAAGGTAGTCATCATGCTAAGAGCCCAGTATGCCGAACGCGGCCCGGTGCCGCAGGAAGTGATCGACGCGGTCGAATTTGAAGCGCCTGCACTGCTGAAGGGCGAGGTGTTGCTTGAAGTGCTCGCCGCTCCAATCAATCCTTCCGATGTGCTTACGCTAACGGGGGAATACGGCATATTGCCGCCACTGCCGGCAGTCGGCGGTAACGAAGGCGTCGGCCGAGTACTGCAGCAGGGTAAAGGCGTGACAGCGCTCGCCGTGGGGCAAACAGTACTTTTACCCACTGGTGCCGGCACATGGTGTACGCATATGGTCGCTAGCGCTGATGGATTGCTGCCGTTGCCAAACGAAGCCGACCCACAGCAACTGGCAATGATGAAAATCAATCCGCCCACCGCCTCGCTGTTGCTGAGCGAATTCGTCGACCTGAAAGCCGGCGACTGGGTTATACAGAATGTTGCCAACTCTGGCGTCGGCAACTATCTCATTCAAATTGCAAAACTCCGCGGCTACAAAACAGTAAACATCGTGCGGCGTGAGTCTGTCGCCTCCGAGGTTGCCGAGCTTGGTGCCGATGTCGTTCTGGTCGATGGTTCTGACCTGGCCGAACGCGTTGCCGAAGCGACCAGCCAAGCCAACATACAGCTGGGTATAGACGCCGTTGGCGGTGAGGCCACCAATCGACTGGCCGAATGCGTCGGCGACGGCGGCACCTTGGTTAACTACGGCATGATGAGTGGCGAAGCCTGCGTCGTATCACCCGCCGCATTTGTATTTCGCGACGTTTCGCTGCGCGGCTTCTGGTTGAGCAGGTGGTTTCAGAATGCAACGAAGGAGCAGCGCGACAGCGTTTTTGGCGAGGTCGGGGCATTGATCACGCAAGGGAAACTGCATACTAAAGTGGCGGCTACGTATGATATTAGCCAGATAAAGGAAGCTGTGGCTGCCGCGCACGCGGGTGGCCGCAATGGCAAGATTATGCTGTTGCCGAACGGCTAAGATCTGGAACTAGGTCATAGGGCTGGTTTTATCACCGAAGCGACGTTTGTCGCCACCGTTATTCTTACGCTTTTCAATATAAGTGCGAGCACCGGCCTCGATCATCAACTCTGTCAACTCTGTCAACTTGCGAGGCTGGTCGGCTTTAAACCATGCCATGCCAATACTGGCAGCCAGCGGAAACGCAAGGTCTTCTTGCGAGTTTAAATCGGTCAGTTCGGCACGCAATCGCTCAAGGATGACATCATAATGACTTTGCTTATCGCATTGCGCTAACACGGCGAATTCGCCGCCTCCCAGCCTGCCTACGATATCGGTTTGCCGAAACACGCTGCGCAGAGCGCTGGCGGTTCGCTGCAACGCCAGATCGCCCATGTGATGGCCAAGTGTCAGATTTATCGTCTTGAAGTTGTCCATTTCAATGATGAGCAGCAACAGCGATTGCTGATCAACCTGCGCCCGCGTTAATTGCTCGTTCGCCAGTTTTTCGAAACCTTCACGGTTGAACAACGCCGACAGCGGGTCGCTTAGCGACAGTTGAAAAGAAGCCAGGTTGTGGCGAATGGCGGCACCCTGCACGGCAGCAGAAAATGCATTGGCGTCACAGCCCAGCCCCACACTAGCCGTCGCCTCGGCGCGCGCCTTGCTAACCCGTTCAATGAGCAGCAGTTCGCGGTCGCCAACCAGCAACGTCGTCGCCTGCAGGTAGAGCTCACCGCTGGCAACTTCTTCCTTCCAGGCGATGGTGCGCCGCCGACGAGCAACGCCTTTGTTCCAGAACTTGTTCGCCTCACTCATAAAGTGGCCGAGCACCGGGTGCAGGTCGGCACGGCGCCAGCCGTCTTGTGAAAAGCTTGAATCAACCGCTTGCAGCCAGGCGGGTGCTTCGCCAGCCATGCTGAACTCGCCGCTGGGCTGGCGCTCGAGACTGGCAATTTCAAGTTGCGCCAGAATGCGCCAGGGCAAAGAGCTCACGATACACGCCGTTTCGCGTTTGGCAGAAATTGTTTCGCCAGCGACTCGAATGCCTCACTGACACCTTCACCCGTCATTGCGCTAACTTCGGCAACGGCGACGGCGGCAGCTTCCAACTCGCCCATATCATTGGCTGCAATGCGCCAGGCTGATTTACTATCGACCTTGTTTTTGACCAGCACAAAAGGCACACCACCGGCGACTCGCTCAACATCTTTTCGCATGGCGACGGCATGCTCAAGTGTTGCTGGCCGGGTGGGGTCGACTAACAGTAGGTAGCCCGCTATGCCACGAAAATAAGCGGGCGATACACGCTCGTAGCTGTCCTCTTCGTGAATATCCCACACGGTCAGTGAAATATTGGTGTCGTTGATCGACACCACTTTATTATCGATTTTCACGCCTAGCGTCGTGCGTGATGACGGCGCAAACACATTATCTACAAAACACCGCACCAGCGATGTTTTGCCTACCGCAAAACCGCCGAGCATGCAGACTTTCTTCTGTATCATAATGTGCTTCCTTTTGGCCATTGTTATCGCCAAATATTGCTGCTTGCTGAACCACAAGCAACTCGTTAGTTGTTAATCTCCGTGTCTATTTAAATATAGGTAGCGTGTGGGTGCCAGTCAATCTTTGGCAGCCTATTTTGGAGGCATTGCTGCCGTGTTGGCATCGCGCTGCAAACATCGGCTACTGCTGCGTCGCAGTAATAGCCGAAGGAGTTCATTTGTTACGGCCAAATCGTATTGGCCGAGAACAAAATGTGAATAATCACATTTTGCCGATAACGCTTCGTCGCTAAGCAACCTTGCTGCGACCAGCTTTCTTACGTTCGTGTTCTTTCAACAGTTTTTTACGCAGCCGAATGCTCTGCGGGGTGACTTCAACCAGCTCGTCAGCCTCGATGAACTCCAGCGCCTGCTCCAGCGTGTGACGCACCGGCGGCGACAGATTGATATTTTCATCGGTGCCCGAAGCGCGCACGTTAGTCAGCTGCTTCGCCTTGGTTGGATTAACCACCAAATCGTTTTCGCGGCTGTGCAGCCCGACGATCATGCCCTCGTACACCTCGATATTCGGGCCAACAAACAGACGGCCGCGTTCTTGCAGGGTAAACAGCGCGTAGCCTAGTACTTTGCCTCCCACCATTGATACCAGCACACCGTTGACGCGCTCTGCGACCGGTCCTTCTTTTACCAGGCCGTAGTGGTCGAATACGTGGGTCAAAATGCCGCTGCCCGATGTCATGGTCATAAACTGTGAGCGGAAGCCGATGAGGCCACGTGCGGGGATGATAAATTCCAGCTTCACCCGGCCTTTGCCGTCTGGCTCCATATTTTTCAGGTCGGCGCGGCGCTGGCCTAACTCGTCCATAATAGAGCCCTGATGCTGGGCTTCAACATCCACCACCAGCTGCTCAAAGGGCTCCTGTAGCTTACCGTCAATGACTTTCTGAATCACTTCAGGCCGCGATACGCCCAGCTCGAAGCCCTCGCGTCGCATGGTTTCGATCAGCACGCTCAGATGCAGCTCGCCACGACCGGAGACGATAAATTTATCGGCCGTATCACCGGGCTCAACCCGCAGCGCAACATTGTGAATCAGTTCGGTGTCGAGCCGCTCGCGAATATTGCGGCTGGTGACGAACTTGCCTTCCAGCCCGGCAAATGGCGAGTCGTTAACCTGGAAGGTCATGCTGACGGTGGGCTCATCTACCATCAGTGGGGGCAGCGCTTCCGGCTGCTCCGGCGCACATACCGTGTCGGAGATGCGCAGTTTGTCTATACCAGTGATGCAAACAATATCGCCGGCGCTGGCAGTTTCGGTCTCAATCCGCTCCAGGCCGTGATGGCTCATCACGGTGAGCACGCGCTCTTTACGCTGCTTGCCGTCAGCAGACACCAACACTACCGGCATGTTGCGCGTCATTTTGCCGCGTGTGATGCGCCCCAACCCAATAACGCCGACGTAGCTGCTGTAGTCCAGTGCGCTGATTTGCATTTGCAGCGGGCCTTCATCGTCGACCTCTGGTGGCTTCACCTTTTCTACAATCAGGTCCAACAGCGGGTCCATCGTATCCTGCATGGCCTCTACCTCCATGCCGGCAATACCCTGGATGGCAGACGTGTATATCACCGGAAAATCCAACTGCTCGTCGGTAGCACCAAGGCGGTCGAATAAATCGAATACCTGATCCAGCACCCAGTGCGGTCTTGCACCGTCGCGGTCAACCTTGTTGATAACAACGATGGGATGCAGGCCGCACTCGAATGCTTTTTGGGTCACAAATCGCGTTTGCGGCATCGGGCCTTCTACCGCGTCGACCAACAGCAGTACGCTGTCGACCATCGACAGCACACGCTCAACTTCACCGCCGAAATCGGCGTGGCCAGGTGTATCGACAATATTGATATGGTAGTCGCCCCACTGTAGCGCGGTGTTTTTGGCCAGAATGGTAATGCCGCGCTCTCGCTCCTGGTCGTTGGAGTCCATAATGCGCTCGGCGTTGATCGACTTGCGATCCAGCGTGCCGGATTGCGCTAGTAGCTTGTCAACCAGCGTGGTTTTGCCATGGTCTACGTGGGCAATAATGGCAATGTTGCGAAGTTTGTCGGTCAAGGTAATCCTCTGGGGCGTTACGATTGCCGCGACGGCGACAATAAAGGCGCGGCATTATACTCGAACACGAGCATATGTAACGCCGCTTGATTATCAGCTTCAGTATATGGGCTCGACGCACAAGCTTAGAAACGCCACAACGCACCATTTCGGTGCGCTATGCTCCACATTGGAGCATAGCGGCTAAGCTGCAGCCCAATCTCTCCGACTATCATTCAATAAGATCAATAACTTAGGGTAAAATTGAGACCGGCATATATTTTGCTTTTATGCTTCGTCGAAGTTATTAATAACTCGCGCAACAGCGACATGTCGTTGCCGAGACTTGTCCAACAGGCTAAGGAATGGGAACGAAATAACTTGACCGTTGTTGCGCCGGATTTTCGTTCGTCTTCAAGGCGTGGTAACAGGCGCATAGTCGAACTATGTAACTGTTACCGCAACGAAGAAGACGGGCGAAAAGACAAGCAAGAACGACAAGCTATTTCGTGACCGTTCCTAAGCAGAAATGCGGCCGCTACATCACCACAAAGCGAAACACAACGATTTAACAGCACGTACAGGCTAATGCCTTTATAATCCGCAACCAAATTTTTCGACTTTCTACCCACCGATTGGAGAACACCATGTCAGAACACACCCTTAAAATGATAAAAGACAACGATGTAAAGTGGGTGGACTTACGTTTCACCGACACAAAAGGTAAGGAGCAGCACCTCTCCATTCCCACCCATGAAGTGCATGAAGACTTCTTCGAGGGCGGCAAAATGTTTGACGGCTCGTCCATCGCGGGTTGGAGAAGCATCAATAACTCCGATATGGTGTTGATGCCTGACGACACGTCGGCCGTACTCGACCCGTTCACCGACGAAAATACCATCAACCTGCGCTGCGATGTACTCGAGCCTACTACCATGCAAGGTTACGAGCGCGACCCACGCTCAATAGCAACCCGTGCCGAGGAATACTTGAAGTCCACTGGCATTGCTGATGTCGCGTACTTCGGCCCTGAGCCCGAGTTTTTCGTATTTGACGATGTGAAGTGGTCGGCTGATATTTCTGGCGCCAGCTACAGCATCAACTCTGAAGAGGCGGCGTGGTCATCCGGCTTAGCGCTACCCGATGGCAACACCGGTCACCGCCCTGGAGTGAAGGGTGGTTACTTTCCAGTACCGCCGGTTGACTCGGCCCACGACTTGCGCGCCGCTATGTGCGGCGCGATGGAACAGATGGGCCTGATCATTGAGGTACATCACCACGAAGTCGGCACCGCCTGTCAAAACGAGATCGGCACCCGCTTCGGTACGCTGGTACGCAAAGCCGATGAAGTGCAGATACTAAAATACTGCGTGCTGAACGTTGCCCACGCGTATGGCAAAACGGCAACTTTCATGCCGAAACCGCTGGTTGGCGATAACGGCAGCGGTATGCACGTGCATATGTCACTAGGTAAAGGCGGCGAAAATATTTTCTCCGGCGACGGCTACGCAGGCCTGTCGGAGACGGCGCTGTACTACATCGGCGGCATTATCAAACATGCGCGCGCCATTAATGCCTTTGCCAACGCCTCCACCAACTCGTACAAGCGTTTGGTACCCGGCTTCGAAGCGCCGGTAATGCTGGCTTACTCGGCGAGTAACCGCTCGGCATCAATCCGCATACCCTACGAAAGCAACCCCAAGGGTCGCCGTATTGAGGTGCGCTTCCCGGACCCCACCGGCAACCCCTACCTGGCGTTCGCTGCCATGATGATGGCCGGTCTGGACGGCATTCAAAATAAGATTCACCCAGGTGACCCGGCCGACAAAGACCTCTACGACCTGCCGCCCGAAGAAGCAGCGGAATTCCCCACTGTGGCATCCAGCCTGGAGCAGGCATTGGCGGCGCTAGACGCTGATCGCGGCTTCTTAACGGCCGGTGGCGTGTTTACCGACGATGCGATCGATGGCTTTATCAAGCTCAAACTCGAAGAAGTGGAACTACTCAACACCACAACCCATCCCGTTGAGTTCTCTATGTACTACAGTTTATAGGGTCCCTTCCAGGCAACTCTATAGCCCGCGTCTAGCGGGCTTTTTTTTGTGTTGCTAAAATGCAGGGTATGTCGCATCAGACATCGGCGCGGGTAGCGCTACTGCTCATCACCTGATTTCGAGTTATAATTAATAGTAAGCACTAACTTACATCGACGTTTATATAGCCTTTGGCATTGCCAACTACGTACTCGGGCGTCTAATCTTTACCAGATCGGGCACGCAACACAGGACTACATTATGCATTTACTCAAACTAGGTTTTATTGCCATAGCACTTGCCGGCAGCGCAGCGGCCCACGCTGAAATCTACAAATCAACCGATGCCGACGGCAACGTGACTTACTCCGATCAACCCGACAAGAGCGCCGAGCCAGTGGACGTACGTGACATAAACGCCATTCCTGCGGTCAAGACGCCCGAGCCTGATAAAAAAGCAGTTGATTCGCCGTCAACGGTCCAGAAAACCGTCACTTATCGGTCTGTGCGAATTGTAGAGCCAGCCGACGACGCCGGCATCGGCCATGGGCCAGGCGATTTCACTGTGCGCGCCAACAGCAAACCCAAATTGGCCAAAGGCCACGTACTACAACTGTATATGGATGGTAAGGCCTATGGCGATGCCAATACCACGGGCAGCTTTGCCCTCACCAATATTAACCGCGGCACTCACAAGCTCAAGGTCAGCGTAATCAACGCTGACGGCAAAACGTTAAAAAGCTCGAAAGCCATTAAGGTAAACGTGTTCAGGCCATCGGTACTGCTGCCTCACTACAACGGCGGCTAATCACCCACGCACCACTGCGCTACGCACCATTTTGGTGCACAATGCTCGCCATTGTCAGTCTTGCTGCATCGCAACGACTGGTCTGTATGTTGTTAGTTTTTCACGACTTAGTCTCGAAACGCTAAGTTCCGCGACAACATAAAACTGGTTTGCTTCTTGCAAACTCAACTTTCTATACGACTCGCTACATGCATCGGTCGCTCTTGGAGCAGAGCGGGCGGTGCGTAAACAGCAAACCAGTAAACGACAACAGCTTAAGGAATGGGAACGAAATAACTTGATCGTTATTGTGTGACCGTTCCTAAGGGGAGCCAGACTATCCGCCCACACCGCGTTAATCCTGATTGCCCGCATTCACGCCTGCTCGACAGTTTGGCGACGGCGGTGATTCTGGTTGATGACAGATTGGCTATCAGTTACATCAACTCCGCTGCTGAAGCGCTACTGCAAACCAGCGCGGCGCGCGCACTCGGCGAGCCTATCAGTCATCTATTCAGCACTGAATCTGACTGCACGCAGGACTTGCACGATGCACTAAAAGCGGGCAGCGCCTATACCCGACGCAAAGCGTTATTGACGTTGCCAGCCGGGCAACAGATCACCGCCGACTATGCCGCGACGCCCTTTACGCAAGCCAGCGAGCCGATGCTAATCATCGAGCTGCAACCACTGGACCGACTGCTGCGCATCAGCCGCGAGGAAACCAATATTTCGTCGCACCACACCAGCCGCGCCTTGATTCGCGGTTTGGCGCATGAGATCAAGAATCCACTAGGCGGCCTGCGTGGCGCCGCACAACTACTAGCGAAGCAGCTGCCTGACCCGGAGCTGCAAGACTATATCAACGTCATAATCAACGAGGCTGACCGCCTGCGCGGCCTGGTTGATCGCTTGCTGGGCTCGCACAAAGTCAGCGCACGCCAAGCGGTCAACATTCACGAAGTGTTGGAGCGCGTCTGTGCTTTAGTTGTGGCAGAAAGCCCGCGCCATATCGCCATACAACGTGACTACGATCCCAGCATTCCTGATCTCACTGGCGACGCCGAGCAATTGATTCAGGCCAGCTTGAATATCGTGCGCAACGCGATGCAGGCACTACAAAATATCGACGCGCAGCAAGCCGCCACAATTTCGCTAACAACCCGCGTGCTGCGCCGCTTTACTATCAACAAACGGCAGCACCGACTGGTGGCACGCGTCGATATTGCCGATAACGGCCCCGGCGTCGCGGCTGAATTATTAGACGCCATTTTCTTTCCTATGGTCAGCGGCCGCGCAGACGGCACGGGTCTGGGGCTGTCGATAGCGCATTCGATTGTGCATCAACACCAGGGGCTTATCGAATGCGCCAGCCAGCCTGGCAACACTGTGTTTTCACTATTTATTCCGTTGGAGTATGCATGAGCAGTAGTCAAGTATGGATCATAGACGACGATCGCTCGATTCGATGGGTGCTGGAGAAAGCCCTGAACCAGGCCGATATCAGCACTACCAGCTTCGCCGACGGTAACAGTATCATCAATCAGCTGGAGCAAACTCAGCCCGCTGCCATCATTAGTGACATTCGAATGCCAGGTATAGACGGCCTCGAGTTGTTGGCCGAAATAAATCAGCGCCACCCGCAGCTGCCGGTGATTGTTACCACCGCTCATTCCGACCTCGACAGCGCCGTAGCCTCTTACCAGGGAGGGGCTTTCGAATACCTGCCAAAACCCTTCGACGTTGACGATGCCGTCGCCATGACGCAGCGCGCAATTGCTTTTGCCGACGAACAGCGCACGCACAGCAACGACCAGGAAAGCACAGAACAAACTGAAATCATCGGTGTAGCGCCGGCAATGCAGGAAGTGTTTCGCGCCATCGGACGCTTGTCGAATTCACATATGACGGTACTGATTCAGGGCGAGTCTGGCACCGGTAAGGAGTTGGTCGCGAAGGCTTTACATAACCACAGCCCGCGCGCAGGTCAGGCTTTTATTGCACTGAATATGGCGGCCATACCCAAAGACCTGATGGAATCTGAATTGTTTGGCCATAACAAAGGGGCATTTACCGGCGCCACCAATCAACGCATTGGCCGTTTCGAGCAAGCCGACGGCGGCACCTTATTCCTCGATGAAATCGGCGACATGCCTGCCGATACGCAAACGCGCCTGCTGCGAGTATTAGCCGACGGCGAGTTTTATCGAGTCGGTGGTCACACTCCACAAAAAGTCGATGTGCGCATTATTGCGGCTACACATCAGAACCTGGAGGGGCTCGTCAGCGAGCATCGCTTTCGTGAAGATTTGTTTCATCGACTCAATGTTATTCGCATTCATCTGCCAACACTCAGCCAACGACGAGAGGATATTCCTCGCCTGATGAAGCATTTCTTTCAACGCGCCGCCGAAGAGTTGGGTGTGGAGAAGAAAACGTTGCTGGCCGAAACCGAGTCCTACCTTTGTAGTTTACGTTGGGAAGGTAACGTACGACAGCTGGAGAACACCTGCCGCTGGATTACCGTGATGGCAGTCGGCAGAGAGATACATCTGAGTGATCTGCCGCCAGAGCTGACGCAGCAAGAACCGCAGCAAAGAGATGAAGGGGGACAATGGGAGGAACTGTTACAGCTCTGGGCCGAGGGCGAACTGCGCTTCGGCAAGACTAATATTCTCGACCATGCGTTACCGTTGTTCGAAAAGACCATGATTGAAGCGGCGTTAAAACATACACGCGGCCGTCGTCGTGACGCGGCGCAACTTTTAGGCTGGGGCCGCAACACCTTGACACGCAAGATCAAGGAGTTGAATATGGATGAACAGGAGTAGTTAACGCGGTTAGTATCCCTTCATAGAGTACTAGCTTCGGTCGACAAATCTGACAGGAGAAAAGCGATGAGAACTGTGATCTTTTTGCTAACGCTGTGTGTGCTTTCCGGTTGCGGTAGCCTAACAACGCTCTCAACCTCCGACACTTACGTCTCCACTCAGCTGCGAAGCATTGATAGTTACTGTGGCACCGTACCGCGAGTTTATAGCGGCGTAGTGTATGATTATTGTTCGATGCTGTCCGAACAGACTTCGCGCATGTCATTGATCTGGTTCGTACCCGTTGGACTCTATGCTATCGATATGCTCGGTTCGGCAGTAATAGATACCGTCGCGTTACCCTATACAATTCAAGCTCAGGGAAAAAACGGCAGTTTTCAAATTCAATAGCCTGACCGCTAATGGTATAAATTTTCAGCTCCGTAGGGTGCGCCGTGCGCACCTCCGAGGTCTAACGAATTCCGCGTGCGCACAGTGCACCCTACGCGGGCTTACAAACTTCTCGCCTGCACCTTGATCACCCGCACCGCTGTGTCGGTTGCGGTTTCGCAACGACCGGTACTGGTCACAGTGTAGTAAGTATCAGTGCCCTCCGGGCTAACCGAAGCACACGCCACGTCAACAAAACATTTGCCAAATCCCTGCCCTGTAAGCGGCGAATTATTAATAGCCGAGCAATCCGGGCCTCCACTGGTTGGGAATAACTGCTGTACTTTTCGCTGCGCGCCCGATTCGGCTGCCAACAAGGCTCGCGTTGAGATCACTTCTCTAGCCACGCTTTCGTCGGCGTTTTTAAGCAGGCTAGCCATACTGGCACCGAGCAAACCAACGACCACCAGCACGAAGATTGCCATCAACAACGCTGACCCAACTTGCGTGTGTTGCTTTCCGTTAAGACGCATTGCGTAAGAACACCGCTTGACTGAACTTAACCCACTCGCTTTCTCCGGCTTTAACTGAGAAACGTAGATCCATCTGCACCGTACCGTTTCGCTGCAGTGCGCCAGGGGTGAAATCAAAGATATCGTAAGCCGCACCCTTTTCCGCAACTCGAATGTAGCGCGCTAGTGTTATACCGTTAGTTGGCGGCAGCGACTGCGCAGCGCTGTAGGCGTAGCCTGCGTGGCGAGTTAGCAAATTGTCCTGCGCGCAGAAACTCACCGGAGCAGCAACAATATAGAGCCTGCGTTGCGGCGATGCGTGAGGGAACTGGCTCGGACTGGCAAAGCTGATAGTACGTTTACCGCCAGCTGCGGGAGATACATTGTCGATTGCACGCCGTGCATTGTTCGGCGCCACAGAGTAAACGTCGCTTACTGACGAGGTAAACACCGCTGCATAGTAAGTCGTGCCGGCCTGCGGCGAGAACGCGAAGCTCACCGCTTCGAAGCTACTCGCCGCTGAGCTAACCGGCAAGTCAAGATAGCTGGAGGCGGCCACAATCGGCACAAATTCCAGGCATTGCACTGGGTTGGCAGCGCCGCCACTGCTGACACGCACGCTGCCCGGCAGCGCATTACGCAATTCGCGCGTCATGCGCTCAACCGCGTAGCGTCCCTGTTGGGACAGGTTATCGCGACGCGCAACATCGATATAGGCCTGCACGCTGCTACTAATGAAACTGCTAACGCCAACACCTGCGACGCCAAGCAGCACGATCACCATCACCAATTCCACCAGTGTGAAACCAGTTTGCCGAGCGCCCCCTAGTCTATCTGACGCAGTCACTTAGAAATTGCCTCGGTAAGCACTGAAACGAATTGGCGAGGCGAAGCCTCCCCCTCGAGCCGGCGCATAGACCGACACGGTGATGCGCTTGGCTTTTTCATCGGCGTCTGCGGTGCCGTCATAATTACCGTCGTAAATCACACACACTTCCATACGGAATCCAGCGAAGCCGCTCGGTGTTACGCCAGGTATTTGCTCTATAGCCTGCGGTGAACCACAGTAGCTATCGAAATCATCTACGTCATCGAAATCTGCGCGCGCGGCCTCCCCGCTGTCAACACCGAATGCTGCAGCGGCGGTACACGGGCTGCAAGGCGGAACGCCGCCGGTAGGACTATTTTCATCGTACGGTTTGGCGATTATCTCTTCTACAATCGCCTGCCCCAATTCGGCGGCTCTTACCTGCAGCATTGGCTCGACGCTATGCACGATTTGCGGGTAAATAAGTGAGTACAGCATGGTCAGTGAAATAGCGCTGATGACCATACCAACGATGATTTCGATCAGAGTGAAGCCTCGGTTGTTGGTTCGTGGATTTTTCATCAGCGTTAAGGACAAGCGAATTTTTCAACGAAGCCGGTGCTCAGCACGCAGGAGTGCAGCGTGACCTCATCGCTGATCGATACCTGCATTCTTGCCGGCGTCCCCACACAAGGAGTCGTCGCTGAGGAAATGGCGTTACCCAAGCCGTCAAAATAAATAGTCGCGGCTGTCATGGTAAATGGAGAGGTTATTTTGTGCTGGCTATCCGCGCCGCTATTCAAACTGTTCGGCCCAAAGTACTCAAATGTAGCTCCGCCATCAAAACTGCGTTGCGGGCCAAGCTGGCCAGCCTCAACTAACACTCTATAGCATGACTGCACTTGATGGTCGTACATTGCACGTTGCTGAGCAAAGCGAAAGGCGGAGATGAATTGATCGCGCAGCGCGTATTCCGAGTAAGTACCAGCGCCAGTAAATCTCGGTGCCACCGTAACGGCGATAATACCGATCAGAATGATTGTTGTGACCAGTTCTACCAGCGTGAAGCCGGATTGCTTGTGAGGCGTGGTGTGGCCAACCGCGAAGAATTGCATAGCGGAGGGTGTGGGAGAGGTATGCTGGCCGGGGAGGGCCAGCTACAAAAAAATGGGTACTTTCTTAACAGCCACTATCGGTGATAGCGATGTCGGGTTCAGCACCAGCAGCGCTAGCCTCCGTATAAGTGACATAGCAAGTGCCAGTGTCAAGATTTCCGTAACCAACTTTGATCGCTGCATTTTCCGCTGCCAAGACTTCGAACTTCAGAGGAGTATCATCATCGTCAATTGTAATTAGATCCTTTATCGAATCATTGGTCGCCGTGTTAGGATAGGCCTGTGGATAGCCATAGGCAACTTCAACGTTTTTGCCGTTTGCGTCAACAGTCTCTGCAGCATCCGACTCGACGCCATTAATAAGCGACTTGGCGTAAATTTGAGTCGCCGCACCTTGCAGTGATGCCTTAACGCCCTTTAGCACTCCCGCTCTGGCATCTGACTGTAAATCAATAAAACGCGGCAAAGCGGTGACAGCAAGAATACCCAGGAGGATAATCACTGCTACTAATTCAATCAGGGTAAAACCTTGTTGTCGTTTCATGGGTCGTTCACTCCGTGTAATCTGTAGCCTCATTGGCCTCTGCCACCTTTATATAGTGTGGTCCTTCTGAGTATAGTTGAGCTAACGGAAAAGCAAGAAATTGGCAGATATTTTTGTTAGCCATTCGCGACTAAAGTCACTCCCACAATAGCGCAAACAGTGTAGGAGCGACTTTAGTCGCGAATGGAGCGATAACAATCAACCACCCTGTGTGACCGAGAACATATCCCACATTGGCAGGAAGATTCCCAGCGCTAAAACGGCAACGAGCCCGGCAATAAAACTAATCAAGATAGGCTCAATTTTACTGCTCAAACATTGCAAGTCGTAGTCAACTTCGTTCTCGTAGTGCATTGCCACTTCAAGCAGCAATTCGTCCATCTGCCCGGTTTCTTCACCGACGCTCATCATCTGTAGAATAAGAGGCGAGAATAATTCACTATGCGTAGCGATGCGTACCAGCGTATCGCCGCGCTCGATGCCATCGCGCATAGCGCCGATTTTACTTTCAAAGTAAGCGTTGTCGGCAGTTTGTGCACACAGCTGCATGGCCGTGGTTAGCGGTACGCCGGCTTGCAGCATCATGCCGAATGTGCGGATGAAGCGGCCCAGCATGGTGCGCTCAACAATACTGCCAACCACAGGTATACGTAGTTTATTGCGGCCCCACCAAAACGCACCAACCGGCGTTTTTACAAAGCGCTTGACGCTGGTGACAACAGACACCAACACAATCAGCAGCAGCGGCCAGTAGCTGACGAAAAAGCTGGAGACGCCCAACAAAACCTCGGTAGCCCAGGGTAAGTCAGCGTCAAATTTTTCAAACATATTCGCAAAAACAGGGATGACAAAAATATTGACTATCACCAATGCGATACCAATGGCGATCATAACGAACGTCGGGTAGCGCGTGGCACTTGCTATGCGTTTGCGTGTATCCATTTCCAATTGCAGGTATTGCGCCAACTGCTGAAAAGCCTTGTCAAGACGACCAGTGTTCTCCCCCACATGCACAAGGTTCACAAACAGCCGAGAGAATATTTTCGGGTGTTTTCCCAGTGCGGTCGCCATATCAATACCGGCATTCATACACTGCTCAATATCGAGCAACGCTTCAGCCAGAGTGGGATTTTTGCAGGTGGCTGCCAAGCCTTGCATCACGCGATTTAGTGGCACGCCGGCTTTTAGCAGGCTGTACAGCTGACGGCACAAAATCATTAGTTCGTCCAGCTTGACGCGAGGCTTTAAAAAGCGCTCCTGCATAGCCAACCAGAATTCACTAACACTTTCTTCAAGCTGCAATATTTCAATCGGCGCTACGCCAATGCCGATGATTTGGTTGGCGGCGGCGTCCAGAGAATTAGCGTCCACTTCGCCATCGACGCGGTCGCCGTAGGTGTTGCGACCGGTATATTTGAATTGCGGCATCGCTACTCAGCCACAATCTCAGTGATGCGATAGACTTCGTCGAGGCTACTCAGCCCTTGTCTCGCATAGTCGAGTGCTGCGTCTGTAAGCGTGGTAAAGCCAGGCTGTTGTTTCGCCAGATCGCCAAACGCCTGCGTATCGTTAACGCGCAGTGCGTCGGCCATCTCTCTCGACACTTCCAACAGTTCGAAGATGCCAATGCGACCCTGGTAGCCAGTATTATTGCAATAATGGCAGCCGCTGCCGGCTTGCAGTTGCAGGCTGTCTGCCTCTGCACCAACAACGGCGCGTAACCATGCCATATCCTGCGCGTTGGGCTCATAGTCGGCCACGCACTTTTCACAGTTTTTTCGAATCAGGCGCTGGGCGACGACGGCCTGCAATGCACCCGCTACCAGGTAGCCCTCTACCCCCACGTCTATCAATCGCAGCGCGCTGCTGACCGCGTCGTTGGTGTGCAACGTTGACAATACCAGGTGGCCGGTCAACGACGCGCGCAGCGCAATTTCGGCAGTCTCCTGGTCACGAATTTCCCCTATTAGCAAAATGTCGGGATCTTGCCGCAGGCAGGCACGCAGCACCTTCGCAAAGTCTAAGCCAATGCGTTCATGCACCTGCACCTGATTGATGCGCGACAGCCGATATTCGACCGGGTCTTCGACGGTAATAATTTTCTTAGCGGGAGAGTCTAACTCCTGCAACGCGCTATAAAGCGTAGTAGTTTTGCCGCTGCCAGTAGGCCCGGTGACCAGCACCAGGCCATGGGGACGCTGAATCTGCTGACGCAAGCGTTGCAACATAACGGCAGGCATACCTGAATGCTCTAAACCTAGAACGCCAGCGGTTTGGTCCAGCAAGCGCATGACCATTGCTTCGCCGTGCTGAGTTGGCATGCTCGACAAACGCACGTCGATATTGCGATTCTTCACCTTGATATTGAAACGGCCGTCCTGCGGTAGACGCTTTTCGGATATATCCAGCCCGCACATCAGTTTCAGGCGTAACACCAGCGCGCTGGCAATACGCTTCTCGTTCATTACGTGTTCCTGCAACACGCCATCCACGCGCTGGCGGATACGCAGTACTTTTTCATCCGGCTCGATATGAATATCCGACGCCTTCACTTGCACCGCGTCTTCAAATATGGATTGCAACATTTTAACGACGGGGGCCTCTTCCGCCGTATTAGATTCCATGTTGTTGATGTCAACATAGTCGTCGCCGAGTTCGTCACTGAGTTCGCTGGCGAAACCTGAGATTTCGTCGGTGCGCCGGTAGACGATGTCCAAGGTCGCCAATAATTCGGTTTCTCGCACCACCGCCTGTTTGATGGGCTTTTTGAGAATGCGGTGCAGCTCGTCGTAAGCAAAGATATTCAACGGGTCAGACATGCCAACCAGCAGATGCTGGCCACAGTCTTCGAGCACAATGGCGCGGAAGCGGCGTGCATGAGTTTCTGGCAGGCGTTGCGTCACGCCAGTATTAAACGCGTAATCTCCCAGTTCGAGAAAGGGAATTTTCAGTTGCCGTGAGAGCAGGCGCAGCAGTTGGTCTTCCTCCACAAGGCCGAGGTCAATCAGCGTGCGGCCGATTTTTTGGCCGGTTGCTTTTTGTTGACGCAGGGCGTCCTGCAGCTGCTGCTCGGTAATAAGCTCTTGCTGAACTAACAGATCACCTATGCGGAGTTTTTTGGCCGTGCTTTTGTTGAAACTGCCGTCCATGACATTGCTCTCCTGTAACGCTACAGCTGGCCCGCGCCAGGCCGAAGTTGTTGGCGCAAACCATCAACCCGCTCAGCGCTGCTGTCGATGGCTGTCGCCATAGTGCTGCGATTGACCACGATTGGCTTGAGCAAAATCACCAGCTCGCTCTTCTTGCTGGACTGTCGCTTCTGGGTAAATAAATGACCTAGCAGAGGCAGCCGGCCAAGCCCTGGGGCAGCGGCGTTAGTGTCTCTGCTGCTATTCTGCATAAGCCCACCGATGACAACCACCTGTCCATTTTCAGCAAACACAATGCTGTCTGACTCGCGTATCGAGCTAAGCGCAAGCGGTAGATTAAAACTGGCGTCACCAACGTTGATGACTTTGTTCTGATCCTGCACTTCACTTACGGTAGGGTGAATATGCAGAATAACTTCGTTGTTTTCGCTGATCTGCGGTGTGACATCTAAGGCAATCCCGGAGAAGAACGGTGTCAGCTCTATTGACTGACTGTCGGAGGCACCGCCGCCACTGGTAGTCGTGTCGTTGGTCACTTCGGTGACGAAGAATTCATCGGTGCCGACTTTGATCACGGCTTTTTGATTGTTAACCGTAGAAATACGCGGGCTTGAAAGCACCTGCACATTGCCTTGAGTTTCCAATAATTCGACCAGACCGGTAAAGTCCTTCAGGTTTAATGTAACGCCAAACACACCACCGATGTTATCTTGATTGCGCACACGCTCTGGCTCAAGCAAATTACCCAGGCTGTAATTAACCGACTTGCCCTCGGCTACTTTCCCCAGCGCACTCCAGTTGATGCCTGACTGAAAGCCATCATTCAGCTCGACTTCCAAAATCTTCGCCTCGATGATGACCTGACGACGCATAATAATTTCTGCGCGCGTCAAATAGTCCTTCACTGCCGCAATTTTTGCAGGCAATGCTTTGACCACAATAATGCCCGCCTGCGGTGTTACCAGTACGCTGTGTTCTTTCTCTTTACCTACAAGTAGGTGCAGCGTGTCTTCCAATTCGCGCCAGAAGTCGGCATCCACCTGGGTGCTGATTTTGGTGCCGACCACCTGCCCCTCATTACCGCTATTGCTACCGTTGTTTGATTGGCCATTAGAGCGTGAACTATTGCCGCCACCTGTGTTGGCATCGCTAACACGACCGGCGCTAACCTGTGTTTCGGAAACCCCTTGGCGGCGAATATTCAAGTAATCTATTTGAAATACTTCTGTACGCAGGCCATTCGGTAGCACCTGATACAGGCTGCCTTTTTTTTTGTAACCATAGCCATACACATCGCTGAGTATTTGCATGACTTCGTCTAGCGTAACGGCGCGTAACTGCAGAGTAATTTTACCCGCGACCTTGGGGTGTACCACCATATTGAAATCGGTGCCGGCTACCAACCCGCTATAGAATTCGCGCGCGCCAACATTGCGTACGTTAATGTCGAAGCGCTCGGCTTCCACCACCGGTTTTTGTTCGACCGCCGGCGCAGCAAGTGTTTGTGCTACTGCCGCGCGCTGGGAGCTTGCCGCTTGCGCTTCACTTAAGGTATCGCTGATCGCTTCCACGCTGGAGGTATCCAAGGCCGGCTGCGGGGTCAATGTGCTGCAGGCACTTAAGGCCACGGCAAAGCCGCAGCTTGTTACGAGTCGAGTCCATTTCATTATCTAACTTCCGTTTTCCGCTTTACCGCTATCTGGCGCAATTGCAGCGTCAGAGTCTTGTCCGGCATTGCAATTTTTACTCCGTCGCGGTGTATGCTTACGAGCTTACCGCCCGCCACTCGGTCGCCCTCTTGGTAATGCCGGCCGTTAATAGTGGCAACTCTGCGCTGCTTGCTAACCAGTACGCTGTCTAAGCGCAAACTGCGCGGGCTTTGCGCGGTCGCCTGCGGCTTTATGCCGGGCGGTTGGGTTGGGTCATATAGAACCTGACTCGCCTGGACTGCGGTCGACAACATAGAGCCTGCCAGTAGCCAGCGAAGATATTTGCAAAACCTCACGCTAAACCCCTATCCATTTCTTGTGCGTACTCAGCGTATACATATCAATAGTGACAGTCGCTAGTGGGTAGTCGGTGACCTCGTAACGCAGAGCGTCCCAGTAAATACGCCACGGCAATTGCTCTAAGCGGTCAAGATAATCGACCGTCGCCTGGTAGTTACCCTGCAGCGTCATTCTGAATTGATGCCGGTAGAGCACGTTGTCTTCGTCTTCCAGTAACTCACTGGCATCGCTACTGGCGCTCAGGCGTTCCGCTGGCTGGTTCTGCAGGGCAAGCAACTGCAGCCGCTTGTCACTGGCGATAACACGCTCCAAAATCTCCGGTAGTTGCTGCGGCGGAATAAGGTTAACTGCCGCTTGCGCCAGTTTTTCATCCAGATCTTTCAGGTCAAGCTCAAGGCTGCTCAGCAGCAGTCGCTCTTTCGACAGCTCATGCGCCTGCATCGCCTGCTGCCATGTCGATAATTCGAGACGCTTGGCAGCAATAGTTTCGCCCGCCTCGGTTGAGGCTGCTTGCTGCTTATCTTTTTTATGTAAAGCGGGTTCTACCAAAACGCTGTAGAGCAACAAACACACACTGCACAGCACTACACTCATTAGCAATGTTCGCTCACGCCGATTACGCTTTTCGAACTGCGAAATCCAACTCTGCAATTTCACATTCATTGTTCGGCTTCCGTGCTGCTAATTTCGAATGCCAGCAAGTTGCCGCCGCTTTTGGCGCGCTGCATTTTCAATACGGAAAAAAAATGGCCTACATAGACGCTATTGGATTTTAGCTGCTGTAAATAGCGCGGCACACTGGCCGGCTCCTGGGTAAGCCCCGACCAGCTGATCTTACGACCGTTGTCTTCAAACCACAGCTTGGTAAACCATAAGTCCTGCGCCGGACGCTCACCCAGGGCCCTGAGATAGGCCGAGAAGCCATTACTCTTATTAATCGGTTGTTCGGCAACCGAGCTGAGTATGCGCGCCTTGGCCGCTTTTTCTTTTTTCAATATTTCTATTTGCGGCAATAGCTGCTTACCGTTTTGCAGCGACTGCAATTTCGTCTTAGCCGCATTCAGCTCGACTTCTACCACCTGCTGCTCTTCTCGCATGTCAGCCAAGTGATTCTGCAAGCTGCTAAGCTGCAGATTTATAACACCGTAATACAACAGCGTTAACACGGCAGCCACTCCGCACAGACGCGCAGCGAGCTTGATGTTGACGGCGTCCGGCAGTGCCAGATCAAGGTGGTCAACGAGATTAACTTGTTGCTTCATAGCGGTGCTAGTGCCCCCGCAAACCTGCGCTCAGCGCCGCAAAACAAAAGCGCTGCTTGTCGACGTCTATGCCTTTGTCATCGCTAACTAGATCGGCAAACTGCAGCTCGCGCACCCGCATATCGAGATTTCGATTCAGCTGCTCGGGCAGCTGCGGTACACCGTTGCTAGCTGGCGGCAAACACAGTTGAGTAATAGAGCCAAAGCCCAGGTGGCTTTCGTAAAAGTCGATAGAACGCTGTAACTCCAGCACCAGCGCATCAATGTCGGAAAAGGAGAAGTCGTCATTGTCAGCATTAGCCACATGGCTTTGCTGCAGCTGTCGGACGCCGACCTCCAGCCCGCGGTTAAGACAGATCGATGCGTTGTGCGACAAATTAATGAAGCCAGAATCGTCGTCGAGGTAAACGAAGGCTTTGTTCGGCAGCTGATCGTCAAGACAACCCATAATATGACCGAACACCAGCTCGCGAATGTCGATGCAGTCCACGCTTAAGCCATTGACCCGGCACTGCTCCACCAGCAGCTCCAACACTGCTTTTTTTGCCGCAATCACGTACACCATTTTTTGTGAACCGCGATAGGCTTCCGGCGGCAAGTCGAAATAATCGACTACCGCTTCTTGTAAGGGGTAGTCGAGTAAGTCTTTAACGCGCCAGCGTACCGCTGCCGCCATTTCACCTTCGTCAACTGCTGGCGCTTCGATCAGAAATAGTTGATAGGCGCTGCTTTGCAATACGAAGGTACATTTGTTGCCGGCGAGTTTGTACTGCTTAATAAGCGAGCTCAACACCTCGGCGGTTTGCTGCTTACGCTGCAACAGGCCGTAGTCACAGCTGATCAGTTCATCACCACGCAGGTACGCAAAGGCGACACAGGTGTCGCTAATGCTAAGGCCGACTCGCCCGCTGTGAGCGAGCTTGGTGTTAAATAGTTTCAAACCCTCTCCTGGTTCTACACAACATAATGCGCGTGAGGTTTCTGATGCTTTGCCAGAAATTTTTTCTATGCGTATTAAATTAGCGTAGCTGATATTCTGTCGCTGTCTGCTGCGCGGAGAGATTCGACCAGCAACTGTACAAAGCTCGATCAAAACAATGTAAACCAAGCTTTGAGAGGCTGTTTTTTAATCTATTTTATGTTCAATATCGTATTATTCGAGCCCGAAATTCCACCCAATACGGGCAACATTATTCGCCTGTGCGCGAATACTGGCTGCGCCCTGCATTTAATTAAACCGTTGGGGTTTGCGTGGGAAGATAAACGACTGCGCCGCGCCGGGCTGGACTACCGTGAATGGGCAAACGTGCTATTGCACGACGATTTGCAGGAGTTTTTGCAAGCGAACGACGACGGCCGCGTGTTTGCGGTAAGCACGAAGGGTAGTGAAGATTATTGCGCTATTAAGTATCAGCGCGGGGATAGTTTTCTATTCGGCCCAGAAACCCGCGGCTTGAGCGATGCGGTGCGAGCACTCGAGGCAATTGAGCAAACCATTCGCATACCTATGGTCGCAAACAGCCGCAGCCTCAATCTGTCAAATAGTGTGGCGGTGGTAGTTTATGAAGCGTGGCGTCAGCATGGCTTTGCTGACGCCGCCGGGGGGTAGCGGCGAATTCTTCGCGACTAAAGTCGCTCCCACATCAAGTCGCTGCTGCCAAAGAACACAATACCTGTGGGAGCGACTTTAATCGCGAAATTGCGGTAGATTAATGCGTCGCCGGCGGCTCCGGCGCCGTCTGGTCCATCTGCTCCGCTTGTTGCTGCTTCGCGCGCTCCAGTGCTTGTTGATAAAACGCGTCAAAATTTATCGGCGCTAGCATTACAGCCGGGAAACCACCCTTGACGACCATGGAATCGATCGTCTCGCGCGCGTAGGGAAACAGTATGCTCGGACACAAGCTGCCCAACACCTGGTGAAGTTGCTGGTCTTCAATACCCTTGCACATAAAAACACCGGCTTGCTGCACTTCAACTATATAGGCTGTCGCCTCTTCGTGCTTAGCTGTCAGCGTTAAAGTCAGCACGACTTCAAAGTGCTCAGCGTCAATCTCATTGTTTTTTGCGTTCAGGTCGAGGTTCATCTTCGGCTGCCATTGCTGGGCAAAAGGCGTTGGTCCTTCCGGCGCCTCGAAAGAAACGTCGCGTATGTAAATACGTTGCAGGCCAAATTGCTGGCCCGGCTGTTGTTCGTCTGCCATATTGATTCCTGCCAATTAGTTTGATGAATAAGTTAGTCAGCTGAAAGGAGTTGAGTCAGGCCGCCATTCTGATGCAGCGCGTGCAGCTCTGTAAAGCCGCCAACGTGTTGATCGCCTACCCAAATTTGGGGCACGGTGCGAGCGCCGCTTAAGCGTGTCATTTCTTCGCGCAATTGCCGGTCGCCGTCGACCGAAATTTCAGTATACGGCACGGCGAGCTGGGTAAACAAACTGCGCGCCGCCGTGCAATAGGGGCAAAAACGGGTGGCGTAAATTTTGACTTCGGACATCAGGCTTTCACGACAGGAAGCTGCGACCCCTGCCACTCGCCCATGCCGCCGCCCAGTTTAAAAACGCGCTCAAAACCAGCGGTCTTCAGAACTTTGCTCACCGAACCGGCGTGCTGGCCCAACTTGCAGACGACGATAATCGGGGCGTCTTTATGCTTCTGCAGTGTATTCAATTGGGTTTGCACTTTGGCGTGCGGAATGTTCATTGCCCCGACGATGTGCCCGGCCTTGAAGTCGGCGGCATCGCGCACGTCCAGCACCACGCCATCCTCATTGTTCATCATTTGCGTGAGCTGCGCAGGCGACAGTGACGCACCGCCTTTACGGGCTTCCAGCCACATTAGCAGGGTAGCCAAAACAAGCAGTACAGAAACGAGTAACCATTCCTGTGCCAAAAACTCTAAAACGCGTACCATATTCAGTCGCACCGTAATAAATCAGCCAGCGATTATACATGGCTTTGGTGAATTTAGGGGCATCAAGACTTCCACGGATTATGTGGCAGCGTTAAAGAGTTTGGCAGATGAAACACAAGTTGAGCATGCTCTAAAAAATTCTGCTTTTGTCTGCGGGCTGCCGAACTTTTTGTTTCAAGCAAATTGCCCGCAGAAATATCGATTTATAGCCATTTTCGGCAGCCTTTTTGTGGTTAGCTGGCAATGATTCCATTGCTCATTGTATCGCGCCAAACCAATTGATTTTGCGTCCATGAAAATACCGGCTGGCTAGTGCCCGCCCGACTCTGATGGATTTCTTTGGCTTAGAAATTTGTCAATATCATCGAGGTACTGCTGGCGCCTTTGTGCTAACAACCGATTTTCTAGCCCGCGCTCCATGTAATTGAAATACGCCTGCCCCTCAGGATTTTCTTGCCAGTCGTTATGGGGAAAAAATATCCATAAAGATCGTGTAGAAATGGCCAGCTCAACATCGCCGTTTGAGAGTTCAGTTAGCCAATCTGAGAGTTGCTTTACTACAGCATATTCTCCGGGGGAGCGATCTGATGCCGCCAGCGTAGAAAACGTTTTGGACTCTTTGTAAAAGGTGTAACCCAATCTTTCAGGACCATTAAACGCGCCGATCATCATGCCAAAAAATAGCGGCACGTTGTCTTCATTGAGAAACTCTTCCTCGCCGTTATCGGTAACCTCTAATGAGGTTACGTTCTGCCAGTTTTCTACCGGCTCGTCAGCACAAATTACCAGTGTGCTGTCTTGCGCATAGATATAGCCAATGTGGGCTGCCATTTTTACCAACGCGGTATAGCCGACTTTACCTCGCACTGCAGTGCGGATAACAACAGAAGGCAATGATGCACCTTCGTAACCACCCAGCACTATTTTTTGCCCAAGTATGCGCAAACTTTCCCCGCTGGAGCGGGCAACGTCTTCGGCAATCGCCTGTGTAGTGGGCATGAAAGCCTTGCTAAATACCCTCATTTCATTGAAATCGAATGATTGTGTTTGTTTGAGACGCTGCTCACCGATCGCCGCTACTGCTTTTTCATGAGGGTATGCCGCATACATAACCTCACACACGGCGGCGTCGTTATCAGAGGGTGTAGTTCTCGCCAGGTCGGCGGTCTTTTTCTGACTTTCAGTAGTGGTCGTAGTAGTACAAGCGCAAAGAATCAGGGCCAAACAACTGATATATCGAATCGCTCTCATTATTATCCTGGCTATTCAATGGCGGAAAAAATGCAACGGAAAAAGTGATGACTTTCCGCTGCATTCAGTTTGCTCAACAACACTCAGAAGTTAAAGGAGGTTCTAAGATACGCAAAGCGTCCATTAACACCTTGTGGTGCCACACCTCCATCATAGGGGAGATTGCCAAAAAAGCTGATGTCGAATATAGACTCGTCCGGGTATTCATCCAGCAGGTTATTGACGCCTACTGCCACATTCCAGTTGTCGGTAATGTTTACTTGAATATCCGTATCAACGGACCACATTGCATCATAGGTTTGCGTTGGCTCAAAACCGTCGCCGAAATCAAATACCCGCTGCGTTCGTCCGTAGCGGGTCGCCCTTAACAGAACCGACAAATAATCGGTGGACCAGGTCGAAGACAGAATTAGCTTGTATTCCGGCGCTGCGGTTTCAAAGGTGTTGGTTTCTTCAATACCAAAGATAGTACGATCAGGATCGTTTACCACATCCGTATCCGTTTTGTTGTAGGCGGCGGTAAAGAGCCAATCACTGACAGTATAGGAGGCCACAACATCAACGCCTTTGGTCTCGGTATCGACCACATTGGTGAAGAATCTTATCGCTTCAGTCCCTGGCGTATCCGTAACCGTTATGGTTTCGGAAAGCGCAATGCGGTCATCAATATCGATTTCATAGTAATCGGCAGTAATGCTGAAGTTATCGATGCTATAGGTTAGACCAATGCTGCGACTGATTGATTCTTCGGCATCCAGCTCAACTGCACCATTCGCTTGCGCCAAGGCGTCGGAAACCGGCAAGCTGGAGGTTCTCGTCAACCCGCCACCATCACCAAAACTGGCACCACTGCCGGCGAAAAACGACTGCGCCAATGACGGCGCCCTGAAACCGCTGCTGACCGCGCCACGCAGCGCCAGGCCATCAACTATTTCCCAGCGACCGGCCAACTTACCATTGGTAGTACTACCAAAATCGTCGTAATCTTCAAAACGCAGCGCGGCAGAAACCAGCAGGTCTTCAGTGATGTTAAATTCTGCATCAACGAAGGCGGCGTAGGCATCCCGCTCTTCATCTACGGTTTCCTCTGGCCGCAAACCCGGCCCGCCCTGAGAGCCGATGGCACCGTCAGTGACAGGCCCCGCTATATAGGACGCTTCGTCGCCGGCGCTGGTCTCATAGTTCTCAAGCCTGAATTCTACACCGGCGGCCAGATTGACCGGCATATAGCCGATTTTAAAGCCTCTGGATGCATCGAGATTAATAACGGTTTGAGCGTATTCATACTCGGCGCGGTCAAAGCTGGTCGGGCTGGCCACACCCAGAGAAGAGTTGATGGTGTTCTTGATGTTATCGTCAAAGGTGTTTTGGCCGTACGTCAGGCTGGCATCCACATTCCAGCCAACTAGCTCTCCCTTTAAGCCAATAGCCCAGGAAAAGTCAGTCACATTTGCCTCGCCGATTGGAATAAAACCATTAGGATAGATCGACGTAACATTATTCTCGCTAACCGGGTAACGAAAGAAGTTGGCACCTTCCGCCTCGCGGTCGGAGTACGTTGCAAAGCTGTAAAGCTCAAAACCCGATGCTAATTCAATGCCGGCGTTATAGCTGATATTGATATCCTGCGATTCGCCATCGCCGACCAGGTAATTTCGCTGCCCGGCCAAGGCATCATTGGGTGCCGCTTCGGGTGTGCCACTCTCCGGCACTGGCGCAATAAATTCAGCAAACCCGATGGTGGGCAACTGATCAAAACCGGCGCGGTTAGTCCCTGAGCGATCACGGTATTCGCCGCTCACATTGAGGTAGCCATCACCCAGAGAGAAGCCTTTATTAAATGAGGCCACTCCGGTTTGCCCATCGGTAATATCTTCATCAGTCGGATCAAACTCGGTTAGGTGTGCGCCATAGGAGGCCGAAACACTGCCGCTCTCGTCACTATTCTTCAGCACGATATTGATAACCCCGGCGATGGCATCAGAACCATATTGCGCCGCGGCACCATCTCTCAGCACTTCGATACGCTCGATCGCACTGGTCGGTATATTATTAAAATCAACTGCGGCGGCGCCTCTACCCAGCTTGGACTCCGACGTGATGACGGCGCTAGCGTGGCGGCGTTTGCCGTTGACCAACACCAGTACCTGGTCCGGACTCAAGCCACGCAACTGGGCTGCGCGCACAATATCCCCCTGATCGGAGTTGGACTGGCGCGGCATATTGAAGGAGGGAATATTGGCACTCAAAAGGCTACCCACTTCGCCACCGATGGTTCCGGGCTGTTCAAAGTCTTCCGCCGTCAGCACATCCACCGGTACGGGACTTTCCTCCGCGCTTCGCCCTGGCACCCTGCTGCCCACTATGATTATCGTGTCCAGCTCTAATTGTTCACTTTTCGACCCGTCTTCCTGAGCAGCGACTGCTACCGGCAAACATATGGCCGCACACAGCGCATTTTTTGCAAACCTGGTTATCATATTTTCCCCTTTGGCATTATGGTATTTCTATTAATAGTTTGTTTTTTCAGCGCAGCATAAATGAGCTAACCTTCCTCTGCATTGTAAATGTGACGTAAAAAATACCATTGCCATACTATCGGCTAATACTGCAATGCAATCCTATAATATGAGTTTCATATTATTCCATTGTTGCC
>RCMY010001287.1_pt1 | contig 38396 bp, 37 predicted proteins | sample 2041341 | NCBI WGS metagenome assembly RCMY01 (sample SAMN09708234, study PRJNA481090) | Marine sediment metagenome, whole genome shotgun sequencing project. | reverse complement strand
AATAGTAAATAGAGCAGCAAAAAATATAATACCTGCTGCCAAACCTCCTAAAAATAAATAGAGTGCTATCGGGAAATGCCAAATTTCTAAACTTGGATCTATTTTTGGAATATTTCTTCCACTGATGAAAATTTCTTCTTGCATGATGGTAGTTTTCTAAATTAAATAATAAACGTTTGGTTTGGTTCCTGCTTCCGGAGCTAAAACTTTATGTTTTCTAGCTTTCAATAATTTGGAAACCTCACTGGTTGCATCATCTAAATCGCCAAAATACATGCACTTGGTTGGACAAACCGATACGCAAGCAGGTAGTTGGCCTTTTTCTAATCGATGATGACAAAAAGTACATTTATCGACATAACCATCCGGGTGCTGATAACGAGCATCGTACGGGCAAGATTCAATACACGCACCGCAACCAATACATTCATCAGCGGTAACCATTACAATTCCTCCAGGAATGATATGACTGGCACCTGTTGGGCAACAACGCACGCATGGTGCATTTTCGCAATGATTGCATCGCTCTGTTTTCAGTTCTAATTCTATCGTTGGATACGTTCCGCTCACTGATTCTGTAACCCAATCTCTACAGTACCCTATTGGCACGCTATTTTCCGTTTGACAAGCAACAACACAGTCGCTGCATCCGACACACTTTAAGGTGTCTATGACCATTGCATATCTCATGATACTACTTCTTTATGTGGGTTAGTTTTTAAGATTTTGATAAAGTTGCTTCGCATTCCGGTTCCTCCCATCAATGGATCAATATCGATTCTGCTAATCATTTCGGTATCACTTGCTCCTTTACCAAAAGCTCTTGTTAATCTTTTATTATTATGACCAAAACCATGATACATATAAACAGAATCCCAACGAATTCTTTCGGTTACCCTTACTTTTATTGGGAATGTTGATAGAATTCCATCTTGATTTTCTAACCAAACTTCTTGTTTATTTTTCAAACCTTCAATTCTTGCAACTTTTGGGTTTACCCACAAGTAATTTTCATCTTTTAAGTCGCTTAAATTTGGGTTATTAATAGTTCTGCTAAAAGTATGCATTGGTGATCGACCGTAATTCAATCTGTAAAATCCTTGTTGAGGTTGTGGATGAGCAGTATAAACTGGCATCGGATCGAAACCTAATTCTTTTAATTTTTCAGAGTAGAATTCAATTTTTCCGCTTCTTGTGTAAAATTCATGTGGCTCGCCTTCTGTCAAATACATCGAACCCGATTTACGTTTAAAGTTTTTTACACCAATTTTTTCCATTTCTTCCAAAGAAGATCCCATTTGCTCTAATTGCCAAGAAATCACATCTTTAAAATCGTTGTAATTAAAATAGTCTTGTAACCCTAGTTTTTCTCCTAATTGTTTGGCAATCCACCAAGCTGGTTTAGAGTCAAATCTAGGTTCAACTGCCGGCATACGCAAGGCGATAGAAGGTTCTCTATTGGGAGCCGAACGCACACCATCATATCTTTCTAGATAGGTACATTCCGGTAGAACGACATCTGCATAGCCTGTTACATCCATTGGCATAGTATCTACTACCACAATAAATTCAACGGCTTCAACAGCTTTTTCAATTATTTTTCTTTGTGGAATGGAATTTACAATATTTGTTCCCGCAATAAACCATGCTTTAACAGGATGTTTATCGTTTTCACCAGGAATAGAAGCTTTAATCACTTCATTGGTAATTCCCATTTCTGCTAGTGGATATTTCTCACCTATCGCTTCCCAGCCCCATTTTGGTTTTGGGTAGGCTGGATGTGGGAATTTAGGAATCGCAATACTTTCTTTAAAATAGAATCCACCTCTTCGTCCCCAAGATCCTAATAAACCATTCAACATTGCAATTGCTCTTTCTCTTTGAGAATCATCGCCATACCAACTAACGTGTCTTCCTGGGTGTACAATTACCGATGGAGAAGCGGCAGCCATTAATCGAGCTGTCTTGCGAATCTCTTCTGGTTTAATCGTAGTAATTCCGTATGCCCATTCCGGTGTGAAATTTCGTACATGTTCTTTGAGTTGCTCAAATCCGATACTATATCTTTCTACATAATCTTTATCATATAAGTTTTCATGAATTATTACATGCATCCACGACAATAATAAAGCGATATCTGTAGAAGGCTTGATTGCCAACCAATGTTGTGATTTGCTCGCTGCAGTCGAAAACCGTGGATCAACAGTTATAATTGTAGCGCCATTATCAATCGCATCTGACATTTCTTGTACCTGCGTATTATGCATATTTTCTCCAATATGAGATCCAATAAGCACTAAACATTTAGTGTCTCGAATATCAGTAGGTTCAGGTGAACCAACCCAAGAACCAAAGGTTAAACCAAAACCAGTTTCTCTTGGTCCGCGACATTGCGCATAAGCAGGTTCAGCAATGGTATCGCTACCATACGCTTTGAATAAATGCTCAAAATGACTACCGGGTGAACCGTGTTTCAAAAGAGCCATACTCTCAGCACCATAGGTATCTTTTATGCCTTTCATTTTCGTAGCGATCAAGGTAAGAGCTTCTTCCCAAGTTGCTTCTCTGAAAGTCTCGATACCATCTACTTTGGTACGAATTAGAGGTGTTTTTAAACGATCATTATCGGTATACATACCAACTCCACCAGTTCCACGCGGACAAAGTCTGCCGTTACAATGCGAATCGTTATCATTTCCGATAATTTTTTGAATATTTTTATCTTCATCGGTATATGCCCAAGCTGCACATTTCCAAAAGCATACTTCACAATAGGTTGGTGTAAGCTTATAATTTCTATATTTATTTGCTAACACTTGATTTTCTGCCAAAAAAGTAGAATCTATTGCATTAAATGCGGATGCAGAAAGTGCCACTCCACTGGCACCAAGAGCAGAGATTTTAATGAAGGATCTCCTTGAGTTATCCATAATTTTATATTTTGGAATTTGTTGTTGTTGTTTATTCCCTATAAAAAGATGGAAATAATACCATCTTTTCACAGGACAAATTTAGAGTTATAGAAATCTATTTTAGATGATAAAAATCATATAACTTGTACAATAACTGTTACATATGTTACATAGAATAAGGGGTTGCGGGAGATTTGTTAATTTTACATTTAAATAGATACTATATTTATGGTATTTAAAATTTAAACAAAGAGCATAAATAATTGTAGCTTTGCTTGATACCAAGTATTTTAATTTTTCATGAATTTTTTCAACAAATTTTACCGATCAAAAAATCTTCCAATTGTAATTTTGGGTTTGTTTTTAGTTGGATTTTTATTGTTGAAATTGCTGAATTTTAATCAAGAACCAACATCGCATGATGAGACTTATATTCCTATAAGTACACAAAAGGAATCTTGTAAAACTTGCCACCAACAAAACTTTGGTTTTTCTGAATTTCACAATCCAGAAACCATTGGTTGTGTGTCTTGCCATTTAGGAAACGGCACTGCGCTAGAAAAAGAAGCAGCACATAAAAATATGGTACTTATTCCGGGAAATTTATCGAATGCAGATGCAACCTGTGGTAAATGCCATGTCAATGAATTAGATAAAATCAAGCATTCTTTAATGACTACAAATAGTGGAATTATTGCTATTGATAAATTTATTTTTGGTGAGGCTGGATCCCCTGATTTAGCCTATCATATTAGGGATTTACAGTTTTCGGGAGCCGACAAACACTTGAGAGATTTATGTGCAAATTGCCATTTGGGTGCAGAAAAAAGTGAGTTTGGACCTATAAATCAGTTGAGTAGAGGAGGTGGTTGCGCCGCCTGTCACTTGAATTACTCAGAAAGTGCAGTTTCCGATTTATCAATATATTTGAGTTCCAATAAAAAAGTTTTACCAAAAGCGCATCCGTCAACCGATATTTTTGTAAAAAATGAGCACTGTTTTGGTTGCCATAGCCGCTCTAGCAGAATTTCTACCAATTATGAAGGTTGGCATGAAACCTTGTTAGAACAAAAAGATATTGTAAACAAAGAGGGTTTTCGAACCTTGGAAGATGAGAGAATTTATACTTATAAAGGAGAAGATGTGCATCACGCTAAAGGAATGTTATGTATAGATTGCCATACTAGTCACGAGGTTATGGGTGACGGAAAAGATTATTTACACGAAGAAAATGCAGTAAAAATTCAATGTTCTGATTGTCATTTTGATACAAAACCGAATACTGTAAATTATGAACAATTAGATACCGAATCTAAGTTGGTCTGGTTACACAGAAAATATTCTCATGAAGATAAACCAATTATCATCACTGAAAAGGATGGAAATCCTTTGGTTAACACCTTTGTTGATGTACAAAATAATGCTTTTCTGATAAGCAAAAATGATGGAAAGGTTCATCCGTTGCAACCGCCATCTGAAATTTGTTCTAGAAACGGAGTCCATCAAAATGTAAGTTGCTCGGCATGTCATGCGCAATGGGCTCCCAGATGCATTGGCTGTCATAATAGTTTTTCAAAAGATGATCCGAAAGGGTATGATTTATTGGATAAAAAGGAAGTTATCGGACAATGGATTGAGTATGTATATGAATTCAATGCAGATAAACCTTCTTTAGGTGTTCGTGATAATAAAGAAGGGCGAAAAATTGAACCAGCAATTCCAGGAATGATTTTAACTATTGACCATCAAAGTTTTAGTCATAATGAGAAAGATAAAACTTCTTTTCATCGATTATATGCTCCAAATTCACCACATACTATTGCTAAAGAAACAAGAGATTGTAAATCATGTCATAGCAATCCGACTGCGATTGGTTATGGTAACGGAAGTCTAACTTATGATATTTCTAACGGCTTTGGCGAATGGTTTTTCAAAGCACAATACGACAAAAATCCCAATGATAATTTACCCGAAGATGCTTGGATTCCTTTTTTAAGCAAGCAAAAAGCAAAAGTTGTTTCTACCAGAACCGATTTTAGACCTTTTTCTATCAAAGAGCAAAAAAGAATTTTATTAGTTGGGGCTTGTTTAACTTGTCATCAGGAGGATTCACAGGTTATGAAAAATACTTTGGATTTAGGTTTAGATCCGGTTTTATTGCAATTGAGTAAACAATGTATTCTGCCTAAAGAAAAATGAAAAGATGAAAAAGATTAAACTATTTGCAACCCTATTTTTCACCGTTTCCTTTTTGGATATTTTGGGTGTTGTTTTGCAACATGAATTACTTCAAAATATTTTTAAGCCGATGATTATTTTGTCGCTAATCGCGCTTTATTTTGTATCCGTAACAACGAAAAATTATTGGTATGTATTGGCTTTAGCTTTTTCATTTTTAGGAGATGTTTTATTATTAGATAAAAATAATTTATTCCTTTTTGGAATTGCAGCTTTTTTACTCACCCAATTACTCTATATCAAAATTATTTGGACGCAAATAAAAGAATCTTCTTTACAGCAAAAATGGCTTGCCGTTATTCCTTTCGTGATTTATTTGGTTGTGCTGCTATTTGTTTTACATGAAAATTTGAATGAATATCTAATTCCTGTCGTGATTTATGGAAGTGCAATTTCTGTTTTCGGTATGATTGCCCTACTCAATTATATTAGTGATAATACTAAAATGAATCGCATTTTATTAGTCGGAGCCATCTTATTTATTGCTTCCGATAGCATGATTGCATTAAATAAATTTTATCAGGAAAAGCCTTTTTATGGTATTGCGATTATGACAACCTATGTTCTTGCCCAATATTTAATTTACCTTTTTATGAAAGGGCAATCTAAAATTGTAGAAGAACGTATTTAAATTAAAGTGAAGAGCTACTATACCCGAATTTCATTCACTCAACCTCGCCAAAATAGGTTCATGGTCGGAAAACTTAATTTTGAAATTTTGGTGTTCGTCGACTTGAAATTTTTCGCCAACTAAAATAAAATCAATCCGTAGTGGATATTTTTTTAACGTGTAGGTTTTGCCGAATCCGTTTCCGGCTTGTAAAAAAGTATCTTGAAAATCGCCTTTAATTTTATCATAAGCCCAAGAGTAGGCAGTATTGTTGAAATCTCCAGTAATTATAATATCCGATGTACATTGCTTTTTATGTTGTACAAATTGTTCTACTTGCGCTTGTTGTTTAACAAAAGATTCAGATAAACGGTGTAACAAACGTTTAGAATTTTGTTCTCCCAAATAAACCGAGTCCGGTCGAATACCTAAAGACTCTAAGTGAATATTATAAATTCGTATCGTATCAGTACCTCTAAGTATATCAGCAAAAATGGCATTGTTTCTGGATTTTTTAAAATCTAAAGAACCTTTTTTTATGATTTTATATTTGGAAAAAATTGCTTGTCCGGTTTTATTTTTTTCGCCTCTAAATTCCATATATTGATAGGGAAAATTTAAGGTTATTTCTTTTGAATTATAATATTCTTGTAAACAAAGAATATCTGGGTTGGCATCGGTAATAAACTTTGATATTTTATGAGGTACGTCTTTATCGTCTATCCATAAATAGCGGTTAAAATTTCGCACATTATAGCTCATTACGCTTATATTATTCTCATTTTCTATAACTGTTCTGCTAAATTTATATGGAAAATAAGAAAATGTTATTGCCAATAAAACACAAAAAGAAGAGAGCAAAAATTGTTTTTTAAATCCGACTATAATCCAAAAAGCAATGAAAACAACATGAGCGAAAAGAAGAACGGGTGCAGCTATACTTAAGACAGATATTTTAGGAAAAGATTTGGGTTCGAAATAAGGTATAAAAAGTGCTATCACCAATAATAACGCAAAGATATTATTGATAAAAAAAATAAGTTTATGAAAGGCAGATAGATTTTTCAAGAGCTTTCTTCTTACACTTTACAATTAGTTTTTTCCTGCTTTGAATAAGAAATCTTTTTCCTCCTTGGATAAGGTGTCATAACCTGATTTACTTATTTTATCTAAAATGGCATCAATTTTTTTCTGTTGTTCTTCCGGATTAGAATTTTTTGCAGATGTTTTGTTTTTATAAACCGTTTTTAAAGGCTTATCTTTTTTGTTTTGGAATAAATTCTCTGGCCATAAGTTGATGCCTTTTCCTTGATTAAAATAGGTGGTTAACAGAAATCCAATAATAGCTCCACCTAAATGTGCCAAATGTCCACCTGCATTATCCACCGGGATTTGAACAATATCTAAAATTACAAAACCTATGGCAATATATAACAGTTTTATGCTGCCAATAAATCGAAATTGAAGCGCGTAATTCGGAATATAACTAGCGATTCCGACAAGGATAGCGATAACACCTGCGGATGCACCAACTAAAATTGTTTGTTGATTTTTTAATGCAGGTAAATAATTATAGCTTAATAAATAAATAATTCCGCCGAAAATAATACCTAAAAAATAATATGTAATGAATTGTTTTTTACTGAAAAAGTCTAAAAATATATTCCCGATATAATACAAAAAGATGAGGTTGAATAAGATGTGCAAAAATCCACTATGCAAAAATCCGTAGGTTATTAGAGTCCATGGTCTCGTAATAAAAGTATCGAATAGCGGCGATAAGGCGAACCATTCAATCACAAAATTACCATCACCTTTAAGCAGATAAGAAAAGGTATTGATCAAATAGGTCAATATAAACAAAGCAATATTGATAAAAATAATTTTTTCAACAATAGTGCCTGTTTGGTATTTATCTTTAATTTGGTCTAGCCAATTACTCACAAGTTAAAATTTAAGTTAATTCCAGCGTTTAAACTGGTTTTTTTGCCAGTATTTCATAATAATAAATCCGATTAATGCTCCGCCAACATGGGCAAAATGGGCAATTCCGCCACCGAAAATTGAAAATCCGGTCACACCTGAAAATAAATCTATGGCAATTAAAACCGGTATAAAATATTTGGCGGCAATAGGAACCGGTAAAAATATTAATGCTAGTTTGGCATCAGGAAAAGTCATTCCGAAAGCTACCAAAACACCATAAATCGCACCCGAAGCCCCAACAGCAGGTGTGTTGTAAATTTGAAACAGATCTGTGAGTTTAGCCTCAGAAACTTGATTAAGAATTTCAGGATTATACCTTCCTGTTTGCAATAAATTTTGAATAGCATCTGGTTGTAATCCGCTATTTACAAGCTCATTATAAATCCCATTAAATTGAAAATAATTCACTCCTGTATAAATTAATCCTGCACCTAAACCTGCGGAGAAATAAAAGAACAAAAACTTATTTCTTCCCCACATTTGTTCCAAAGGTGAACCAAATGCCCATAAGGCATACATATTGAAAAGAATGTGCATGAAACTGCCATGCATGAACATATGACTTACATATTGCCAAATGCCAAAATGCTCATTTTTAGGAAAATAAAGTGCCAAATAATTATCTAAATGCACTCCTAAAAGCTGGTCGGCAGCAAAAAAAATGACATTTATAATAATTAAATGCTTTACTGTTTCTCGGTAATTCTTCCCATAGTTTATGATTTGTTAAACTTCTCTTCGAGTTCTTTTAAAGTTAAAATTACAAAGGTTTTTTTACCAAAAGGTGAATAATTTGGTTCTTTGCACGAAAATAATTTATTTAATATGTTTTCTTGCTCTTTTGCCGAAAGATTTGTTCCTGATTTTATCGACAAACTTTTTGCCAGACTTTTTGCAATAGTATCTATCTGGCTAAAACTGCTGTTAGGAACTTCATTTTTAATGTTTTCGATTAATTCTTCTAAAATTCCGATGACATCACTTTCCGAAATATGATTCGGAATAGATTCTAAAACAACAGAATCTTCTGAAATTTTACTAATATAAAAACCGGTACTTAGTAAATCACTTTGTATATCACTAATTATAGCAATATCCGATTTATTCATACTTATTTTTAAAGGAAACAGTAGTTGCTGATTTCCCACGCCATCCATTGTTAATTTTGATAAGAATTCCTCATATAAAATTCGTTGATGGGCGTAATTCTGATCGATTAAAACCATGCCAGATTTTACCGAACTGACAATATATTTTAAATGTATTTGATACGTAGAATTCGCTTGTGTTTCGCTATAATCATCGAATAATTTTTGGGAAACAACTTCGGCATCTACCGTAATATTTTCAATAATTTCACTTTCCTTTTGATTTTCAAGATATAGGGATTCCCAGTTTTTTGGCACCTCTTTTTTACGAAAAGTATAATCTAAACTTTGATCGTTTTTAAACGGATTGAAATCTCGATTAATTTCTATTTTAGGTGTGCTAACATTTGTTTTACTTTGAAAAGAGTAAGGTGTATCTAAAGTAGCATCTCTTTCAAAATCAAGCACCGGAGATACGTTATATTGACCTAAACTGTGTTTAATAGTCGAACGAATAATAGCGTATAAATCACGTTCATTATCAAATTTCACTTCCGTTTTTGTGGGATGGATATTGATATCGATACTTTTTGGTGGCACTTGTAAATACAAAAAATAAGACGGATGGTAATTATGCTGTAACAAACCTTCAAAAGCGCTTGCAACTGCATGATGCAAATACGGACTTTTAATAAACCGGTTGTTCACAAAGTAAAATTGTTCTCCTCTTTTTTTCTTGGCGAAATTTGGTTTAGTAATAAATCCCTCAATTTTTAAAATATCAGTTTCTTCTTCAATTGGCACTAATTTTTCATTGGTGTTGCTCCCAAAAACACCTACAATTCTTTGACGGAGATTACCGCTTTTTAAATTGTAAATTTCATTATCATTATGAAAAAAATTGAATGCTATTTTGGGATAGGTGAGTGCAACGCGCTGAAAAGCGTCAATTATATGGCGTGTTTCAATGGTATTTGATTTTAAAAAGTTTCGGCGTGCCGGAATATTATAAAATAAGTTTTTTACTTCAAAGCTAGAACCTTGCGGTGTTGCAACCATCTCTTGCGAAAGAATTTCGCCGCCATGAATTTTAATTTGAGAACCTAAATCGGTATTTTCTAGTTTGGTTTTTAAGGTTACATGCGCAATTGCGGCAATAGAAGCAAGAGCTTCACCTCGAAAACCATTGGTATGCAAATCAAATAAATCATTTGCAGTTTTAATTTTGGAAGTGGCATGCCTTTCAAATGCTAATCGGGCATCCGTTTGACTCATTCCGGCACCATTATCAATGACCTGAATAAGTGCTTTCCCAGCATCTTTAATAATAAGTTTGATATGATCAGCAGAAGCATCGACGGCATTTTCCAGTAGTTCTTTTACGACAGATGCCGGTCGCTGAACAACTTCACCTGCAGCGATTTGGTTTGCCACATTATCTGGAAGTAATTGTATGAAATCTGCCATTAAAAAAGTTTATGCAATTCAAATAAATAGGCTAAAATACCCACTAAAATAGCAATAATTATGGCAAGTCTGCGATTTGTACCTCGGTCAACTGTCAATTTTTTATGACGTTTCCAGTCGGTTTTTAAATGTTCTTTGGTTAAGGAAATTTTTGGAAGATCACCCGTTGCGGCTTCTTTGTTTTCATAACGTTTTTTCAAACTATCCAAACGTTCTTTACGCTCGTCGTAATAACGAGGTTTATAATTATAAACATAATGAGCTCTTGGTTTAAAAGCGCTTCCAACGCTTCCAAACATATTTCGTTATTTATTGAAGAAAACAAATTTACTAAATATTAAGAGGTTTTCAAATAAAGTTTTGTTAAAAACCCTTATAAAACCACTTAATGACAAAGAATTTTAGAAAGAAATATTAATGACTATTTTTCAATGCCGCCATTTTTATCGCAGCGATAGCACATTCTATACCCTTATTACCGTGAATTCCGCCAGATCGGTCAATAGATTGTTGTTTGGTATTGTCGGTAAGCACGCAAAAAATAGTAGGAACATCGTATAAGATGTTGATATCTTTTATGCCGTGTGTAACTGCTTCACAAACAAAATCAAAATGCTTGGTTTCACCTTGAATTACATTCCCAATGGCAATTGCAGCATCTAATTTATGATTTTTAATGAGGTGCTTACTGCCGTAGATTAATTCATAACTACCAGGAACATAAATTGTTGTGATATTTTCTGGCAAAGCTCCGTGTTCGATTAAAGTAGCCAAAGCACCTTGATGCAAACTATCTGTTATATCACTATTCCATTCAGAAACAACAATCCCAAATCGAAAGTCTTTCGCATTTGGGATTGTGTTTTTATCGTAGGCTGATAAATTGGTTGTTGCCATAATTTATCGTAATTATTTTTGCGCTATTTGTGCTCTTTGAATGTAAATGTTAATATCCGTAGCTTCTTGCGATTGTGAATATTCATTTTTGATTCTTGTAAAAAAGCCTTCTGCTTTACTAAATTCATTTAATTCCATTGCGATTTGCCCAGCTTTGAACAAATATAACGGAGATGTGAAATTATTATCTCTTAAATTAGCTGCAGTTTCATAATATTTTAAAGCATCTTTTGGTTGATTGATTTCCGCAAAAGCGTCACCAATATTTCCTTGAGCCAAAACACCTAACATTTCGTCTTCTGAAGAAAAATCGTTTAAATAATCAATTGCTTTTTGATAGTCACCTGTTTTTAAATAAGCGATACCGGCCATATATTTTGCTAAATTACCTGCTTTTGTACTGCTGTAAGAATCTGCAATATCAATTAAACCATATTTACCGTCGGCACCATTCAAGCTTAAATTATATAGAGAATCAACAGCAACGGTTGCAGTTTGCGCTTGTTCAAAATAATTTTTCGGATAAGCTAATTCATCTGCTGCTTCAGTTTCTTTCGGCTCTAAATAGTATTTATGGTAGGCTAGGTATGCTAAAATAATCGCAGCAATTGCGATCAAACCTCCAAATATAATTTTTTGATTTTTCTCAACCCATTTTTCTGATCTTGAAGCCGTTTCATCTAAAGTGTTAAAAACTTCTGCAGTTGTACTTTGACTTTCAATATTAACTTGCTCCGCTTTATTACCTTTATTTCCTCTTTTTTTGTATGTTGCCATTAGTGAATTAATTAGTTCGGCAAAAATATAATTTTTATTCAAAAAATATAACTTATTTTTAGCTTAATTTTCGTTTTTTTGTAACGAAAATTTATATGGCTACTTATTCTATTTAAACCTTTGCCTTACAAATATTTACGAATAAAATTAATTTTGTTTTTCAAAAGGAAAAATGGAATAAAATCGCTGTAATTCAATTTTAGACTTGGTTCATACATGTATTTAAAAAAAATATCAATAATAAATTATAAAAATTTCGCATCTGAAACTTTCGAGTTTGATCAAAAAATTAATTGTTTTGTTGGAAATAATGGTGTTGGAAAATCGAATGCTTTAGATGCTATTTATCATTTATCCAATTCAAAAGGGTATTTCAATTCGGTGGCTTCTCAAAATATTCGTCACGGAGAAGAGTTTTTTGTAATTGATGGTATTTACGATAAAGAGGGGCGAGAAGAAAATATCAATTGCAGTCTCAAAAGAGGTTTGAAAAAAGTCATCAAACGCAACGGTAAAGTGTATGATAAATTATCGGATCATATTGGTTTATTGCCTTTGGTAATTATTTCACCGGCAGATACCAATTTGATAGTTGAAGGAAGCGATTTGAGAAGAAAATTCATGGATAGCATCATTTCTTTGAGTGATGATTCGTATTTGCAAAATTTAATAAAATACAATAAGGTTTTATCGCAACGAAATTCTTTATTGAAATATTTTGCTGCAAACCACACCTTTGATGCAGTGAATATTGATATTTACGATGAACAATTGGTTGCTTATGGCGCCATTCTTTATGAGAAAAGAAAAGCTTTTATTTCGCAGTTTGTAACTATATTTAAGTCTCAATATGAGCATATTATAAGCAATTCCATTCATGAAAAATTTAGCGAAAAAGTAGCCTTATCGTATAAAACACAATTAGATAAATCAGATTTTAAAACCCTATTAAAAGCTAATTTACAACGAGACAGGTTGTTGCAGTATACAACTGTGGGTTTGCATAAAGATGATTTAGTTTTTAAAATTAATGCACACTCCATAAAAAAAGTAGGGTCTCAAGGACAACAAAAATCGTTTTTGATCGCTTTAAAGTTAGCACAGTTTGATTTTATCAAAAAGCAAACGAAACTGATTCCGATTTTATTATTGGATGATATTTTTGATAAATTAGATGAAAATAGAGTTAGTCAATTGATAGGAATCGTTAATGATGATAATTTCGGACAACTTTTTATTTCCGATACGCATAGCGAAAGAACAGAAAAGTTGATTAAAAAAACGGAGCAGAGCTATAAAATGTTTGAATTAGAATAGAGATATCGTTACAATTGACGGTTCAGAATAAAATACCATGGCAAAAAGAGAAAACGAAACACATTCTATTAAAGATTTAATTCCGCATATGTTGCAAGAAAATAAATTGCAAAAAGGAATGAATCAAATTACGGTAAAAGAGGCATGGGCAAATGTGATGGGAAAAGGAGTGATGACTTATACCGAATCGGTTATGTTAAAAAGAGATACTTTATTTGTAAAACTTACTTCTTCCGCCATACGGGAAGAACTTAATTACGGTAAGGCAAAAATTATTGTTATGCTCAATGAATCGATGCAAAGTGACTTGATAAAAACGCTGAAACTGGTATAATTTCAAACAGTTTGTAAGCAAAAAAATCCGACACATCGAAAAAATGTGTCGGATTTTTTTTTAGTCTATTTTTAAGATCTTAAAACATCTCTCTTCCCGAAAAATGAAAAGCACCTTCGATAGCAGCATTTTCATCACTATCGGAACCGTGAACTGCATTTTCACTGATGGAAGTAGCATATAATTTACGAATAGTTCCTACTGCAGCATCATCAGGGTTTGTAGCTCCAATTAAAGCTCTAAAATCTTCAACAGCATTATCTTTTTCTAAAATAGCCGCTACAATTGGTCCGCGAGTCATATAAGTAACTAAGTCAGCAAAAAAAGGTCTTTCGTTATGCACCGCATAAAACTCTTCTGCATCGTTTTTGGTCATTTGAGTTTGTTTCATTGCTACGATTCTAAAACCCGCAGCATTTATTTTTTCTAAAATTGCACCAGTATTTCCTTTTTCTAAAGAATCAGGTTTTAGCATGGTAAATGTTCTGTTTGTTGCCATTATTCGTTTAATTTTTTTTTACAAAAATACTTTATTTGTGCCGCACTGTGCAAACGAACCTGCATAAATTTTAATATTTCTGGGTATAATGGTTGTATAAAACGTTATTCTCACCTCTAATTTCCAACTCAACTTTGTTGCTTTCAAAATTAAATCGTAAGATTCCGAAATTTTTCTGAGCCACTACATTTCCTATTCTATATCTATTTGGTTCGCCTTGGAATGAGGTGTAAGAATGCGTCATGCCACTGGAAGTAATATCGATTAACGGATAGCTTAAATTGGCAATACTGTCTTTTGAAATTTCTGCAATATGGCGGTCTCCAGATAAAAAAATAAGACCTTTGGCTTTAGAATTTGCAATAATTTCTTTCATTTTATCGACCTCATGTGGCATATTTCCCCAAGTTTCAAAACCATGTTCTTTCGATAAAAATTGAATGCTACTAACGATGATGTTAAAGTCAGCTTGCGAAGTATTTAATTCTTTTTCTAACCATTTCCATTGTGTTTCACCCAGCATTGTGCCAGTACCATAGATATTCGGAATGTATCTTTTTATTTTTGTGGAATCAATGGTTAAATCTGATCTAAAATATCGCGTATCTAAAACCAAAATTTTAATGGCATTTTTGCCTACTTTTATCTCTTTTGAAAAGTAAACTCCTTGTTGCGATCTTCTCGGATCTATTGAATCTACATCGAAAAAATCAAGAAATAGATTTTGTACACTATCTTTTTTGGCATACGAACTTCCACCATCATTTATACCATAATCGTGATCATCCCAAGTACCAATCACCGGAACATTTTTAAGAAAGTTTTGATAGGTTGAGTCCTTTTTTTGTTGCTCATAATTTTTTTTCATGAACTTCATGTCATCCGTATCACAATAAATAACATCACCGCCCCAAACAAAAATTTCCGGCTTGTTTTTTAAAATTTCTTTCCAAAGTGTATTTGGCATATTTTGATTGTTACAAGAACCAAAAGCAAGAGTATAGCTGTTTTTTGAATGAATTTTTTCGGTTGTTTTATTCTGTTGACAGGATGAAAAAATTACGATAAAAATTAAAAGAGTGATGTACTTCAAAATGAAAGATTTAGTTTTACTTTCAAAGGTATAGATTTCAACTTAATTTTACGTTTTAGAACCATATAAAGTAAGCAATTTTTGCATTATTTTTTGGTTTGATACTGTTAATTTATTGTATATTCGCAGCTTATGAATTTACAAGATTTTCAAGACATAAAGCAATTGCTTGCACAACCAAAAAAAATAGCAATTGTTTCGCATAGAAATCCTGATGGTGATGCATATGGTTCAAGTTTAGCACTTTACCATTTTTTATTGCAATTAAATCATGAGGTAGTAGTAGTTTCTCCAAATGATTGTCCGGAGTTTTTAAAATGGCTTCCCGGTGAAAAAGAAATTGTAATTTTTGAAAAAGAGGAGGCAAAAGCAACCGAAATTTTAGAGGCTGTAGATATCATTTTTACTTTAGATTTTAACGCCTTGCACAGAGTTGGAAGCAGAATGCAAACTGTTCTTGAAAAAGTGACACCTATTTATGTGATGATCGATCATCATCAGCAACCAGATTCGTATGCAAAATACATGTATGTAGATCCTTTGGTTTGTTCTACTTCGCAAATGTTATATCAGTTCTTGGATAAATTACAAATGCTTAATTTTATAAATAGAGATATTGCAACGTGTCTTTATACCGGTATTTTAACCGATACAGGTTCATTTCGATTTCCATCCACGACTAGTGAAACCCATAGAATAGTAGCAAATTTATTGGATAGTGGAGCAAATAATTCAGAAATTTACAATGCCATTCATAATGTAAATACCTTTGACAGTTTACAACTTTTAGGTAAGGCTTTGCAAAATATGAAGGTTGTTGAAAAGTACCACACTGCTTATATTACGTTGTCACAACAAGATTTATCTCAATTTAATTATCAAAAAGGAGATACAGAAGGTTTTGTTAATTATGCCTTGTCGTTAAAAAATATCATTTTTGCGACTATTTTTATTGAAGATAAAAAACAAGGAATTATTAAAATGTCTTTTCGCTCTGTTGGTAGTTTTTCTGTAAATGATTTCGCACGTAATCATTTTGACGGAGGAGGTCATATTAATGCTGCCGGAGGAAGAAGTGAGAAATCTTTACAAGACACTGTTTCTGAATTTTTACAAATTTTACCAACGTATCAAAAAGACTTAAAAGAATCTAATGAAGAATAAACTCTTTTTATTGTTGCTTACCGTTCTAATGGTTTCTTGTTCAAAAACGGAACCTAGAAAGCCAATCGTGAGAAAAACGAGTTCTTTTATGCGTGAATCCGTAGAGCGAAATAAGGTTTTAAATAAATTAGAAGAAAAGATTATCCTGCAAAAAATGCAATTGGATAGTTTGCATACTTATAATGCTTCTTCTAATGGTTTTTGGTATTTTTATGAAAAAAAAGATACTATCAAAACCATTTATCCTGTTAAAGGTGACGAAGTCATTTTTTCTTATGAAATTAAAGATTTACGCGACTCGATCATTTATACAAAAGAAGAACTAGGCGACAAGCAATATTTAGTCGATCGCGAAGAGTTAATTTCCGGATTGCAAGACGGAATTAAACTAATGAAAGAAGGTGAAACTATTACCTTTTTATTTCCTTCTTACAAAGCTTATGGCTATTCCGGCTTTGAAAAAATTAATTCAAATCAACCATTAATATATTCAGTTCACTTAAAAAAAATAATTTCTAAATAATTAAAAAAATGCAAATATTTAAATTAACATTATTGGTATTTCTGATTAGTTTTTCTTCTTGTAAAACAGCGAAGTACGATAACTTAGATGATGGGTTATACGCTGATGTTCAAACGGATAGAGGAGATATATTATTATCGCTTGCCTATGAAACCACACCAATAACAGTGGCTAATTTTGTTTCTTTAGCAGAAGGAACAAATGCTTTTGTTTCGGAAGAATTTAGAGGTAAACCTTTTTATGATGGATTAAAATTTCATCGTGTAGTAGAAGATTTTATTGTTCAAGGAGGAGACCCAAGAGGAAATGGTACAGGTGATCCGGGATATAAATTCGAAGATGAATTTACTATGGATGAAGCTGGTAATTTGGTATTGTCTCACGATCGGGCAGGAATCTTATCTATGGCAAATTCAGGTGTTGATTCTAACGGAAGTCAATTTTTTATCACCTATAAAGAAACTAAATTTTTAGATGGTCGTCATACCGTTTTCGGACATGTTGTTAAAGGACAAGAGGTAGCTGACTCTATTCAAAGAGAAGATCTTATTAATAAGATCGAAATTATTCGAGTTGGAAAAGATGCCAAAAAATTTGACGCTGCGAAAACATTCAATGATTATTTTCAAAAAATTGAACAGGAACAAAAAATCCGACGAGAAAAATTAGGGAAGATAAAAGATGCTCTAGTAAAATTCGTTCAGGAAAATGAAGGAAATGCAAAAACCTTAAATTCAGGATTGAAAATTATTCCGATGAAAAGCGGATCAGAAAAAAAACCTACAATTGGCTCAAAAGTTATGGTTAATTATGCCGGATATTTTACAACGGGTGATTTGTTCGATTCTAATATTGCAGAGGTTGCGAAATTACATGGTAAATATGATCCAAGAAGAGATTCAATGGGAGGATATAATTCAGTTCCAATGGATTATAGTCCAGATGCCGAATTAATCGCAGGATTTAGAGAAGGTCTTCAAGAAATGAATTACGGTGATAAAGTGCTTTTGATAATTCCTTCCCATTTAGCCTATGGCGAGCAAGGATCAAGAGGTGTTATACCGCCAAATTCTGATTTATTATTTGAATTGGAAATTGTTGACGAAGCAAATTAAATTTTGAGCAACAAAAATATTTTCTAAAGAATAGCTCTAATCGGTAAAGATTAAAAAGAGGAAACATCATTGTTTCCTCTTTTTTTATGGAAGTTTCTTAATCGAAAAGAATTCCGCAAAGCGAAGTCTTATTTTTTTTGAATTGTCATTCCCTTGACAAAGGGAACCTAAATACGGAATTTTGGTTTTTGACTCAAAAGATCAAAATGTAAATAGAGTATTACCTCTTTAGTTTTCTCATGTGGATATAATGATTTCAAGAAATTTTATATTTACAAGAGAAAGAATAGACCTAAATTCAAATTATTTTAAAAAACTGCAACGGTAGTCTTTTTTAATCGTATTTGGAATAGAAGTAAACCTTAAAATGAATAAAGACACAGTTTTACATTTGGTTGAAAAATGCCAACAAAATGATAGAAAGTCGCAAATGCAATTGTATGATTTGTATTGTAAAGCGATGTACAATACGGCGAATAATTTTGTAAATGATTATGCACTTGCACAAGATTTAATGCAAGAAAGTTTTATAAAAGCATTTAAAAAGATTGACACTTTTAATGGTGAGGCAACCTTCGGCGCCTGGCTAAAAAGAATCGTAATTAATAATTGCTTGGATTATATCAAAAAACAAAAATTGGAAACAATTGATATCAATGAAGATGTCATTGCAATGACTGAGGATGATAATTGGAATGTGCAACCAGAAATTAATCTACAAGAAATTTACTGTTGTATCGAATTGTTGCCGCAAAAATGTAAAAATGTCATAAAGCTTTATTTATTAGAAGGTTATGACCATAAAGAAGTTGCGCAGATCTTGAATATTTCTGAAGTCGCATCGCGATCGCAATTGTCGAGAGGAAAAAGCAGATTAAAAGAACTTTTAACACAGCATAATCATGAAAATTGATATCAGAGAAAAAATTAAAAAAGAAAGAACGATGCAAGTTTTACCTAAAAATCATCGAGAATTATTTGAACAACGTTTGAAGAAAGAACTGTCAAGTAAGCCAAATATTAATTTTAAATTTTTAAAAATTGCAGCTTCGGTATTGCTGTTATTGAGCTTGTCATTGGTTGGCTACCAGTTGTCTAAGAAGAATTCTTCCGATGATATGGTGAAAACAGACTTATTTTCTGATAAAAAGATAAACTCGATGGCAGATATTTCTCCTGATTTGAAAAAGGTAGAAGATTATTATTTGACTAGCATTAATTATCAAATTGCAAAAATTAAAATTACCGATCAAAATAAAGATTTATTAGAGATTTATTTATCACAGCTTGGAGTTTTACAACAAGAATACAAAGAACTAAACGCGACCTTAAAGTCTAAGGAAGCCAACGAGGAAACCTTAGATGCTTTGATTGAAAATTTGCAATTGCGTTTGCAGTTATTACGACAGTTAAAAAAGAAATTAGAAAAAATAGAAACTTTAAAATTACAAGAAAATGAAAGCAAAGAAGCATAATTTAATTTGTATATTATTACTTGGCTCTACTATCGCTTTTAGTCAAAAGCAACATAAAAAAATACAAGAAAGTTTTACGGTAAATCCAGATGTGGTCGTTGAAATCAAAACCACGCATACCGATGTTACCATTGAAACTTGGGATAAAAATGTAGTAGCTATAAACGGTGTTTGGGAAATAAAAAGAGATAGGAAAGAAGTGATTGAAAAAGATGCTAATTTATGGGATTTTGAAGCTCTTGGAAATAAAAATAAGGTTGTAATAATTTCAAAACCAGCAGATAACTATTATTTTCATAGCGATGTTTTTGACGATATGGATTTTGATTTCGATATGGAGTCCATAACATTTATGGGAGGATTGCACAATGGAGATTTCTATTCTGAGTTACCACCAATGCCACCAATGCCGGAAGTCCCACAACCATTTATAGCACAAATTTCGGAAATTGAATTTGATTATGAAGCTTATGAAAAGGATAAGGAAAGCTATATGATAGAATTCCAAAAGCGTCAAGAAGAATGGCAAAAAAAGTTCCATGAAAATGTAGAACCTCAAATGAAATTGTTTGAAGAAAAAATGAAAAAATGGGAGAAAGAAGTAGAGCCTAAAATGAAAGAATACGAGGTCAAAATGAAAGAATGGGAGAAAAAAGCAGAACCTCAAATGAAAGAGCAAGAAAAGAAAATGGAAGAGAAGATGGCGAAAATGGAAAAAGAAATAGAAGAAAAATATGCCAAAAAAATGGAAGAGAAAAATGCCGAAATTGCTAAAAGTTTCAACACAAAAAAAAGTTTAGTGATTCAAATTCCAAAAGGTGCAGTTTTAAAATTAGATACCCATGAAGGGAAAATCATTATTCCTAAAGGTGTCAAAACAATGAAATAAATCAAATTTACTAGTGTTTCTTCATCTAGTTTCAAAAAACTCTCAAGAAGCTTACTTTTTTTTGAGAGTTTTTTTTATGAAATTTTAAACGGAAATATGCTCATAAATTGAAATTTGATAAAATGTATTATTTTAAGGTCTACCCATGACCTATTTTTTTCTAATTTTTTAAAGCAATTGTTAGTATCTTTGGCGACTAATGCAATCTAACGAAAAATAAAAGTACCAATGCAAACTCTTTCCATTTATAATTCTTTAAACAATAAAAAAGAAATTTTTAAACCATTAAAAGAGGGGTATGTTGGTATGTATGTTTGTGGTCCAACGGTTTACAGCAATGTGCATTTAGGAAATGTTCGAACTTTTATGTCTTTTGACATGATTTACCGATATCTTTTGCATTTAGGCTATAAAGTGAGATACGTTCGCAATATTACTGATGCCGGACATTTAACCGATGATTCGGATGAAGATAAAATTTCAAAAAAAGCGCGATTGGAAAAACTGGAACCAATGGAAATCGTTCAACGATATACGGTTGATTTTCATCAGATCTTAGAAAAATTTAATTTTCTACCCCCGAGTATCGAGCCAACTGCAACAGGTCATATTTTAGAGCAAATTAAAGCGATTCAAACTATTTTAGATAATGGTTTGGCCTATGAAATTAATGGTTCTGTTTATTTTGATGTGTTGAAATACAATGAGAAGAACCATTACGGAATACTTTCCAAAAGAAAAATTGAAGATGCTATTGAAAATACACGAGTTTTGGATGGTCAAAGTGATAAGAAAAATCCACAAGATTTTGCACTTTGGAAAAAAGCCGAACCAGAACATATTCAACGTTGGGAATCTCCTTGGGGGATAGGCTTCCCTGGATGGCATTTAGAATGTACGGTAATGAGTACTAAATATTTAGGAGAACAATTTGATATTCATGGTGGTGGAATGGATTTAAAATTTCCACATCATGAGTGCGAAATAGCTCAAGCCGAAGCTTGCAATCATGTGGCGCCAGTAAATTATTGGATGCATGGTAATATGCTTACCCTTAACGGGAAAAAAATGGCAAAATCTACCGGAAATAATATTCTGCCAAATGAAATTTTTACAGGCCATAATCCTAATTTAAGTAAGGCTTATAATGCCAGTGTTGTCCGATTTTTTATGATGCAAGCACATTATAGAAGTGTACTTGATTTTTCTGATGATGCAATTTTATCTTCTGAAAAAGGCTTTAATCGTATGATGGAGGCTGTTCATTTGATAGAAGAATTAAAACCTTCTTCTAATTCAACTTTTAATGTAAAGGATTGGTTACAAAGTTGTTATGACGCCATGAATGATGATTTCAACACACCTATTTTAATAGCGAATATTTTTGAAGCAGTAAAAATCATCAATTTAGTTAACGACAAAAAAGAAAGTTTAACAGCAAATGATTTGACATTGTTAAAAGAGAGCCTACATGTTTTTATTTATGATGTTCTCGGTTTGGAAAATGCTTCTCAAAATGATAATAATTCCGAAAAATTAAGTGGTGTTGTACAGTTATTAATTCAATTGAGAAATGAGGCACGTGAAAATAAAGATTGGGCCTTATCGGATAAGATTCGGGATGAATTATTGGCTTTAGGAATTCAATTAAAAGACGGAAAAGAAGGAACATCCTTTTCACTGAATTAAAAGAAAAGAATCATCTTTACTTTTAAACCTTTTGAAAATTTTAAAAATAGCTTGAAAAAAATTGTCACATATCCTTTTGTTTTGCTAGTTCGATTTTATCAAATTGCAATTTCTCCATACACACCAGCGAGCTGTAGATATAGTCCAACCTGTTCTCATTACACCATTGAAGCACTACAAAAACACGGCTTATTAAAAGGTGGCTGGTTAGCTATAAAAAGAATTGTAAGTTGTAACCCTTGGGGTGGGAGCGGATATGATCCGGTGCCTGAGCGTAAAAAAAAGAAATAAGTTGATTTACAGTATAATTTATTGCATTAAATTATATTTGTATGCTTAAAATAAATAAAAATGATGTATTTGAGTATTGATTGGAATCCGAATGTAGAATTGTTTAAAATTGGTCCGCTGGCGATTCGATATTACAGTTTAATGTTCGTGGTTGCTTTTTTGTTGGGAATTCAAATTATGAAACGCATTTTCAAATATGAGAACGTTTCCCTTGAAAAATTGGATACTCTTTTTATGTACATGGTAATTGCTACATTATTGGGTGCCAGAATTGGACACTTTTTATTTTATGACACCAAATTCTTATTTGAACATCCTTTAGAAGTTTTATTGCCGGTTCGTTTTCATCCATTTGAATTTACCGGTTATCAAGGTTTAGCAAGTCATGGCGCAGCAATTGGGGTTATTATAGCCATGTACTTTTATAGTAAGAAAGTGATACACAAACCACTGCTTTGGATTTTAGATAGAATCGTGATTCCGGTTGCCAGTGGAGCTATATTTGTACGAATTGGTAATTTAATGAATTCCGAAATTATAGGCAAACCAACCAATTCTGATTACGGATTCGTTTTCAAAAAATTAGGAGAAGATTTCCCGCGACATCCAACGCAATTGTATGAATCTTTTGGTTATTTAATAACCTTTGTTATTCTTTGGCTTATCTATTGGAAAACCGATAAAAAAGAAAAATTAGGCTATTTATTCGGTGTATTCATGGTGCTATTATGGTCGGTTCGTTTGGTGGTAGAATTCTTTAAAGAACCACAAGACGCATTAAAAGAAACATGGGAATTAAATACCGGACAAATCTTAAGTATTCCGATGATTTTAATCGGAGCTTATTTTATGTTTAGAGCAAGTAAAAAAAATAATTAAACCGGACGATTTTTATCGTAAGGAATACTTTTTAATACGTGTTCTATAGCTTCTATTCTAGCTTCTGTTTTTCTGTTGGCTCTAATTACCTCGAATGGAATTCCACCATTTTCGGTATTTTCAAACATTTTATTTTTATAGCCCGTGTAATTATCCCATAAACCTTGTGCTTTTTCGTCCACTTCACTAATTTTCCACTGTTTAAGCGGATTTTCAAGTAAATCGGCAAAACGTTGTGCTTGTTCTTTTTTAGAAATAGACATGTAAATTTTGACTAAAATAACACCAGATTCAGTAATCATTCTTTCAAAATCATTTACTTGTGACATAAAAATGGAATATTCCTCATCTGTGCAAAAACCGTTTACAGGTTCAACAACGGCACGGTTATACCAACTTCTGTCAAAAAAAACCATTTCACCCGCTTTCGGAAACTGGTTTACATATCGCTGAAAATACCATTGAGTTTTTTCTTCTATTGATGGTTTCGGTAGGGCTACAATTCGAAAATGTCGGGGATTAATACGTTCTGTAATTCGGCGGATTGCTCCACCTTTTCCTGCAGCATCTCTTCCTTCGAAAATAACAATAACACGTTGGTTATCATCGATTAAACAAGCTTGAAGTCGGATTAATTCTACCTGCAAGCGTCTTAATTTTCGAGTATAATCAAAATAACGAATCGCCTTTCTCGGATTGATATCTTCATTTCGAAGTAAGGAGATTAAACCTTTTTTGGTATTGATTTTCTTTATGTCTTTTGGGCTAAGTTCTTCCATAATTTTTTAAAAAAAGCGTTCTTAATCGTATCTGTGCAATGATCGGTAATAACGTAATATCACATTTGGATCTGGTTGTAACGATGTTTTAGAATCATCTTTACCTTCATAATCTATTTGTGATAAAACATGTCGCATACATTCTAGACGAGCTGTTTTTTTATCGTTAGTTTTTACGATTGTCCAAGGGCTAAAAGAGGTGTGAGTTTTGCTAAACATAAGCTCTTTATACTTGGTATATACATCCCAATATTCTTGTCCCTTTTGATCAACCGGACTAAATTTCCATCGCTTTAGCGGATTTCCCATTCTAGCACGAAATCGTTTATTTTGTTCTTCCTTGGTTATTGATAACCAAAATTTCACAATGATTACCCCATCTTCATACAGCATGTGCTCAAATTCTGGTAATTGCGCCATAAATTGTTGGTATTGTGTATCTGTACAAAAACTCATAACAGGCTCAACAACAGCACGATTGTACCAGCTTCTATCGAAAAAAACAATAGTTCCCGGATTTGGCAAATGCTGGATATATCTTCTAAAATACCACTGACCTTTTTCTACCTCAGTAGGCTTATTCAAAGCAACAAGTCGCATAGCTCTGGGGTTCAAATGCTCGGTAAAACGTCGAATATTACCACCTTTTCCTGCGGCATCTCTTCCTTCAAAAATAATAACAATTCTTTTATTGTGTTTTACAACCCAATTTTGAAGTTTAACCAATTCAATTTGAAGTTGTCTCTTTTCTTTTTCATACTGAATTGTTGAAAGAACGATATCAATATTTTCATTTTTATCTTCAATTATCTGTAAAAGATCATTTCGAGTTCGTGCTTTTTCAAAATCGGGTTGATCTAAAATAATTCGTTTTTCTTTTGGCATAAATTGACTTTATTCGGTTACACATGTATTTGGATTGTTAGATAGTTGTAATTTAGCATCGGAAGGAGAAACATAAGGTATGCCTAATCCCATTCCTCTTAAAATAAATAATAATCCTATAATTACTACAAATATAGGAATTGCTTTTTGAATTTTATTTCTAACTGATATTTTTAAAAAATTACCCAAAATAATTGCGCCAGTCATCATCGGAATTGTGCCTAAACCAAATAAAAACATATATAAAGAGCCAGCGTAAATATCTCCGGTTGAAATAGAGCCAAGTACTGCCATATACACTAATCCGCAAGGTAAAAATCCATTAAAAAAACCAATGGAAAATAGTGCTTTATTTGATTTTTTCTTAAGGTATAGACCGAGTTTTGTTTTTACTTTTCCGATGACTTGGTACAAGGGTTTGGTAACATTGAATTTGTTTAGAAATTTTGTGGGAATCAGCACTATGGCAATCATAATTACACCCATCAAAATAGATAGGCGTTGTTGAAAACCAGCAAGATACAATCCTTTTCCTACGAGCCCGAATAAGAGTCCGATCAGACTATAGGTAAGCAATCTACCAAAATGATATAGAAAAGTTTGCCATAGCATTCTGGCCTTATTTTTTCTATCAACAGGTAAAATAAATGCGATTGGACCGCACATTCCGATACAGTGAAAACTGCCAATTAAACCTAATATGAAAGCGGTATAGAAAATAACTAAAGAATTTAAATTTAAAAGTTTATTAATAAAACCAAGATTCTTTAAAGAGATATTCTTGGTCATTATAGTTCCATTCAACGCGGACAATCCATTTACCTGCTACCAGTTTTTCTTTAGGTATGATCTGAGAATTTCCCTCTAGTTTAATATCTTGACTAAAATCAAGTTTTTCATTTGACAATCGTTGAAAAAGAATAGTTCCAGAAATTTTAGTAAAATCCATATCTTCAGGAAACTGAATTGTTACTCCGTTTTCTGTATTACTTAACACAATATTCTGCGTTAATTTAACCGCATTATTCAGTTTGTCAATTTCTTGCTGATAATGCAGCTCATCTTTATAGTAATCTTCTGAAACCAATTGATGTTGGTATTTTTCAACTGCAATCGTTTTATACACAAAGGATAGAATAAAAACCATAAAAGCAACCATTGCAATGACAATACCCGTACCCCAATTAAATTTTATTTTCATAGTTGCTTTATTTTATTTTATCCGCAAAGGAGAAGGGAAATTGGTTTTTTTCATATCAATTAACTCATCACCAAGTTTTACACCAATTTTTATATTCTCTTTGGACGAATGTAAATCTTTTTTATGAATATTAATGAATAATGTTCCTTCTGCAAATCCTTGTTTTGGTATATTGATTGTTCCGCCAATCACATCAATTCTTCCTTTCGTATCAATTAGACTAATCTTAACATTATTATACTCTTCATTGGTTTTATTCAATAATTTATAGGTGTATACATTGCTAATGGTATCGCCACGGGTGCTATACATTTGCCCTGGTAATCTTAAAATATTCGCCTCTACATCATTTCTCATGAATAAAAGAGTAACTAAAAATGCTACCAAAAGCGTTAAAATAATACTGTAAGTAATTATTCGAGGACTGAAAGAAAATTTCTCTCCTGTTTCAATATCATTTTCTGAGGCATAACGAATTAAACCTGGTTCAAAGCCTACCTTATCCATGATCTCATCACAAGCATCGATACAAGCAGTGCAGTTAACGCATTCTAATTGTGTACCGTTTCTTATATCAATTCCTGTAGGGCAAACTAAAACACATTGTTTGCAGTCGATACAATCTCCAAAGCCTTTTTCTTCTCTGTTTTCATCTTTTCTAACCTTGTTTCTGTCTTCACCTCTTTCATGATCGTAAGCAACAACAATTGATTTATTATCGAGTAAAACCCCTTGTAATCTACCATACGGACAAGCAATAATACAAACCTGCTCTCTAAACCACGCAAAAACAAAATAAAATACGCCGGTAAATACGAGTAATTTAATAAAAGTGCCTAAATGTTTTGTTGGACCGTCGGTAATATGGGCAATCAAGGTATCACTACTTATAAAATAGGCTAGAAAAACATTGGCTATAATAAAGGATATAATAAAAAAGATAATCCATTTGATGCCTTTTTTAATTATTTTTTCTCGATTCCATTCTTGCTTATCCAGTTTAATTTGTTTGGCTCGATCTCCTTCGATAAAGTATTCTACTTTTCGGAATATCATTTCCATAAAAATTGTCTGCGGACACATCCACCCACAGAAAATTCGACCAAAAATTACGGTAAAGAGAATTACAAAAACAATGCCGACCAGCATCGAGAGTACCAATAAATAAAAATCTTGAGGCCAAAATGGTTGTCCGAAAATATTAAACTTCCTATCTAAAACATTAAATAGTAAAAATTGGTTGCCATTGATTTTAATAAAAGGGGATGCAAAAAGTATTGCTAACAAAACCCAACTTACAAAAGTGCGGTAGTTGGTGAATTTTCCTTTTGGTTTTTTTGGGTAAATTACATTGCGTTTGCCTTCTTTGTCAATAGTGGCAATGGAGTCTCTAAAATTTTCTTGATCTTGCATTTTTATTCATTTGAAAAAATTTGAAAAGGCTATTTTGAAATTTTTTTTAAAATCACAAATAGCCTTTTCTACTACTAACTAAAAAAATCAAAAACACAGTAGTCACTTTAAGAAAGTGCAAAAAGTGACCGTCTGTTTACTTTGTCCAAGTAATGTCTCCTTCAGCTGCTTTTGGAGCAGCAGGGGTTGTTCCTTGAAGTGAAATGACATAACTTGCTACTTGTTGTAATTTTTCTGCAGGAATCGAAGATTTCCATGAAATCATACCTTTTCCTGGTCTACCACCTTCATTTAAGGTGTGCATGATGTTTTCCATACCTCCACCTAAAATCCATTTGTCGTCGGTTAGGTTCGGTCCGATTCCACCACCACCGTCTGCCATGTGACAAGCCACGCAATAGGTGTTGAAAGTTTCTTTACCTGCGGCTAAACTAGCGTCATCGGTTAATAAGGTTATATCGGTTTTAAAAAGTTCAGGATTAGCTGCTTTATAAGCCTCTACCTCAGCTTTACCAGCTTCTACTTCAGCTGCAAACTCTTCTTTTTGGCTGTATTTTTCTGAATTTGTAAAAACTTGAAAATAATAAAATATACCAATCGCAATCGTAATATAGAATCCGTATAACCACCATGGCGGCAATACATTATCTAATTCTTTTATACCATCGTAATCATGGTCGGTCATTATGTCTTCTTCCTTTCCAAGCTCATTGGCTTTGGTCATGGACTGCATAAACTTTTGCCAGCCGCTCAATTGTTTTTTATCATTCATGAGTGTTATTATTTAAGTCGTTATCTAATGGTAAATTGCTAATTTCTTCAATATTTTTTTTTGGCATTTTCAGTACGATAAAAAGCATGACAGCAAATACCGTAAAAAATAAAATTAAAGATATCATCGGGTATATTTCAACACCTGCAATAGTATCTAAATGATGTTTTATAAATTTCAACATACGATTAATTTTTAGCGGTTTGTTCTGCTTTAATATCTGTACCTAATCGTTGTAAATAAGCAATTAAGGCTGTAATTTCTTTATCTTGAATATTAGCATCACTATAATTTTTTACAAATTCAGGATCTTGACGTAAATTATTTTCTACTTCTTGTGCCTGAGCTTTTAGTAAATAAACCGCTTTGTCTAATTCAAATTGAGTATAAGGAACGCCTAAAGTTACCATGGCATTCACTTTATTAACGGTTTGTGAAATATCTAGATCATCTGTCACCAACCATTCATATCTCGGCATTATCGAACCAGGAGAAGTAGATCGTGGATCTATCATATGGTTAAAGTGCCAGTTATCATTGTATTTTTTACCAATTCGATGTAAATCTGGTCCGGTTCTTTTTGATCCCCATAAAAATGGGAAGTCATATACATATTCTCCTGCTTTAGAATACTCGCCATATCGCTCAACTTCAGATCTAAACGGACGAATCATTTGAGAGTGACAGTTATTACAACCTTCACGGATGTAAATATCACGACCTTCTAATTCTAAAGGCGTATATGGTTTAACCGAAGTGATTTTCGGAATATTTGAGTCTACCGTTAATAATGGTATAATTTCTACAGCTCCACCAATTAATATGGCTACTGTTGTTAGAATAGTAAATAAAACAGTACGTCTTTCTAACCAAGAATGTAAACCTTCTCCGGCAATTCTTGATGAAGAAATTTGTTTCAATGGCATTGCTTCGGCAAGTTCGTCTTGAACAGATGATCCTGCTTTTGCTGTTTTATAAATATTATAGGCTAATAATATAAAACCAACAAAGTACAAAGTACCACCAAATGCTCGCATCATGTACATTGGCATAATTTGCGTAACTGTTTCTAAAAAGTTACCATATACTAAAGTTCCATCTGGATTAAATTGTTTCCACATACTGGCTTGTGTAAAACCGGCAACATATAGAGGTAGGGCATAAAATAAAATACCTAAAGTTCCTATTAAGAAATGAACATTGGCTAATTTTTTAGAATATAATTCGGTTTTCCAAAGTTTAGTCGCTAACCAATATAACATACCGGCAATGAAAAAACCATTCCAAGCTAATGTTCCAACGTGAACATGCGCAACAATCCAGTCTGTGTAATGTCCGATTGCATTTAAGTTTTTAAATGATAACATCGGGCCTTCAAAGGTTGACATACCATAACCAGTAATTGCAACCACAAAGAATTTTAAAATTGGATTATCTCTAACTTTGTCCCATGCACCACGAAGTGTTAATAAACCGTTGATCATACCACCCCATGAAGGAAAAATTAACATTATTGAAAATACAGTACCTAAATTTTGTGCCCATTCTGGTAAAGCTGTATATAATAAATGGTGAGGTCCAGCCCAAATATAAATAAAGATTAAAGACCAAAAGTGAATGATAGATAATCGATATGAATAAACCGGTCGGTTTGCTACTTTAGGTACAAAGTAATACATCAAACCAAGAATTGGTGTTGTTAAGAAAAATGCAACTGCATTGTGCCCATACCACCATTGTACCAAGGCATCTTGAACACCTGCATAAACGGAATAGCTTTTAAACGCATAAACAGGTAATTCTAAATTATTAAAAATATGTAATACAGCAATCGTTACAAAAGTTGCAATATAAAACCAGATTGCTACATATATATGACGTTGACGTCTTTTCATCATAGTACCAATCATATTGATACCCATTATTACCCATATTATGGCAATTGCGATGTCAATAGGCCATTCTAATTCTGCATATTCTTTTGATGAAGTTAAGCCTAAAGGCAAGGTAAGTGAGGCCGCAACAATGATTAATTGCCAGCCCCAAAAGTGAATTTTACTTAATAGGTCTGAAAACATTCTTGTTTTTAGCAAGCGTTGCATGGAATAATACATTCCTACAAAAAATCCATTTCCAACGAAGGCAAAAATAACTGCATTGGTGTGTAACGGACGTAATCGTCCGAAACTTAAATAAGAGATATCTCCTAAAAAGTTTGGAAAAATAAATAAGAAAGCTACTAAAAGGCCGACGAGCATACCTACAATTCCCCATACAATTGTAGCAATAAAAAACATTCTTACAATCTTGTTGTCGTAATAAAATTGTTCTTTTTCCATTTTAAAATAGTTAGTTAATGATTAATTGATATTATTTAGTTAGTTTTTCGTTTTCAGATTTTTCTGTTTTAACCAGTTCATCATCAAACAACATACGAACAGATGGTGTGTAAACATCATCATATTGGCCTGACTTAACAGATTTTATAAAAAGAATGAAGAAAATTATGGCAATAACCAAACTGGCGATTATAAGCATAAAAATAATATTCATTTCTGAGTTTTTTAGTTAAAGCAAATTAAGGAAATGCTAGTTTGTTGCGCCATGATAAATATCATACTTGGATTTAAAGCTATTAACACTTCTTTAACAGTGTGCTAATGTAATAATTTTTTTGCTAAAATATTGGTGCTCAAAGTTACATAAATTACTACGGAAATCGAACTCACCGGCATCAAAATTGCCGCTATTATTGGAGAAAGATTTCCGGTAACGGCAAAAGAAAGTCCAATAATATTATAACAAAAAGAAATAATAAAACTTATTTTGATAATACGCATTGTTACTTTCGAGAGTTGCATGAAAATCGGAAGTTTTTTAAAACTTTTTGCATCTAAAATACCGTCACATGCAGGGGAGAAAACGTTTATGTTTTCCGAAATCGCTAAACCGACGTTACTTTGCGCTAAAGCTCCGGCATCATTCAAGCCATCACCTAACATCATGATATTTTGATCGTTAGTTTGTAAATTTTTAATAAACGTTAGCTTATTCTCTGGTTTTTGATTAAATAATAGTTGAGAGTTTTCTGGTAGTAATTTTTTTAGGTTTTCCTTTTCGCCCTCATTATCCCCTGATAAAATTGCTATTTTATAGGAGTGAGACAAGCTATCAAAAACACTTTTCAAACCTTTTCGATATTTATTTTTAAAACTATAAAATCCCTTTATATCCTCATTGATTTTAATGTAAATACTGGTTTTATTAGTCTCAATATCCACCGTACCAACAAATTTAGCCGAACCCAGTTGAATTCGATTATTATCGACAAAACCTTCCAAACCTTTTCCTAAAACTTCATTGAAATCAGTAATGACTCTCGTTTCTTTGGTTTTAAGGTTATCAAATAAAATTCTACTTAATGGGTGATTAGATGCTCGTAAAACTGATTTAATTTGAATGATTTCTTCTTTGGAAAGCACCTTGCCTTCATATTGAATATCGGTGCTGTCATTTGCAGTTATCGTTCCGGTTTTATCAAAAACGATGTTATCTATTTTTGAAATGGCTTCAATTACATTGGTGTTTTTTAAATAGAATTTTTCTTTACCGAAAATACGAATCATATTGCCAAGAGCGAAAGGAGCAGAGAGCGCCAAAGCGCATGGGCAAGCGATAATCAAGATTGCTGAAACTACTTGAAACGCAACTTCTTTATCTTTAAAAAACCAATAGATTCCTGCAATTAAAGCAACAGCCAAAATTACTATAGTAAAATGTTTGCTAATCGAATCGGTTAAAGATTTAATGCTTTTTGAAGTGTTTTTTTGAAAGACATCATTGCTCCAAAGTTGGGTTAAATAACTTTGTGTTACGGTTTGTAGCACTTCCATTTCGATGGCTCCGTCGGTTTGTTTTCCTCCGGCAAAGACTTTATCTCCTGAAAGTTTTGTAACCGGAATAGATTCTCCGGTAACGAAACTATAATCCAAAAGTGCATTACCATTTAATAAAATTCCGTCAACGGGAATTATTTCTTCATTGCGAATTAATAATCGATCTCCTTTTTCAATTTTATGTACAGGTATGTTTTCATTGGTTTTATCTCTATTGATTTTTGTTACAGCAATCGGAAAATACGATTTGTAATCACGCTCAAAGGATAAGAAATTGTATGTTTTTTGCTGAAAAACTTTTCCCAATAATAAAAAGAAAATTAGTCCGGTCAAACTATCAAAATAACCTTGCCCGGTTTGTGTGGCAATTTCGTAAACACTTCGGATAAACAAAACTAAAATACCCAAAGAAATAGGCACATCAATATTTAAAATGCCATGTTTTAAACCTTTATAGGCTGATATTAAATAATCTTTTGCCGAATAGAGTACTGCCGGAATTGCCAATATAAACATCAAGGCTCTAAAAAATGGCTTGAACTTATTGAGCCAAAATTCATCCATCTGAAAATATTCAGGAAATGATAATAGCATGACATTTCCAAAAGCAAATCCCGCAACGGCAACTTGATAAATAAGGGTTCGGTTAACTTTATTTTTTGAATTTTCAGCGTCATCTAAACTAATATAAGGTTCATACCCGATAGATGTAATTAGTTCAACAACTTCTCGAAGTGAAATTTGATCATTTTTATAGGTAATTCTGACTTCTTTATTCGGGAAATTGACTAATGCAGTTTTGACACCAGAATTTAATTTATGCAGATTTTCTAAAACCCATATGCAAGAACTACAGTGAATGCTCGGTATGAAAAAGTTGACTACAGTAGTGTCGCCATCGTTAAATTCAATAATTTTAGTAGAAATTTCCTCATTATCGAGGTAATTGTATTTTCCTTTTATTTCTTTAGGAATAGTTCCCGGGGCACTTTCTAAATCGTAATAACAACTTAATTCGTTTTGATTTAAAATTTCGTAAACCGTTTTACAACCATTGCAACAAAAGAATTTATTGTCAAATTTAATTGTGTCTGAATCACATTTTGTACCACAATGATAACATACTTCTTTTGGCATACAACAATTTAAGTTTTGCAAAGTTCTCCTAAAAAAGTTATATAAAAAAATGGTAGGTATTATAATTTGTATAAATTTGCACAAAGAAATATTTTAAATATGGCGAACGAATGTGATAAATGCGTTATTCGAGATTTAAATTCTTTACGTTCTATTACTCCTGAGGAAATTATCGAAATTGATAAAAAGAAAAAAACCAAACATTTTAAAAAAGGAGAAGCTGTTTTTAGTGAAGGAAATCCACTGAAAGGAGTTTTTTGTTTGAAAAATGGGAAGTGTAAATTATCAAAATTGGCACCCAACGGAAAAGAACAAATCGTACGTTTTATAAGAAAAGGTGAAATTGTAGGTCACCGTTCTGTAATTAGCAATTCCGTTGCTCATCTTACCGTAACAGCCCTAGAAGATATGGATGTTTGTTTTATTCCTAAAAATGAAATTTTAGAAATGTTCAAAAACAATTCCGATTTTTCAATGGAAATTACAAAATCTATTTGTGATGATTTAGATGAAGCAAACGCGTCAATTGCTAACATGGCACAAAAAAATGTACGAGAACGTTTAGCTGAATCGTTATTATTTTTTGAAAAGATTTTTGGTGTAGATGCAGAGGGTTTCATTTCGATTACTTTAACTCGAGAAGAAATTGCTAATGCTATTGGTACAGCAACTGAATCAACGATTCGATTATTATCAGAATTTAAAAAAGAAGGATACATTGTCTTACAAGGCAAACGAATAAAAATAGAAGACAAAACCAAATTACAACACCTTACAGAAGGGTATTAAAAAAAGTGAGGAATTTTATTCTTCGCTTTTTTTATGATTAATGTTGATTTTTCGAGTTTTCACGGAATTGGATTTGGAATTAAGTGATTTTTTGTTTCATTCTAATTACTTTCAAAACTTTTAAATCATTAATGTTTAGAAATGCGATTTTATTCATGTGTTTTCTCAAATGTTGTACAACGTAGGTAATAGTTAATATTAACTATATATCTATTATATGTGTATTAATTTAGTTATTCCATTCTTTAATGAAAATGATATAGGTTTAAAAATTTATTTGAACCCTTTTTTCTCCACGATAGCTTTTTACATTTTTAATATTTTTAAGGTTGCATCAGCGGTTTCAATAAATAGTGATTGACCGGGGTCGCTGTGTTTGTATTTGTAAACCTGTGTCATATAGTTATTCATAGCAACTGTGTAGGTTTTGTTCATGTCTAGCGGAGTGTCGTTTTCGGTCAGAAGAACGATATCTAAAAGATTACCGTTTGTGTCTTTTTTCACCATTATTTTGATTCCTGATGAATAGAGAGGATTATTATTGTCAATGGGGTAGGCTTCAAGCATCAAAGAATGAATTTCATTTCCGGTAAGTTTTGTTACTACCAATTCATTTCCAAAAGGATCGAGTTGATAGACATTCATAATTGTGATAGGCCCTTTTGCCAGATAATCGATGCGGACACCTCCCGGATTTACTAATGCAATATCTGCTTTGGCAGCATCGCGTTGTGCATCGGCCATGAGATAACCCAGTTCTTCATATGATGAAAAATCGTCAATGGCTGTTGAAATCACTTTTTTCAGTGTTGGATTGTCGTTATATTTATCAATTATAGCACGAATGGAAGGTTTTTCGTTCTTTGAATTTTTAATAGCTATAAGCTCCATTTTTCTTTGTATCGTTCCATCACTTAAAATAGTTAATTTGATTAGCGTACCATATTTCAATTTGCTTTCAGCTTGCGTGATCAAAATACCATTATGGATTTGTTCTTTTTCAACCTTGGTGTGTGAATGACCGCCAATAATTAAATCGATGCCGGGCGAAGAGGTTTTGGCCAATACGTCGTCTTCAAAACCAAGGTGGGTTAGTGCAATGAAAATATCACTTTCATCTTTTAGATATAGATATTCAGTAGCTGTTTTAAACGGAGCGTGGAAGTTAAACTCTTTTACATTATTGGGATGCGTATCGGGAATACCATTTTGATTGATTTGCAAAAGTCCCAGAAACGCTAGTTTTAGTCCGTTGGGCAACGTGATTATTTTATAGGGATTCACTTTTATATCATACGTATCGCTCAAAGAAACGTTGGCACAAATAAAACCGAAGTTTGCTTTGTGGGTCAGATTACTGAATCCTTCGGGGCTTGAATCGAATTCGTGGTTTCCTACTGCGCTCAGATCAAAACCTACAGCATTCATTAGTTCGATAACGGGAAGTCCTTTTTCGGGATACTGATCGTTTACCGGATTTCCTGTTTGATTGTCTCCCGCACTAACCAATAGCATGTCGGGATAAATGGCTTGCAAGCTATCAACAATAAAAGCCAGCTTTGGAAAATTATCGATGGCAGCATGTAGGTCGTTTACCGCAAAAATGATGGCTTGCTTTTCATTTGAATTACTTGTAATTACTTTCTTTTTTGTGCTACAGGCAAAAAGAAGTCCGATGGCTAGTAAAGCAATAACCAGTTTTGAAAATAAACTTGGTTTTTTGTGTTTTGTCTTTATAATAAGCGTGTTGCCATCGGTCAGTTCTCCGTCTAAGGCAACGTTGTTTCCATAAGGATCTTCGACAAGAGGGAAATGTTTGGGGCTATTTTTGCCTTGTTGTGAATAATATTTCAGAATTGCATCTTTTACTTTGGCACCGTTATGCAGTTCAAGGGGAATACTGTTTACTGTGATTTTCATTTATCAAAATTTGAGATTGATACATAAACTTAAAATATGATTTATTCCACAGCCATAAATACTGTTCGTTTATATTTTCTTTTTGGTGTTTTTTTATTGTGCCCAACGTAGGTTTTAGTTAATATTAGCTATTTACCTAAAATAGGAGTACTAATTTAATCATTCTATCCTTTAATAAAAATAAAATACGTTTAAAAATCTATTTGAAAACGTACTTGAAATACATTCATTTTACCGACATCTTTAACATCTGCCATTTTTTTACGTATTTTTCTAAAAATTGGAATCATTTGGTTTTGTTGGTTTTCATAATAAAGGCTAACGGTTAGCGGTATATTTAGTGCCGCTTTCCTGTCTTTACTATTTATAAATTTCTTTTCTCTTCATATCATACCAGTCAAATGTTTCATAAATTCCAATTAATCCTAGCGGTTCGTATGTCTAGTCCTAAAATATGGCTACAGGTTAAAAATGATTTTAAGCTGATCATTGATATACCCTATTCGGTGTTTTAAAATTTAAAGATAAGTGTAATCTATTTCCTTGTATGGAATTATCCGAAGTTTTATTTAACCCTTTATTTATGTGCCGTTTTAGTTGGTTTATTTTGTATAACGTTCTTTTAAAATGTTTTTCATGTACAAGTTAATATCCCATTGTGAAGAAATAGGTAAACATGTAAATGGCATCTGAGTCATATATGGAAATGGACCAAACTCAGGAGTAATAGTCATATATGGTGCTTGTTGACTTTTTTTTAATTCAATAATACTATCCCACCAAGCTAAGTGAGCATCTAAGGTTGTTTGCCATTCTGGAGTTCGTGGATCAGGTATTTGAGGACCTTCTGAAAATCCGATTCGCGCATGAATATGATCTGTGTGATAGATTGCCTTTGTAACACTTTCTGGTTGGTCTTCTAATAATGATTCTGCCACATTACACCAATGTGAAAAGTCCGCAGTTATTCTCAGCCAAGAATTATTTTCTAAAAATTCTTTGGTAATGTGTGCAGCAAAGCTGAACTTTCCTCTATGCGTTTCATGGATTACTTTTACTCCGGTTTCTTGACTTATTTTTTTAGCCAAATGTAGAAATTCCATATTTTCCTCATACGAATAGTGGTCTTTTCCTGTTTGAATATTTACAAAAAGTGGTTGTACAGAACAAGCATTTCGAAGGTGTTCTTCATACGTTTTGATTGATGTATGAAAATCTCCTTTAATTACGCCACCCCATAAAGCAATAATTTCCAAATCTAATTGTTTTGCTGTTTCAACAATTATAGTCTTTGCGTTTCCATCATAAGGAAAAATAATTTCTGTACCGTCGTAACCTGCGGCTTTTATTTTGTGTAAAAAAGTAACATAGTCTAAGTGCTCAGAGCCCCAATATGGACAAAAAAATTTTATTTGCATTATCTTTTTCTTTTTAGACTGTCACGAAATTCTTTAGTGTTAAAATCTATAACATCTGGTCTTACAAAAGGTTTTGAAAGGTTTTGAATTCCTTTGTATTCATAGGGGTCTTTTCCTGCTACCATAAAAATATCTCTAAAATCTTGTGTGGGTTCTTGTCTTCCATCTTGATCCCATGGTAACATAGATTCTGCACTACAATAATGTGAAACTAATGCTCTTCTAAATCGGGTTTTTGATTTGTTTTTTAAAGACATATGAAATAAATACCCATTAAAAATTATGATACCACCTGTTTTGACTTCTACTTTTACTAATTCATTTTCAGTATAAGAATCAATATCAAGTGTAGTTGTGTCAGCAAAATCTGTATTTGTATTTTTTATTCGTTCTTTAATGATACCATCTTTATGAGAACCAGGAATAACCCATAAACAACCGTTTTCCAAATTAGCATCTTCCAACGCAATCCACACACCTGTTAATGAGCGATCTCTTGTAGGAATAAAAAATTCATCTTGATGCCAAGCTTGTCCTTTTTTTTCAGGCCCCTTTATGAATAGCATGGTTTGTACACATTTCACATTAGGACTCACTAAAACAGAAAGATAGTTTGCTACTTTTGTGTCTGATGCAGTCTCTTTCATAATAGGAGATATTTTGTGAGGGAAATGTATCGCTGCATATTTTTTCAAAATATCAAATTCTGATAATTTTTCTTCTAATGGTACAGTCCCGTCAATCTTTCCACATTTACCACTCACTATATCTGTTGCTTCACTTTTCAGTTTAGTAATGATGTCTTCACTAAATGTTTTAGGGGCTGTTAGAAACCCGAATTCTTTATAAAAGTTAATATTTTCAGTAGACAATGTTCCTTGTATTACAGCATGTTCTAAGTTCATAATATAGTTTAAATTGATTTTCTTATTGATATGTTTAA
>RCMY010000452.1_pt1 | contig 38472 bp, 38 predicted proteins | sample 2041341 | NCBI WGS metagenome assembly RCMY01 (sample SAMN09708234, study PRJNA481090) | Marine sediment metagenome, whole genome shotgun sequencing project. | reverse complement strand
CCTCTGGACAATTTTGCGGGCGAAGTTCTATGACGCGACAGAGTGGAATATTAAGGCTTTTTTTCAACATGTTATGGTCCTTATCCGATTTGAACCCTGTTGATAAGTCTGGGATAAAAGTCTGGCCCTAGTTCTAATCACAGGGGCCAAAAAGTAGATTTGCACAGGGAACAAAATCGTCTGAGAAACGGCGGGCTTGCCAAACCGGGGGATGGAATGCGACGAGGGGCGATATCCACAAAACGATCCCTATAGTCGCGCACAGACTTACACACATGGCTGTCCACAGATGACTCACCTAATCTTAGCCTCAACATCAGTGATCCGCGCAACATTGTTGCGCAATGCCGGCCTGTCGATTGAGGCCGTGGCCGCGCGAGTCGATGAAGACACCGTGAAGGCGTCGCTTGTCGCTGAAGGCGCAAAGCCGCGCGATGTGGCGGATGCTTTGGCCGAGGCGAAGGCGCGCAAGGTTGTCTCGAAGAACGAGGATGGGTTGGTGCTTGGGTGTGATCAGGTGCTTGATTTCGAGGGACGGATTGTATCGAAGGCGGAAAGTCCTGAGGACGCGCTGGCGCTTTTGAAAGAGATGCGCGGGAAGCCACACAGCCTTTTGTCTGCGGCCGTTGTTTATGATGCGGGAAAGCCAGTGTGGCGCCATGTCGGGCAAGTGCGGCTGATGATGCGCGATTCGAGCGACGCTTATCTTGAGGGGTACGTGGAGCGGAATTGGGATAGCATTCGGCATTCGGTTGGCGGGTATAAGCTTGAAGAAGAAGGCGTGCGCTTAATGTCTCGGGTGGATGGCGATTACTTCACGGTTCTGGGTTTGCCGCTTGTTGAGCTCTTGTCCTATCTGACTTTGCGCGGCACGTTGCCCAGATGACACCTAAAAACATTCCACTTGCTGGCGTGATTGGATCTCCGATTGCGCATTCGAAATCTCCGAAGCTGCATGGCTATTGGCTTAACCGGTATGGTTTGGCCGGGCATTACATTCCGATGAACATCGCGCCGGATGATCTTGAAGAGACGTTGCGCGCGCTGCCGAAAGCCGGATTTGTTGGGCTGAATGTGACGATCCCGCACAAGGAAAAGGTTTTGGCGATTGCCGATCTGGTGACGGATCGTGCGGCCCTTATGGGCGCGGCGAATACGCTGGTTTTTCGAAGCGACGGAAGCATTCATGCAGACAACACCGACGGGTATGGGTTTATCGAGAACTTGAGGCAGGGCGCGCCAGACTGGGAGGCGGGGTCTGGGCCTGCGGCTGTGATCGGGGCTGGCGGAGCGGCCCGGGCGGTGATTGCGGCACTTATTGATAACGGCGCGCCAGAAGTACGCTTGTCGAACCGAACCAAGATGCGCTCTGAAGCGTTGCGACAGGAATTTGGGGTCAAAGTGCAAGTCTATGACTGGGTGCAGGCCGGGAATATGTTTGAGGGCGCGACGACCGTTGTGAATACGTCATCGCTTGGGATGGTCGGAAAGCCAGAAATGCGCATTCCGCTGGACGGAGTATCGCCGGACGCAGTTGTGACGGACCTTGTTTATACGCCAATGGATACAAAACTGTTGGTTGAGGCGCGCAAAATAGGCTGTCGGACCGTCGATGGCCTTGGCATGCTTTTGCATCAAGCAGCGCCTGGCTTTGAGCGGTGGTTTGGTGTTCGCCCCGATGTTGATGAGGCAGCGCGGCAAGCGGTGCTTTCGTGACGCGGCCCTTCGTGATTGGGCTGACCGGGTCAATCGGTATGGGGAAATCCACAACGCTAGAGATGTTTCACGAGGCAGGCGTTCCGGTTTGGAGCGCGGACGCAGCGGTGCATCGTCTGTATGGTGTCGGTGGCGCGGCGGTCGCATTAGTCGCGGCGCAGTTTCCATCGGCCGTTCGTGACGGGGCGGTGGATCGGAGCGTTTTGTCGGATGTAATTTCGGCTGATCCGGGCGCGCTTGGGCGGATCGAGGCAATTGTGCATCCTTTGGTTGCTGCGGATCGTGCGGCGTTTATTGACGAGAGGAATGCAGACGTAGTTGTCGTGGATGTGCCGTTGCTGTTTGAAACGGGCGTTGAGGCGGATGCGGTTGTTGTTGTGACAGTATCGGCAGACGAGCAGCGCCGACGGGTTTTGGAGCGTGCAGGTATGAGCGAGGCGAAGCTGGCGATGATTTTGGCCAAACAGATGCCGGATGCGGAAAAGCGCGCGCGGGCGGACTATGTAGTAGAAACTGAGACCATTGAGGGCGCGCGGCGGAGCGTACACAGTGTCTTGAGACAGATTAGAGACGGGATAAGCGATGCGTGAGATCGTACTGGATACAGAAACCACCGGGTTTGATCCGAAGTCCGGTGATCGTATTGTCGAAATCGGGGCCGTCGAGCTGATGCGGCATGTTCCGACCGGGAACACCTATCACCAGTACATAAACCCTGAGCGCGGGATGCCGGACGATGCGTTTCAGGTTCATGGGTTGGGCGATGACTTCTTGCGGGATAAGCCTGTTTTCAAGGCGGTTGCGCAGGATTTTCTGGACTTCATTGGCGACGCGAAGCTGGTGATCCACAATGCGGCGTTCGATATGAAGTTTCTGAATGCTGAATTGGGATGGGTTGGGTTGCCCGCGATCCCGTGGGAGCAGGCGGTGGATACCCTGGCGATTGCGCGTAAGAAATTCCCGGGCTCTCCGGCGTCATTGGATGCCTTATGCCGTCGATATGGGATCAATAACGCGGCGCGGACGTTACACGGCGCGCTTTTGGACAGCGAGATTCTGGCTGAAGTCTATTTGGAGATGATCGGCGGACGGCAGCCAGACTTTGCGCTGGCGACGTCATCGGATCAGGGCGAAGCGGGCGCTTCGGTTACTGTGGTGCGAGTTGGCCAGCGTCCAAACCCCCTGCCCTCGCGATTGAGCGACGACGAAAGGTCGGCCCATGACGCCTTTGTAGACGCCATGGGCGAGAGCGCGATTTGGTCGCGGTTTAGCTGACTTTTGGTGCTTCTGCGGCCGCGGCGGCCTGCTGCTTTAGCAGAACGGTCTGACGGTAAAGCGCGATGAAGTCGATGTTATCGAGATTCAGCGGGGGAAAGCCGCCGTCGCGCGTCATGTCAGACACGATGCGGCGCACAAACGGGAACGTCATGCGCGGACATTCGATCAACAGAAACGGGTGAAGTTGCTCATCCGGGATGTTGTCGATTTTGAAAACGCCGGAATACTCAAGCTCGAGGACGAAGAGCGTTTGATCGCCGTTCTTGTTTTTCGAAGTGATGTTGTACTTTGAAACCACCTCATACTGGCCTTCGCCGCGCTTGCGTGCGTCGAGCGAGACCTGAACCTGAATGTCGGGCTGCACTTCGCCTTCGATGGGTTTTTGGGACAGAATATTTTCGAAGGACAGATCGCGGATGTACTGTCCGAGGATCTTCATTTGTGGCGGCGTTGGAGCTGCAGGAGCTGCGCCGTTGTCGGTCTCGGCCATGGAATTCTCCGTTTGACGGTATTTCAAATCGGACCCCCTCTAGCAGAGGGTCAGCGAACCCTCAATGGCGGGTCCAGCCTGAGGGGCCTTTTGGCTCAGGTGCGTCGAGGTCTTCGTAGTCTGCATCGATGATCCCGTCATCTTGCGGTGCGGCGCGGGAGCCGTAGTCGACGGACTGGACATTGATGCGCGCACGGATCGCCCGGTAGACACCGCCCCGTATGCCCGGCACCAAAAGCGCGAAGCCTACGGCATCGGTGAAAAAGCCGGGCGTCAAAAGGAGCGCGCCGGAGAACAGGATCATCGCCCCATGCGCGAGCGGTTCGGTCGGATCTTTTAGCTCTTCGAAGGAGCCGCGCACCTGATTGAGGACGGCAAGACCCTGACTGCGGACCAAAAACGTGCCCAAAACGGCCGTCAGGATCACAATCGCGAGCGTTGGAAATAGACCGATCAAACCGCCAATCTGGATAAACAGAGCGATTTCAATGAGCGGAACGAGCAAAAATAGCAAAAACAGTCGCATTTGAACCTCTTCGTCGCAGGGCCGCCGGTAGACGCGGCCCCTATGTCACCCTACATATGTGACCTGACGCGCCGAAACCCAAGCCCTCGCAATTCGAGAGAGAAAATGAGCTCATCCTTGATCCAACTTCTTGTCCTTGCCGGAATAGCAGTGTTCCTGATTTTGCGGCTCCGCAGCGTGCTGGGCACACGCGAAGGCTTTGAAAAGCCCCCCGTTGCCGGACCGACGCCTTCGCGACGATCCGGGCGACCTGAATTTGATGTGATCGAAGGCGGTCCTGATCGCGATATCACTGACCATGTCGAAGACGGGTCAAGCAGTGCCAAAGCTTTGGCAGCAATGAAAATGGCCGAGCCCGGCTTTGGCGTCAGCAGTTTTCTTGAGGGTGCCCGTGGCGCCTATGAGATGATCCTGATGGCGTTTGAGAGCGGGGATTTGTCGGAGGTGCGCGGATTTCTTAGTGATGAGGTTGCTGAGACATTCCAGGACGTAATTGATCGCCGGGAAGAAGAAGGCCTGAAGATCGATGCGAGCTTTGTCGGCTTGCGCGAGATTGCTTTGAAGAAAGCAGAGTTTGATCGCGACAAGTCCGAAGGCGAGGTTACGGTAAAGTTCCTTGCCGAGCTGACATCTGTGGTGAAAAATCGCGAGAATGAGATCGTTGAGGGCAACCCGACCGAGATCAAACGACAGCGGGATGTCTGGACGTTCTCGCGGAAAATGGGCGACACTGATCCGAATTGGTATCTGGTCGCGACCGGCGAGTGATGCGTGGGCTGAGTGCGGCGCTTGCGCTGGCATTAACGGTGAGCGCGGCAAAAGCAGACGTGCGGCTTTTGAACTGGTCTGATCTGAATGGATGGGCGCGCGATGACCATAGTCACGCGCGCTCTGTCTTTTTGGAAACCTGCGGCGATCTTGGTGAGGAATGGGCGGATGCCTGCGCATCTGCTGCCGCGGGCGGTGCAGCAAAAGCTTTTTTCGAAGAGGTGTTTCAGCCTGTTTTGATTGAGGACGGCGCAGAGGCGCTTTTTACTGGATATTATGAGCCAGAGTTGAACGGATCGCGTCGCCAGACTGGCGCGTTTCAGTTTCCTTTGCACCGACTGCCGGACGACGTACCGCAAGGCACCCAATGGCTGACGCGGGCGGAAATTGAGCGAACCGGCGTATTGGCGGGGCGCGGGCTGGAGATTGCTTGGCTGTCTGATCCAGTCGAGGCTTTTTTCCTTCAGGTACAAGGGTCTGGCCGCATTCGGTTTGAGGACGACAACGTGTTGCGGGTCGGGTTTGGCGGGCGCAATGGCCATCCCTATCGGTCCGTCGGCGGCGAAATGATCCGACTGGGGATTTTCAAAGAACACGAGGCATCCGCGCAGAGGATCAAGGAGTGGGTCGGCGCAAACCCCGGCAAAGGGTTGGAGATGCTTTGGCACAACCCATCCTATATTTTCTTTCGTGAGATAGAAGCTTTGGCGGCGGACAAAGGCCCGAAGGGCGCAATGAACAGGTCGTTGACGGCTGGTCGGTCGGTCGCGGTTGACCCTGAGTTTGTGCCGCTTGGCGCTCCGGTTTGGGTTGAAAAGGATGGGGCGCGGCCTTTGCGGCGCTTGATGATGGCGCAGGATACGGGGTCGGCGATCACGGGCGCGCAACGGGCGGATATTTTCTATGGATCGGGCAATACTGCGGGCGAAATAGCCGGGCGTGTGCGGGATTCGGGGCGGATGGTTGTTTTGTTGCCAAAAGAGCCTGCGCGCGTTTTGGCGGGGAATTGAGCGATGAAGCGTCGATCGCCCCGAGGATTGAACCCGGACGAGAAGGGCCTTTGGGAGCGCGTGGCGCAGACCACAACCCCTCTGGAAAGACGAAGCCCCAGCGGGACTTTGATGTCGCCGAAGCCGAAAAGGGTGGCGACGAAGGCCCCGGAAAGAAAGGCGATTGCGCCGTTCTCAATTGGTACAGCCGGGATAGCGCAAACGCCTGATCATCGGTTTGCCCCGTCGGTGGGGGCGCGACTTGATGCGGCGCCCTTGCAGATGGATCAAAAGGCGTTCGGCAGAATGAAGCGCGGCAAATCTAAGCCGGAGGCGCGGATCGATTTGCACGGGATGCGGCTTGGCGAGGCGCAGGGCGCTTTGACGGCGTTTATTTTATCGTCGCAAGCCAAGGGGCGGCGTTTGGTGCTGGTCATCACTGGCAAGGGCCGCGTGTCGCAAGACAATGGGCCGATCCCCGCGCGGATGGGCATTTTGCGGCATCAAGTGCCGGATTGGCTGACGCGGCCGCCGCTTAGTGGCGGGGTTTTGCAGGTGTCACAGGCGCATCAACGGCACGGCGGATCAGGCGCGCTTTACGTCTATTTGCGACGGCGTTAGCGCCTGAGTTGCGCGAGTGACGGCGATCCAGACGAGGATGATTGCGAACAGGAAATAGAGCGCGACGCCGAGCATTTGGTCGGGGTAGCTGTATCCGAGGTCTATCAGATAGCCGCTTATGCCTGGGCCGATGGCCGATCCGAAAACCATCACGCTTGTAGACACGGCCTTGATTGAGCCGATGTGGCGTGTGCCGAAAAACTCTGCCCAGAAGGTTGTGATGACCGTAGCCTGAAGGCCCATGCCGAGGCCGAAAAACAGAAATGATATGGCAGCTGCGGTGAGCGTTGTGGCCGAAGACATCAGGATGAAGCCAATGATCCAAGGCATGAGATAGAACTGCATCACACGGCCTGAGCCAATCCTGTCGATGAGGTGGCCCGAAAAGAGCGTTGTTAGGACAGAGACCATTGTCAGCAGCGGGATCAGCGCGAAGTAGTCCAGAAGCGGCCACCCTTTGACCTCTGCGATATGTACCTGTTGGAAGAAAAGCGCGGTTCCCCACGACGGTGGGCCGAGGAGCATGGGTATCAAGAGCCAGAAGATCGGCGATCTTAGGACATCGGCGCGGGTCCAGTGGCGGTTCTCCATTCCAGCGGTGCTGGATTGCGACGCGAGAGATTGCGGCGTGCGCTCGGCGGCGAGAAGCCATTGGATGACCGGGAATGTAGCAAGGAGAACGAGAGCCGCGACAGCCCAAATCCAGCGCCAGTCCATGACGACAAAGAGTGACGCGACGAGAATGGGCACAACGGCCTGTCCCACGGCGAACCCCATCGCAGAAATCGACAGAGCAAGCCCGCGTCGAGCCGAAAACCAGCGCGCCATGGACACCGAGGCGAACTGGCTCATCATCCCCTGCCCTAACAGCCGCAGGAAAAAGACGATAAATATCAGGCCGATAACTGTCGTATTTGCCGCCATGGCGAGGCAAATAATAGCAAGTCCGGGGACAACGATCCACGCAAGTGTGCGGACACGGTAGCGATCTGTTGTTGCTCCGGCCCAGAACATCACGATGGCCGACGCGGTGGTCGAAAGCGTGTAAACGCCGCCCCATTGGCCGTCGGTCAGATTGTAGGTCGCCATGATCTGAGCGGCGAAGAGGGCGATGAAATAGGTCTGGCCGTAGGACGACGAGAACGTCAGCAGTATTCCGGCGGACAACTGGCGGCGATTTTCGCGGAGGAAAGACACGAGGGACATGGGAAATGTCTCTGCCTGTTTCGCCAGAATGGGAAGGTGGAAATTGGAAGGATTGGCGTTTGTTTCGCCTAGCTGTGTTACGGGCGGGCGCGTCGAACGAAAAGCCTTTGGCCGAAGACGTTGATGGCAAGCCCGCTTAGGACGAGGGCGGCGGCGATGAACTTCCACGATTGAAGCGGCTCTCCGAGGATTAGTGCGGAGGAGATCATACCGAAGACCGGGACCAATAGCGCGAAAGGTGTGACGGTTGCGGTTGGATATCGGGAAAGAGGGGTGCTCCAGATGCTGAAGCCAACCCATGTGCTGCCGTAGACGATGTAGGCCAACGCCGCGATGCTGATCGGTTTGATGTTTGAGAGGGCGGCGAGAGCTTGTGCGGGGCCTTCGACGATGAGGGCCAGTATGAGAAGTGGTGGCAGAGTTGTGAAGTTGCCCCAGACGATGAGGGCGAGCATATTCACCGGGCCGATTTGTTTGGAGAGCAGGTTTGCGATGGCCCACGAGAGCGATGCCAGCAGGACGAGGACCAGACCGGCGGTTGTGACGCCTCCTTCGCGCTGCGTTGCGACAAAGGCGATGCCGGTGAAGGCGAGTGCGGCACCGATCAACTGAAATGCCGAAGGGCTTTTACGCAGGAAGGCGACGGCCAGTGCGATGGTGATGAAGACATGAGCCAATAGGATAAGGGACGCGAGACCTGCCGACAGTCCTGCCCGCATAGCGGCGAACAGGAAACCGAAGTGCCCGGCGAACATGAAGGTGCCGTAAAGCGCAACATTGAGGGGCGCGGTTTTTTGGTGGACGGATAAAGAATATGGCCGGGACGGCGGCGAAAAAGAACCTAAGCGCGGTGGCGAATATGGGGGAGACGTCGCGGAGCAGGATCTCGATGGCGACGAAGTTGGTGCCCCAGATGGCGGCAACAAAAACGGCGGCGAGGATATGGGGGCAGTCAAATCAGGTCACGGCGCTGAGTTGTTTTAGGTTGGCGGGACCACCGGGTTGTTTGCGGATTATGTACAACGATTGTTTGTGGGGGCGAGGATCACGGGGCGTGATTGTTAGATCTCTAGGATAAGCGGACAGTGATCGGAGACTTCCGGAGAATAGATCACGTCGAAAGAGCGGACACGGACGTTTTCATTCACCAGCATGTAATCGGCGAAGCGTTCTGGTTTTTTGTAGAGGGCGTTGCGGGTGCCGGGGAAGTCTCGGGCGGTTACGAGGTCGGTTAGGCCAGCCTTGCCGAAGATGTCGAAGGTCTCGCTTCCGGGTTCGACGTTGAAATCTCCGCAGACGATCAGGGGGTCATTGGGGTCAGCGACGCTTTGCGCGAGGCCGTTTAGGCGGTGCGCCTGTGCTGCTCGGTCTGGAGTGTCCATTTTGCCAGCGAGATCTCGGAGGCCGTGCATATGGGCGATTGTCACGGGCGTATCGTTTGCAAAATCGTGGACACGGATCGCGTGGGCAGAGCGGGATCGGGGATGATCGCCGTAGCCGTTGGGTGAGAATTCCTTGTGCACGAAAGACTGGCGCTGGGCGATGATTGGCAGGGATTTATGGACAAATGTGGCGAGGCCCCACTGCGACGGGACGCTTGCGTCGCCGTCCCAGAGGACGCCTTGTGCGGCGGGGCAGAAGATTGCGACGTGATTGGGAAGAGCCGTTGTTACGTCTCGGAAAAAGTTAGCGCGCTGCGGCAGGATGTGATCGCCATCACGGTAGGTCAGCCAGTTTTTCTTGGCTTCGGGTGAGTGGACGACTTCTTGTAAGCAGAGGACGTCAGGATTTTTGGCTTGGAGGTAAGGGATGAGGCGGTCGTGAAGTTTGCCGCCCCATCCGTTGAGACACATGATCTGCATTCAGAGAACGTAGCGCGACATATCCGCATTTGCTGTGAGTTCGCCGAGGTTTTTGTCGACGAAGGCCTTGTCGACAGTGACGGCCTCGCCGCCGCGATCGGGGGCATTGAAGCTGAGCTCTTCAAAAACGCGCTCGAGGACGGTGTAGAGGCGACGCGCGCCGATGTTTTCGATGGTCTGGTTCACGTCGGCGGCGATTTTGGCGAGCGCGGCGATACCGTCTGCGGTGAAAGAGACGGTGACGCCTTCAGTGCCCATGAGTGCGGTATATTGCAGGGTCAGCGCGTTGTCGGTTTCGGTGAGGATGCGCACGAAGTCTTCCTCGGTGAGGGCGCGCAGATTGACGCGAATTGGCAGGCGGCCCTGAAGTTCTGGGAGGAGATCCGACGGCTTAGCGATGTGGAAGGCGCCGGAGGCAATGAAGAGGATATGATCGGTTTTGACGGGGCCGTATTTTGTGCTGACCGTGGTGCCTTCGATAAGCGGCAGCAAGTCGCGCTGCACGCCTTCGCGGGAGACATCAGCGCCTCGGGCGTCGGAGCGTGCGGCGACCTTGTCGATCTCATCTAGGAAGACGATGCCGCTTTCCTGAACGGCCTCAAGGGCTTGCTTTGTGACGGTTTCGTCGTCGAGCAGCTTGTCGGCTTCTTCCCCGATGAGGATTTCGTAGCTTTGCGAAACGGTCATGCGTTTCTTGACGGTGCGGCCGCCAAGACCCTTGCCGAAGAGAGCGCCAAGATCCATGCCCCCGCCCTGCCCTTGTGGCATTCCGGGGATTTCCATGCCCTGAAACGGGTTGGATTGGTCGCGTAACTCCAGTTCGATGATGGTATCGTCAAGTTCGCCGTTTTTTAGTTTGTCGCGGAACATCTTGAGCGTTTGTTCGCGGGCGTTTTCACCGGCGATGGCGGCGATGACCCGAGCTTCGGCGGCTTCGCGAGCGTTTGTTTTGACCTCGTCGCGCATCAATTCGCGGGTCATGGTGATGGCGCTTTCGACGAGGTCGCGGATGATCTGTTCGACATCGCGTCCGACGTAGCCGACTTCGGTGAATTTGGTGGCTTCGACCTTGAGAAATGGAGCTTTCGCAAGCTTTGCGAGGCGCCGGGAGATCTCGGTTTTGCCAACACCGGTGGGGCCGATCATCAGGATATTTTTTGGGTAAACTTCGTCACGCAAGTCATCGCCCAGTTGTTTGCGACGCCAGCGGTTACGCAGCGCTACCGCGACGGCGCGCTTGGCATCCTGTTGTCCGATGATAAAGCGGTCAAGTTCGGAGACGATTTCGCGGGGGGTCAGGTCGGTCATTTGGGCAGGCTTTCTACGGTCAGGTTGCCGTTCGTGTAGACGCAGATGTCAGAGGCGATCGCCATGGCTTTGCGGGCGATTTCCTCGGCGTTCATGTCGCTGTCCATAAGGGCGCGACCGGCGGCGAGGGCGTAGTTGCCGCCGGAGCCGATGGCAGTAACGTCGTGTTCCGGTTCAAGCACGTCCCCCGCCCCGGTCACCACGTAAAGTTCGGTGCCGTCGGTGACGATCAGCATGGCTTCGAGTTTTTGGAGATATTTGTCGGTGCGCCAGTCTTTGGCAAGCTCGACCGCCGCGCGCTGCAGTTGGCCGGGCGTGGCTTCGAGCTTTGCCTCCAGGCGCTCAAGCAGCGTGAATGCGTCGGCGGTGGATCCGGCGAACCCGGCTATGATGTCATAGCCGCCGGGGCTGAGTTTGCGGACCTTTTTGGCGGTGCCCTTGATGACCGTCGGGCCGAGGCTGACCTGACCGTCGCCGGCGATGATGACCTCGCCGCCCTTTCGGACGCCGATGATTGTCGTGCCGTGCCAGCCTGGGAATTGCGCGTCAGCCATGGTGGTCTCCTGCCTCGTTCGGTTCGAGGGTATATGATTGTCTGTTGAGAGGACTGCAAGGTTTAGGGGCTTTAAGGCCTTCCGACCGAGCGCTTTTGGCAAGGCGATGTCTTGAAATGAAAAAGGCCGCCTTCGTGGGGCGGCCTGCTTCGTCAGTGAGTGCGTACGCTCAGATCGATTCGTCGATCCAAACTTTCAGCGCAGCTTTTGGGGCAGCGCCGGTCTTGTTCGAGACGATTTCGCCATTTTTGAACAGGAAGAGCGCGGGAATGCCGCGAACGCCAAGTTGTGCTGGCGAATTCGGGTTCTCGTCAACGTTGACCTTCGCGATCTTAACGGTGGCGCCGTACTCTTCGGAAAGCTCTTCCAAAGCGGGGCCGATCATTTTGCAGGGGCCGCACCATTCGGCCCAAAAATCTACAACAACCGGGACGTCCGACTGGCGGACCTCGGCGTCGAACGTATCGTCTGTGACGGCGATAGTAGCCATGTCTGTCTCCTTGGTAGCGGGTGAGGTTGGGAAGGTATGAAGCCTAGTGGAGAACGTCAAGATGTTGTGGCTCGGGCAAGGGATAACCTCACGATACCGTGTGGAATTTCCATGAGGCGCGGCGCGGCAGTCCAGAGAATCGCAAGGTCAATTTCGTGATCTGGGTAGATCTGTTCGATAGCTTCGAGGTAGGCGCCCATCTGGCGCAGGACGCCTTCCGGCGTAGCTTCTGGTGTGTCGGGGACGGATTGATTGGTCTTGAAGTCGATGACGGAAATGCGGGCTGGTGTGACGATGAGGCGATCGATTGTTCCAAAAAGCGGCGCGTTCAGCGTCGGGAGGTGGCTGGTAACGTCAACTTCGGCAAGCGTCCCCGACGCGAAAATGTGGGGAAACGCCAGAATCGTCTTTCGCGCTTCGTCGAGCACTGGCGCGATGTCGGTCTCGGAGATCAGACTCTGAGCGGCTTTGGTCCAATCTCCGGGTGCGATCGCCGGTAGATTTTCTAACAGAAGGTGGATTTGTGTTCCTCGCTGCATGGCGGCTTCGGTATCGCCAGAGCCAATGTCGCTGGCGATGACTTTTGCACCGCCAAGATTACTGGGTGACGCGGGCTTGGTGCGCGGTTCGGATGTTGCGGCTGGGGTTTGATAAATTGATGGAATCGGGTCGGAATTAGTCTCTAACAAAGGTTCTTTGGCAGATATATGTTGAGGCCAGTCTGCGAATTCGAGACGCAAGATGCCCTCGCCGTCGGTATCGGCCATTCTTACAGCGCCAGCAGCGGTCAGTCCTGCGCCGACAACTTGATGCCAACGCGTGTCGCCGTCGCCTTTGCTTTTTTCGACCCCAGCCACGATCAACCAGCTTTTGGCGCGAGTCATCGCGACATATAGGAGGCGTTGGCGTTCTTCGGCGTTGGCCGCTTTTGCGGCCTCTTTCGCGGCGGCCACACTGTCGGGGGTCTTGTCTTGTGAGACATTCCAGATCGGCATGCCGAATTCGTCTTCGAGGAATGTGTCGCGGGAGGCGCGTTCGTCGCGCATGGTGTCCGGCAAAATGACGATGGGGGCTTCGAGGCCTTTTGCACCATGAACCGTCATTACGCGGATAAGCCCGCCAGATGTGTCGGATTGCCGCTTTATTTCGACATCATCCGCGTTGGCGCGCGTCAGGAAGCCGGTCAGGCTTGGGACGTCGAACTGTTCGTAAGATAGGGCTTGGTTGAGAAGTTCGTTGATCCCGTCTTCTGCTTCGGGGCCTAGCCGCGCCATTAGGGCTTTGCGACCGCCTTGAACCGTTAGGATCTGTTCGAGAAGTTCGAAGGGGCGTTGAAATTCGGCGTGGCTGCGGAGGCTGTTTAGTCGTCCGAAGGTTTCGGCATGGCTATCCTTGTTTTCGCGAAGCGCTTGCCAGAGATATCCTTTCCGTGGCTGTGCGAGGGCGTAGAGTTTGGTTTCTGACCACCCGAAAAGGGGGGAGCGAAGGGCGGTCGCGAGGGCAAGGTCGTCTTCCGGTAGCGCAAGGAACGATAGAAGGGCCAGCAGATCCCGAACGGCAAGCTCTGCACTGACCTTCAGGCGGTCGGCCCCCGCAATCGGGAGGTTGGCCACCTTGCAGGCGGAGATGATGTTGTCGAAAAGTGGACCTCGGCCTTGCACTAGGATCAGGATATCTCCTGCCATTGCAGGTCGAATAGTGCCATCTTCCTCTTTAATAGAGACTGAATTTGTAATTTCGCTGACTTTTTCGGCGATGCGCCCAGCCAGTTTAACGGTCGGCGATTGGGACGACAGGCGGTCAACCGGATCGTGCCAGTCAAGTTCCTCGGTGGTGTCGGGCAGAGGTTCGAGATCCCAGAGGTCGACGCGACCGGGAAGCATTTCGTTGAACGCCTTGTGTTCAATATTGCCACCAAGTCCCTCGATGGCGTCTTCAAAGGTTTTGTCGACTGCGCGTAGGATGGCCGGGGACGAACGGAAGGAATATAGAAGCTCTTTCTGGGCGAGTTGACCTGCGTCGACGAGTTTTGCAGCGAATTCAGCAGCAGTTGCATCGAACTGCCGGGCGTCCGCGCCTTGAAAGCTGTAGATTGACTGCTTTTTGTCGCCTACGGCGAATATAGTACGGGATCTGTCAGCGCGCGCGCCTTGGCCGTCAGTAATTTCAGCGGAAAGGGCTTTGATGACCTGCCATTGTGCGGGACTGGTGTCTTGGGCTTCGTCGACGAGGATGTGGTCGATGCCTCCGTCGAGACGGTAGAGGACCCAAGCGAGGCCGTCTTTGGTGAGTAGGTCGCGCGCCTTGAGGATAAGGTCGTCGAAATCGAGCACGCCGCGGGCAGATTTCTCGGCCTTGTAGGCTGGGATCAGGTCAGCCGCGAAGTCGTGGAGTGCGTAGGTTTTCTGCGCGGCCTCAAAGGCGATCCGGGACGGGCGGTTTGATTCTAGACGTTCCATGATTGCGTGGAGCGTCGGAGCCTGCGTTTGAAATGGTCCCTCGCGAAAATCTTTGGTGGGGGTCGTATTGATTTTGGCGGTGAATGGCGCCTTCGTTTTGGCGCCGAAGAGGAATTTGGACTCCAGAGCCTCAATTGAAGCGTACTGAGGCGTATCGGGGAGCGACTTAAGCCACTCTCCCAGTGCTACATCCGTCGACTTTTCGGATTGCGAAAGAAGCGGCGGGATGGACTTCAGGAAGCCCCAGTCACCGGGACTTACGGTGGCGGAGAGAAGGGTTGCTTCGGTAGCGTGCGGGTCGGCGCCAAGCCTGTTGAATATCGAGGCCTTCGATCTTGGAGCCGAATTGGCAGGCAGAAACTTTTCAGCCGCTCCGGCGATCGAAACGCACAAAACCTCGAGGCTTTCGCCTGTGTAGTGACGCATTAGAGCCGAAAGAGACTGTGTGTCTTCCATTGCCAGACGATCAAGCACATCGGAGAAAATCTCTTTTCGACCGACGTCGTCTAGCTCGCGAAATTGCGGAGAGACTCCGGCTTCGATCGGGAATTGACGCAGAAGGGCCGCACAAAACGAGTGGATTGTCTGGATTTTGAGACCACCCGGCGTTTCGATTGCGCGGGCAAAAAGCGTGCGGGCGCGCTCTAAGCTTGGAGGGTTATCTTCGCCAAGTGCGGCGAGGCCCTCGCGAAGCGCGTCGTCGTCAAGCATTGACCACTGGCCAAGGCGTTTGAACAAGCGATTTTGCATTTCGGTCGCAGCGGCCTTGGTATAGGTCAGACACAGGATGCTTTGGGGGTTAGTACCGTGGAGCAAAAGGCGTGCGACACGGTCGGTCAGGACGCGGGTCTTGCCGGATCCAGCATTGGCGGAAAGCCAAGTAGAGCGCTGCGGATCGGCAGCCGTGTTCTGGGCGATGGAGGCTTCTGTGAGCGGCTTCATGGCAAGTCGACCTTTTCGGGATCTTGAGTTTCGTCCCATTCGCCAAACCGCGCCAGATGGTCGAAGTCGCCGCTGAAGCGGACGCGTTCCATATAGCGGCGCGACATGTAGCCTTGGTCGGCTTGGGCGAAGTGTCCGAGAAGTTGGCGCAGTTCTTTCTCGATGGTGGAGGTTCGGTAGTCAATTTCATCCTTGCTGCGTGTAGGTTTGTACCAACCGATATCGACGCCAGTTTGTTTGAGCGCACGATTGAGGCCGATGTGTTCGACCCGGGCGACCGTCGCTGCCGGCACATCTTCGAAGCCGCCGCGCTCTGCCATTACGGCCTCGATAAGAAGCTGGCGTTGGAAGTGACGCATGACTTTTTCGCTGGGCGGCGTGCCGGTTTTGTAGTCGTAGATGATCAATTCACCATCCGGACGTCGATCAATTCGGTCGGCTTTTCCGCGGATTGTGAAGTTTGAGCCGGGGAGGGTGATCTTACCCTTGATCTCTTGGTCCATTGGTGTGGCGGTGGTTTGTCGGGCGGCTTCCTCGCTTACGAACTGCTCGGCAATTGCGGAGAGGTGACCGAACCAATGGGCGCGGACGGACGGCCAGGGAACCGAGGCTGTCAGCGCGCTCTGTGCAATATCGAGAAAGCGCTGGGCGTCGGTTTCGGGATCGGACAGCGGGCCGGCGCTTAGGAAGGCTTCCGCGATGCTGTGAAAAACAGTGCCTCGCATGGCGGCGTTCGGTTCGGGGCGAAGCGGCTGAAGCGCCTTTAGATGCAAGGAATAACGCGCGTAAATCGCGAAGGGGTCGCGGATAAGTTTTTCAATGTCGGTCACAGTGTAGGAGCGCGTCCTTGCATCGGCGGGCGGGGCGGGTGCCGGGCGTGGTTCGGGGGTCGGTTTGCCTGTCGGCGTATCAAGGTGCGCCGCAATGTTGAGTATGGCGGATCCCCTTTCGCGCATGGACTGAAGCGGGCCTCCGGGCTTGTCGTCGGACAGGCCCGAGAGGAGATTTGTCAGGCGATTGATCCAGCGGGCCGGCACGGTCTCTGCATCGTCATCTCGGCGCGCGCGCGATAGAATAACACGTGGTGCCGCGATGGCTTGTTGGTAGTCGTGGGCGGAGAGGCCAATTTCACGCTCGGGTGACAACAGCCCTGATTGGCGACGCATTGTGCGGCTGAGCCATGGGTCGGGGTCGGGTCGCGCAGGCCAAACGCCCTCGTTAAGGCCGCCAAGGATGGCCAGATCAACACCCATCGCACGAGCCTCCAGCGTGCCCCAGATCATAACCTTGCTGTGGGATGTTTCTGTGATGCGCGTGTTGGCAGCGGCGAGCGTTTTCTCAAAAAGCGCGCGATAGTCCGCAAGGTTCAGCGGGGTTTCCGAGATTTTGGGGTCGCGCAAGATTTCCATGGCGTGCCGGGTGGCGTTACCGGCGTCCTTCTCCCAAAGCTCGCCTGTGCCGCTGCCGTCCGGCCCCTGCGCGATGCTTTCTGCGAGGACGATGTGGGCGTCGACGGCGCTGCCGAGTGTCTGCGCGATCGGGTCGGCGAGACGATCCAGCATAGCTTTGAGCCAACGCGCCCAACCTTCGAATTCGGGCTTTTCGTCGGGATGGGTGAATGCGTCGAGGACGTCATCTGTGATTACCACGCATGCAGATTTACGCAGGAACAACTCAAACTCCCGTGTAGCGCGCAGGTGCTCGCCGCGATCGGCGCCATCGGTGCGAGTGATCGGGTGCTTGAGGAGTGCGATCACGCCCTCGCTGGCGGCGGGTGCGTTTAGGAGTGTCGCGATATGGCGGAGAAAGCGGCCCGGTGGGGTCAAGGATATGGGACGGCCTGCACTGTCGTCGGGGATGATGTTCCAACGGGCGAGGGCGGCCGAAACGCGGCGGCCAAGCGTGCGATCGGGGGTGATCAAGGCGGCGGTTTCGCCGTTTTCTACGGCTTGGCGCAATGCGACGGCGATGGCGAGGGCCTCGTCACGACTTTGTGGCGCTTCGATCAGGCTCAACGAGCGCGTTGCTTTGTCAAGATCGCCGAGGTGTGGCCCTTCGGTGCGCCACTGGTCGGTAACTGGTGCGGGGCGAAGAGATAGTGAAATCAGAGCGTTGCGGGCTTCATCGACCTTGGTTTCGCGCCACTGTTCGATGTCGGAACTGGGATCAAGACACAGGGCCTGAGCGAGTGCGGCGAAGCGGTACTGTGGATGGTCCTCGAGGGCGAAATCTTCAGGGTCGGTGAGCGTTTTCCAAACTGGACCGGGGAGGTACGCGTCGTAGCCGGGCAGCACGACGGCCCCTTGCGGGAGCCTTGCGACTGCACACATCAGATCAAAGGTCGTCCCGCGTGAGCCGGTGGAGCCGACGAGGAGAAAAGGATCCATTGGTGGGGCCTTGGCCCAATTTTCCAGGAGCGCGTCCGTGGCGGCGCGCAGGCGCGCATCGGGGTCGGCGCGCGTACCGCCAGTGATTTCAAGATAACGCTGAACGATGCCGAGAAAGTCGAGGCTGCGACGCCAATAATGAGATTGCTCAGTGACGTCGAGCGTCAGGAGCGTTTCGGGATCGACGGATTCGCCGTGAAGTTCGTCAAGAAGCGCGGCAAGGCTGTCGGCCAGATCAAACAGGGCTGAACGAGGGGCGGGCGCGTCGGGCGCATCGAGGAGAGGCTTGATCAGCCGCGCGAGTTCAAGTTTGCGGTGGAGTTTAGACGCCGCCGGCGGAAGGTTTGCCGCAGGGGTGAGGCGGTCAATGTTGGTCACGGTCAAAATGCGGGGGAGCAGTCGGGCGGTGCCGTCGCAAAACAGCTCAATTAAGCGCCGCCGCATCCGTTCAGTGTTCACGACGAGGGTTAGTTTCGCCAGCGCCTCAGGCGGCTGATCGCGATAGACTTCGATACAGCGCGCAACAATTTCGGCCGGAAAATCCGCGCCGGGTGGAACGCCAAATAGGCGTGGCTTGTCGCTTGGGTCAAACATTATCGGCCTCATTAGCCCTTATTAGAGCCTTCTCTGTCCCAATATCAGTCCATACTCCGGGGTAGATCGTTCCGTGAAGGTCATTGGTTTCAGCGAGGTTGTCCCAGTAGGTATTCAAGGAGAAAATACTATCTCGGATTTCGGCGAGGCGGCTTGTGCGGATAAGTTGAGCGCCCGTGTAAACCATATCTCCTCCCCTCCGAAGGCGTGTGCCGGACAAAGTAAAGTCGCCCGGCGATGCACGATGAACTGCATTGTTCAGCGGCACAACCAGCAGAAGTGACTGCAAGTCGTCGCTCCAACTGTCGAGCAGGTAGGTCAGGGGGTTGGGGCCAGCCCAGTCACAGTCGGGGTTCAGGGTGAGCGTCGGCGACGTCAGATGGCCGCGCGCCGCCTTAAGTCCACCGCCCGTATCAAGAATGTCCGGATCTTCGCGCAGGGGCGTGATCCCGCTGCTTCGCAGATGTGGTTCGATTTTGGTATGGAGGTGATGGGTGTTGGCAAAAATCGTCACTATTCCAGCGTTTTTCGCAATATCGTGGGCGTGGTCGATCATTGGCTTGTCGCGCAGGCAGAGCATCGGCTTGGGCGTTGTTTGGGTGATGGCGCCCATACGCGTGCCGAAGCCAGCGGCAAATATTAGGAGCGTGATGTCTTTGGGCGTCATGCGGTGAGGCCCGCAATGAGGTCGGCATCTGGTGGCTGTAAAGCAGCGACGAGGGATTTCGAAAAGGGTGCAAGCGCTGGGTGTTGAACGCATTCCATCAGGCAGCCGTAGACACGTGGAAGGGCCGGTAAGTGTTGCGTTTTGCCGAAACGGCGTGCGGCCTGAGCAAAAATGCCGAGAATGCGGAGATTGCGCTGCGCTCCGAGTGCAGCGAAGGCGGTGCTTAGGGTCTCGATATTATCTCCGGTGAGATCGGCGTAAGTTGCGATGACGTTGGCGCGTAAATCTGCAGCGACGTCGGTACGCGCGTCGGTTAGAAGAGACATAAGATCGTAGGCGGGATGCGTGATGATTGCGTCTTGAAAGTCGAGCAGTCCGGGTCGTTGCAGGGCCGGACGGTCAGGAAGCCACATGATGTTGTCCGCATGGAAGTCGCGTAAGCTGACGGTTGGTTTGGATTTGAGAACTTGGGCCAAAACAGTCTCTAAACCAAACCGAAACGCGTCAAGATGGTTGGTGTTCGCGTTCGGATACCATCCGTCGGTCAGTTTGGTCGCTTCGCAGAAGTCGCGGGCGCTGGGCTGAGGAAGAGACAGTAGGGGCGCGTTTCGGATCGAGACCAGAGCGTCGAGGATGCTTTCGTAGTAAATCTGTTGTTTGCCCGGGTTGTCGCGGATCAACGCGGTGAGCTTGTTGTCGGCAAAGTCCTCGAGAAGCGCGAACCCGCGGGAGAGGTCGACTTTGTAGACTTCAGGGACTGAGAGCCTTTGGGCGCGGAGCCATTTTGTCATTTCGAGATATGCTGGCAAGGACGCGTCCGTACTTGGGTCGCATTGCATGAGAATGGCAGTTTTTCCTTCGAAAGATAGGCGCGTATACTGTCGGGCGGACAAATCGCCTGCGACCGGTCTTTTTGAGGCGTCAGACCAGCCCGCGTCAGTCAAGAACAAGTGGAGTGCATCAGGCATTGGCGACTCCCAAGAGTTCCAGCCGGGAGTCTTTCCACGTGGCTGTGAGCTTGCGGCCGTCCCCGTCCATTTCGAGAGTGATATGGAGCGCATTGTCGGGCAGGTAGCTGCCAAGGCGGTCGGGCCATTCGATGAGGGTGATCGCGGTTGTGAAGGCGTCATCCAATCCCAGCTCGATGAGTTCCGAGGGGTCCGTCAGCCGATAGAGGTCGGCGTGCCAGATTTCGCACAGCGTGTCGTCGTATGTCTGCACGAGGGTGTAGGTCGGCGAGGGCACGTCTTCGGCGAGGTTATGAGCGGCCAGCCGGAACTGGATCAATGCGCGCGCAAAATGTGTTTTGCCTGCGCCGAGTGAGCCGCTCAGAAGGATGCAGTCGCCCGCCCGCAAATGAGGTGCGAGGCGGGTTGCGACGGCGGCGGTATCGTCTGGCCCCTGAAGGGCGATTTGCACAGATGCGGGCGTTGGCATGCGCCTACTTTGGCGGCGCAGGCGCGGCGCTGCAAGATGGATTAACTGGCCTGCCGCAACAGTTCTGCTGCTTGCGTTTCACTTTCGCGTTCGAGGTGGAAAACGACCTGAGTTCCGCCGCCGGATATTGGCAAGAAGCGGCAGTCCATTGCGCGACCGTCAGACAAGAGGGCAGGCGCGGACCATTCGGCACGATCGTGGGGGTCGAGGGCAAATTCGCGGATGTCACCCCAAACGGGCGTAGGCAAGGAGCGGTCATGCCACATGCGACTGGCGTCGATGATAGAGGTTTCGCCAAATTGCGTGTCTGGGTCGACATCCCAAAGGCGTCTGTAGGCCGCGTTGGTTTGGAGCAGAACGCCGGTGGGCGAGAAAAGCGCAGTGGCGTCTTCCATATTGTCCAACAGCAATTGGCTGACTTCAATCTCTTGGCGGAACTGCCGTGTCAGGGACATTTCGGCGGAAATATCTTCAAACAGGAAGGCGATGGCGCCATCAGGATGCGGGCGACCCGTGACACGGTAGGTGAGATTGCCCGCAAGGGACCAGGTTTCGCAGTAGTTGCCGTCTGACGCAGCGGACTCGAGATCCGAAATGGATTTGCGCCACGCGCGGTAGTCGCGCGGTTCGGGAATGATCCGGTTTTCGCGCAATTTATCGAGAACCTCGACAAGACTTGGGCGCGAGGCGAGGAATTCCGCAGGGAGACGTGTCAGGTCGGTGAGGGCAGGGTTGAACAGCGCTAGATTGCGGGATTTGTCGAAGATCGCGAGGCCTGTTGCCAGTTGAGCGAAGGTTTTTGTCAGCGTTTGCATGAAGTCGTTGAGTTGGGTTTCGGCGCGCACGGTTGCGTTTGCGTCGTAGGCGGTGAACAGGATATCGCGGCCAATGGGCATGCTGCGTATATCAAACCAATCCGGCGACGGCCTTGAGGCTTTTTTCAGGGCGATCCGCTGGGAGGCACCGGCCACGAGGTCCGGGAACAGCCGGGGCAGGGGCCATTCGGTGGCGCGTTGATCGCCGATCGTTTCACGAACCGTTTCAAGGTAGGCACGGTTCACCCAAATCGGTGTGCCGTCCGGGGTTTCTCGCCAAACGAGATAGGGAGACAATTCGGCAGTTTCACGCAAAGTTTCAAGCTCAGCATCCATGGCGGACAAGCGGTGAATGTCTTCGGCTTGCAGGCTGGCGTGGTCGCGACTTTGGATTTTGATCCGTGTGGCGTGGGCTGTGCGTTCTGCAACCGCCTGAAACATGCCGTCGCGCGATAAAAGCCGATGCTCCTGATCCGGGGCGCCCGGTCTGAGGAGGTCGGCGGCGCCTTCAAAGGCGGAATGGAGGCCTCGGGACAGCGCATCGACGTCAAAGCCTTTTGCACCGAAATGCGCCAGGAAGCGTTGTCCGGGAAAGTTGGCATCCACAATTGTGCCGTCTCTGATCAGGAAAATAAGGGTATCCCCGCTTAGATCAGAGCCCGTGCCGCCTTGCAGGAATTGCCTATTCCGACGTCGTCGCGTCATTATTGTGATCACCGCGAAGGCGGACAGAAAGGCGCTTAACCCAAAAAGGGCAGCAGTTAAGAAGTCGACATACGGCACAGGCTATCCCCCGATAACGATACCTTAACCATCATTCAGCGACAGTTAACGCAGGGTTAACGGAACGGAACGGGTTACGAATTAGACGGGTTGGATCGGGATATTTTCGCCGAGGGCGGGTCTTTTGGCGCTATCTGACGCTCCAATCCGGTCCAGCGGCCAACGGACCTGAACAATTGCGCCGGAGCGAATGCCAAATTCGGAGGGCTCGGCGTCGGGCTCCACACCGTTCGCGAAGCTGAGTTCGGCACCGGAGCGTTCGAGCAATGTCTTCGCGATGAATAGTCCGAGCCCCATGCCGTCATAGCCGGGCCGGCGGCTTATCAGGCTCCTGCGACCTCGCCCGACAAACGGATCGCCAATCCGCCCCATGACCTGAGGCGAAAACCCCGGCCCATCGTCCGAGATCGTGAGAATGATATACTTATCGTCCCAAGTCGCATCGATCCAAACGTTCTGCGCGGCGAAGTCGACGGCGTTCTGAATCAAATTTCGCAAACCGTGGATGATCTCGGGGCGACGGTCGACGGTTGGGTGGGTTAAAAGGTCGAGATCCAGCGAGGCGACATCATAGTGGATGTTCTTTCCGCGATCTTCATGCGGTTCGGCGGCCTCTCGGACGACGGCACCCAACGGAGCGCGTCGCATGTGCAAATCGTCTTTGCCAGCTTGGCCCATAGATCTGAGGATATCGCGACAACGGTCGGCCTGATCACGGATGAGTCTTGCGTCTGCTTTAAGTTCAGGGTCCTCAAGTTCGTCCAAAAGCTCGGCGCTTGCGACCGTGATTGTTGCAAGGGGTGTGCCAAGTTCGTGCGCCGCGGCGGCGATGACGCCCCCGAGGTCTGTGAGTTTTTGTTCGCGTGCCAGAGCCATTTGCGTGGCCGTGAGGGCATCGGACATCGCATGAACTTCGGCGGTGACGCGGCTTGCGAATAGGCCAAGGAAAACCACGCCGATGACGATTGATGTCCAAAACCCAAAAACGAAGTCTTGCGGCATACTCATGATGAAGCCGTTGGATGTTGCCAAGGGCAGGTGCCAGATTGCGACGAGACTGACGAATGCAATTGTGACGGTCCCGAGGATTACGGTAGTGGCGGGTTTCAGGGCTGTGGCGGATATTGTGATCGGCGCGAGGATCAGAAGTGCAAAGGGGTTGTTGAGGCCGCCTGTCAGGGCCAACAGAAAAGCCAATTGACTGATGTCAAAGACCAGCATCCACGCGACTTCGGTTTCGGTGAGACGCTTGTTTTCAGGAAAAACAAAGATCGCGACAAGATTGGCGATGATCGAGGCCCCGATTGCCAGAAAGCAAAGTCCAAGATTCAGATCGAGATCGAACATCCGCTGTGCCACTGTGATCGCAACAAGCTGGCCACTGATGGCCACCCAACGCAGCACAATCAGGGTTCTGAGGCGAACCCAGTTGGATCGGTTGATCGTGGTGTCAAAGCCGGATTGTTCGACCATCACGTCCTCGTGTGTGGGGCAGAGTGTCTTCTTGTAGGCAGCTTTCGCATGGCGGATCAATGTGCCCAAGCGAATCCGATGGAGGTGGGCGCATGAACCGAATGTATGTGGGCGGGGCGACGTTGACGCTGGCAGCGGTAATTGGCGGGACTGCGCTTTGGACGACGCTTGGCAAAGAGGCGACCTGCGGTGGCAACGCGATTGCCGGTGGGTCGATTGCGATTGGGGGGCCGTTTGAGCTGCTGGACGGGTCTGGGGCGTTGGTCTCAGACAAGGAAGTGATCGATGGGCCGTCGCTGGTCTACTTTGGCTATACATTTTGCCCGGACGTCTGTCCCTTTGATGTCGCGCGAAATGCAATCGCAATCGATATTTTGACCGAGCAAGGTTTGGAGGTGACGCCGGTCTTTATCTCGATTGATCCAGAGCGTGATACGCCTGAGATTGTTGCCCAATATGCCAGTGATATGCACCCTGACATGATCGGTCTTACGGGAAGCCCGGAGCAGGTAAAGGCGGCCAGTCAAGCCTACAAGGCTTATTTTGCGCGCGGAACCGGCGAGGGGGAGTTTTACCTCATGGATCACTCGACTTTTACCTATCTTATGTTCCCCGATACTGGACTTGCCACGTATTTTGGGCGCGATGTTTCACCCGAAGATATGGCTGAACAAACAGCCTGCCATATCGCTGCAAGCTGACTTTGTTTGACGGTAGGGGTGTGCCGCCCTAGGATCTGTTGTGTCCTGTAGGAGGAACGCATGTCCGAACAACCGCTTAAAGAAATCGGCGAAGATAAATCGCTTTTGATTGTCGACGATGACGAGCCGTTTCTGCGGCGCCTTGCGCGCGCGATGGAAAAGCGTGGGTTCGAGGTCGAAACAGCCGAAACGGTTGCTGCCGGTACGGCTATAGCAACGGCCCGTCCGCCAGCCTATGCGGTGGTCGATTTGCGCTTGGGTGACGGCAATGGGCTTGATGTGGTTGAGCGCATTCGAGAGCGACGCGAAAACAGCCGTGTCGTGGTTTTGACAGGGTATGGGGCAATTGCGACGGCTGTTGCGGCTGTGAAGATCGGGGCGACGGATTATTTGTCGAAGCCCGCAGATGCGAATGACGTGACGGCTGCGCTTTTGGCTTCGGACGATGAGCTTCCGCCGCCCCCAGAAAATCCGATGAGCGCGGATCGTGTGCGTTGGGAGCATATTCAGCGGGTCTATGAGTTGTGTGATCGCAATGTAAGCGAGACCGCGCGCCGTTTGAATATGCACCGTCGTACGCTGCAGCGGATACTGGCAAAGCGGTCGCCGCGATAGGCGGTTTTAGAGGTCAGCTATTAGCTCGGCGCAGCGCGCAACATAGTCCTGACGCACCTCAACGGGTGGGCGCAGCCGGATTTTCAGGCCCTGAGCGATCATGTCGCCCGGGGCGCCGAAAAATTTGTTGGCTTCGGTCATTGTGAAGCCAGCGAGCTGAACCGCCTCAAGCCATGCAGAAATCTTGTCTGCTTTCTTGATCTTCCTTTTCACCGTGGCTGGCAAAGTGGCGGGCAGCCCAAAGCGCAAGTGGATCGCTGCGGCAAGGCGGTCGTCAAGAGCGCCGTACCCCGGTCCCACAGCCGCTTTGACGGGCGAGATCATGTCGCCGATGACGTATTCGGGCGCGTCGTGAAGTAGGGCTGCAAGCCTCCATTTCGGGGGGGCTTGCGGGTCAATGCGTCTAAAGATTTCTTCCACAAGAAGAGAGTGTTCAGCGACGGAATATGCGAAATCGCCCTTGGTTTGACCGTTCCAGCGCGCAACGAAGGCCAAACCGTGCGCGATGTCTTCGATTTCGATATCAACCGGCGTCGGGTCCAGCAGGTCGAGCCGTCTGCCGGACAACATGCGCTGCCATGCGCGTGGGGGTGTTTTTGCGGGTGCCATACAGGGCTTTTGGGACAAAGTCTCGCGTGGCGTCAAGTCGGGTCGGCATGGAAAAACCCAAATCCCAACCCGGTTTCCGGCACAATTCACGGCTATCGCTAAAAATTGAGAAGTTAAAATGCCCTATAAAAAGGGCTGCTTCGGTTATGATTTGGAAACAATCACCCTTGTACCAGTGATCGCAAGACCGGGAGGAGACACAGGCAAAGCGGCATGCCGCCGCAGAAAGGAGTTATGATGCAACGCATCCTCACAAGCCTGACTCTTTTGGCAGTTTTTCTGCCAACGACGATCCACGCTCAATCAACCTGCGCCGAACGGGGCGCCGTGGTTGAAAAGCTGGAAGGCCGATACGGCGAAGTATTCGCTGGTGGCGGCCTTCAGAATTCAAATTCGGTGTTTGAGGTTTGGTTTTCGGAAGAACAAGGCACCTGGACCATTCTGATGACGCGACCAAACGGCATGTCCTGTATAATGGCGTCGGGAACGAATTGGCGTGATGCCGGGCCGAATTTGAAGACACCGGCCGGGATAAAAAGCTGACGCCAGTTGCCGCGTGCTATGCCCAGTGCTATCTGGCCCGTTGAACAGCTTAAGGAGCGGGTCTCATGGCCAAGGACTATGTCGTTAAGGATATCTCACTCGCTGAATTTGGGCGAAAAGAGATTGATATCGCGGAAACTGAAATGCCGGGCCTTATGGCGCTTCGCGAGGAATTTGGTGCGGCGCAGCCATTGAAGGGCGCACGTATCACCGGGTCGCTTCATATGACGATCCAGACCGCGGTCTTGATTGAGACGCTGAATGCTCTTGGTGCCGATGTGCGCTGGGCATCCTGCAACATTTTCTCGACGCAAGACCATGCGGCTGCAGTTATTGCTGAAGGCGGCACACCTGTATTCGCCGTGAAGGGCCAAACGCTGGAAGAGCATTGGGATTATCTGGACCGCTCGTTCACGTTTGATGATGGGCCAAATTTGATCCTCGACGATGGTGGTGATGCGACGCTCTATGTGCTGCTTGGCGCGCGCGCTGAGGCGGGTGAAGATGTGATTGCTGTTCCCGCATCTGAAGAAGAGATCGCAATCAAAGCGCAAATCAAAAAGCGGATGGCGGCAAGTCCTGGTTGGTTCACCAAGGTGCGCGATCAGATCCAAGGCGTGTCCGAAGAGACCACGACCGGCGTCCATCGTTTGTACGAGTTGATGCGCGATGGGCAACTTCCTTTCCCGGCGATCAATGTGAACGACAGCGTCACCAAGTCGAAGTTCGACAACAAATATGGCTGCAAGGAAAGCTTGGTGGACGGTATCCGTCGCGCAACCGATACGATGATGGCGGGCAAGGTGGCTGTTGTTTGTGGCTATGGCGACGTCGGCAAGGGCTCGGCGTCATCTCTTCGCGGCGCTGGCGCGCGAGTGAAAGTCACAGAAGTAGACCCGATCTGTGCGCTTCAGGCGGCGATGGATGGCTATGAGGTGACGCTTTTGGAGGACGAGACTTCAACGGCTGATATCTTTATCACCACGACGGGCAACAAGGACGTGATCCGTATCGAGCACATGCGCGACATGAAGGACATGGCGATCGTTGGCAATATCGGCCACTTCGACAATGAAATTCAGGTGGCGAACCTCAAAAACCACAAGTGGACGAACATCAAAGAACAGGTAGATATGATCGAAATGCCATCTGGCAGCCGGATTATTCTTCTGTCCGAAGGGCGCTTGTTGAACCTCGGCAACGCGACGGGTCACCCATCGTTTGTCATGTCGGCCAGTTTCACCAATCAGGTACTTGCCCAGATCGAGCTTTGGACCAAAGGCGACCAGTATAACAACGCCGTCCATATCCTGCCAAAGCACCTCGACGAAAAGGTCGCGCGGCTTCATCTGGCTCGTGTTGGTGCGAAGCTGACTGAACTTAAACCTGAACAGGCTGCATACATCGGTGTGACGCCTGAAGGCCCATTCAAGCCTGAACACTACCGCTACTAAGGTTTTGGGGGCGCAAGCGATTGCGCCCCGTTGGCTTTGCGTATGCACGTTTCGATATTATCCAGCGTTCTGAGCGCCGCCATTTTTGTGGGCGGGCTAACCGCCATCGCTGTTTTGCATCCCGCCTCGCCGCTGCCGACCGAATGGAACCCCGCAGAACCACTGAGGGTTTCTGATCCCAAATCGCTGATTACGAAGTGGAAAGCCTCCCGCGCAATTGGGATCTTGGAACAGTGCGTTGCGGCGATGGACACGGCGGATGTGACTCCAATGTCGCCTTTGGAGGTTAGCGAAGTCTGCGGCATCGCGCGGCGCGTTCGGCTGTCACGTGTTGGGGGCATTTCAATGGTTCCGTTTGAGACGGATTGCGCCATCGCCTTGCAGCTTGCGTTGTGGGAGCGCCACGATCTGAGGGGGCTGTCTCGAGAGATGTTGGGAGCAGACATTAGCAGAATTGATCATTTTTCAAGCTATTCCTGTCGCCGAATGCGGACGTCCGCAGGGGAAACCCGCCGCATGTCGACACATGCCAGCGGAAAGGCCATTGACGTCAGGGCCTTCGGATTAAGCGATGGTCGGACGATTGAGGTGCGGCGAGATTGGGTTGGTGGCGGTTCAGCTCAATCGTTTCTGAGAGGCGCGCAAGCCTCTGCATGTCGCTGGTTTGGCGGTGTGCTTGGGCCCGACTACAATGATCTTCACACTGACCACTTTCATATGCAGGCCAACGATCGAGGGTTTTGCAGATAGCTAAGACGCCCTAGCGCCTGATAGATCATCGTAATGCGAAATGGGTTTTGGTCAAATCAGGAACAGGACGGCCCCCATAAGCGCCATCGCGACGGTCGGGTATACGCCATCCATCCAGATCAGCCCGCGGTCACGCTGGCCAAACATCACGTTTGTAGCAATCCATGGCGTCGCCACGAAAAGGCCAAGCCCTAGTCCGGTCAGGACGCTTTTGCCCAAGGTATCGACGCCGGAAGTTGCCAGAACATACCGGGTCATGCCCGCGACGAGTAAAGTACACAAAAAGCTGACGATATAGGGAGCTGGATTTTTGCGATCGATGGCTTCTTCGGTCAATCCCGATGCCGCCATCCATGGCTTGGCGATTATGCCGTACCAGACAGCGCCGAAAATCCAAGCCACAACGGCGGCGGCGATAACGCTTAGAAATTCCATGGACACGTCTCCCTCTCATGTGGATCAAGTATCGGTCGAGTCTGCTTTTCAATCCAGCCTTGAATGCAGCGACGCGACTCAGAGCCCTCCAAGAGCGCAAATGGTCTTCCATTCGTGCGGTGTGACTGGCTGGACAGAAAGACGAGAGTTTTTGACAAGGACCATGTCGCTTAGGCGCGTGTCTGCTTTGATTTGATCGAGGTGGACCGGAGTTTTAAGCGGTTTTACGGCTTTGATATCGACACATTCCCAACGGTCATCTTCTGTGGAGCTATCGGGGTGGACTAGGGCGATGACTTCGACGATGCCGACGATTTCGCGGTCTTTTTGGGAAAGGTAAAAGAAGCCTTTGTCGCCAACCTGCATCTCTCGCATGAAGTTGCGGGCCTGATAGTTGCGCACGCCGTCCCATTCTTCGCCAACATCACCTTTTGCGACCTGCTGATCCCAGCTCCAGGTCGAGGTTTCGGATTTGAAGAGCCAGTATCGCATTGGGTTACTCCTTTTTCGAAGGGCGGGAGAGGAGGGAACCGACGGCTTGCGCGACGTCGAGTTTGCCCGCCGTCACAGCGTGAACCGCTGTCGTCAGCGGCAGGTCAAGGTTGCGCGACTTTGCCTCAGATGCGAGTGCTTCGGCCGTGGCTATGCCTTCGATCGTGGCCGCAGCATCCGGTGTTGCACCGCGCCCAAAAGCCATTCCAGCCGTAAAATTTCGAGATTTGTCTGATGTGCACGTCAGGACCAGATCGCCAAGGCCGGAGAGCCCTTGGAGCGTTTCGGGCTCGGCACCTTTTGCGGTAGCGTAGCGGATCATTTCGGCGAAACCGCGGGCGATTACAGCGGCGCGGGCGCTGTCGCCGAAGCCTGCTCCGATGGCCATCCCTGCGGCAAGGGCGATGACATTTTTCAACGCCCCGCCAAGCTCGGCGCCGATTGTATCGGTTGTCCGGTAGAGGCGAAGCGCTGGGCGGGAGAGTGCGTTTTGCAATGTTATTGCGGCGGCGTTTGTTTCTGCGGCCAGCGTTAGTGCGGTTGGCAAGCCAAGTGCGATGTCGGCGGCAAAGCTGGGGCCCGTTAGCAATGCGGCAGTCGCGTCCGGGACATGAGCGCGAAGTGTTGAAACTGGGCCGAGGCCGGTTCCTCGGTCAATGCCTTTGCAGCAGGCGACAAGAGTGCGGTCGCGCCAGTCGGGTGCCTGTGAGACAAAATGCGCAAGGGTCTGCATCGGGACTGCGAGCAGCAATATGCGTGCGTCGAGCTTCGAAAGGTCGCTTGAGACCGCGATAGAGTCCGGCAATGAGTGGCCCGGTAGGCGCGGTGGCGACTGTCGTAAGGTCTGCATTTTCTCAGCGGCCAGCCTATCTCGACACCAGAGAGTTATTGGAGAACCGTCGAGGGCAAGCGCCATGGCCAATGATGTTCCGAAGGCGCCCGCGCCGAGAACTGCGATATCGCTCATGCTTTGGCCCCCTTCTTGCCCGAGCCGAGCATGGCAGGGCTTTGCCCGTCAAGCGGCCATCTGGGTCGGGCAACGAGTGGGACAAGGCCAGGATGATCTATGGCGGCGAGTTCAAGGCCCGCCCACGCGATCATCGCTGCGTTATCCGTGCATAGTTCGAGCGGCGGCGCAGTGAAGGCCACGCCCATCTCGACCGACACGGCTTTTAGGCTTGCGCGAATTTGGGTATTGGCCGCGACGCCACCAGCGACGGCCAATGCGGGCTCCCGAGGGCTCGTCGTTAGGTATTCCGTGATGGCGCGCCGGGCTTTTTCGGCAAGCACATCGGACACGGCCGATTGGAAGGACGCACAAACGTCGGCCCGATCCTGAAGAGTGATGCCGCCTTGAGCGGCTACGAGCCTGTCGCGCTCACGCAAGACGGCAGTTTTTAGGCCTGAAAAGCTCATGTCGCATCCGGGGCGATTCAGGAGCGGGCGGGGCAAAGCAAAGCGTTTGGGGTCGCCGTTCTCGGCTTCGGCTTGCACCGCCGGGCCGCCGGGTTGCGGCAGACCAAGGAGGCGCGCGACCTTGTCAAATGCTTCTCCGGGGGCATCGTCAATTGTTCCTCCAAGCCGCGTAAATTTGTCGGGGCCGTGAACCACCACGAACTGGCAATGCCCTCCTGATACAAGCAGCATCAGGTAAGGAAAGGAGAGATTGTCGGTTAGACGCGGGGTCAACGCGTGACCCGCAAGGTGATTGACCCCGATCACGGGTTTACCTGACCCGGCGGCGAGACCTCGCGCCATCATAACGCCTGAAATGACGCCTCCGATCAGGCCGGGACCTGCTGTCACAGCGATTGCATCGATATCCGCGAGCGTCATGTTGGATTGATTTAGAGCCGCGGCTACAGTTGTATCGAGTTTCTCAGCGTGCGCACGCGCCGCAATTTCAGGGACGACGCCACCGAATGGGGCGTGAAGCTCTGATTGACCCGCAACGATTGACGACAAGATAGTGCGGTCGCTTTGCACAACGGCAGCGGCGGTGTCGTCGCAACTGGATTCAATGCCTAGGATTATGCGCATGGCTGTCATGGGCCGTCTTGCGTGAGCGTTATTGGGCAGGTAACACCGGGAGGGCAAACGCACAAGCAACGGTCCCCAAATGGACGACGCGTCGCCGACCCTCCTTTTGACCCGCCCCGACGCGCAATCGCGCGCGTTTCTGGCTGAATGCGAAGCGTCTTTGGGCGCGCGGATACCGGCTGTGGTCGCGCCGTTGATCCGCATAATCGATATCGGAGAACTCCCGGATCTGGATCAGTATGAGATGCTTATTGTTACGTCGGCGCATGCGGTTTGGCGGCTTGCGGAAGTAGGAGCTTTGCGTGGTCGACAGGTAGCTTGCGTTGGTGAAGTGACGGCGGCGTTAGCGCGTCAACAAGGCGCCAGCGCTAATGCGCTTGGGGCTGATGCCGCGGATTTCCTAGCCGAAGCGCGCCAACTGAAGTCGCCATGTCTCTATGTGCGCGGAATGCATGTGCGCGTTGATCTGGTGGCCGAGCTGGCGGAGCGCGGCGTTACGGCGCAGGAGGCTATTGTGTATGATCAGATTGCCCAGCCTTTGGGCCGGGCAGGTGAAGCTTTGCTTGAGGGAGTGGCCGAAGTGGTTGCGCCGCTGTTTTCTGCACGTACTGCTGAATTATTGGGCAGATCGTCGGATATTCGCGCGCCAATGAGGGTGATTGCCATGAGCGAGGGCGTTGCTGCAGCCTGGGGCGGTGGTGGTATGGTCGAGATTGTGTCAGAGCCGACTTCCGCGGCCATGTGCGCGGCTGTGGTTCGGCGCTATTAGACGCGTTTGCTTGTTGTCACCGCCGCAGCGCTCTAAAGTCAGACGAGTTGTAGTAACCTGTCCGCTCAGCGGACATTTGTGGGAGAGTAGTGACTTTGGCCAACGATCCGAATTCGTCCAAGGTGTCGAAAGACAAAGAAAATTCCCCTGAAGAAGCGGATATGGCGGAGGCTAATACACCTGTAGAGACGCCAGCTGAGGTGACCGAATCGGACGACATCCAACGCGAAGACTCAGCCGATGAGTTAGCGCCGGGTGCCGAAGTCGAGGCGGATATCGGAAACGCCGAACTCATTTTGGACGAAGACGATGCGGAAGTGACCGGCGAAGACACTGAGCCAGAAGTTACGGACGATGAGGTCGTCGAGCCTGAGCCGGTGCGCCAAGAGACAACCGCGTCGACTTCGCCACCTCCTTCAAGTGGGCCGTCTACATTTGGGATGGTTTTTGGCGGCCTGATCGCGGGCGCCATTGGATTTTTGGTGGCAACATTCGCAATTCCCGAAAGGTTGCCAAACCCACCAGCTAACCCAAACACAGAAATGCTAGCGACGCTGAGCGCCCAAGCCGAGCGTATCGACGCACTCGCTGGGCAGATCGAAAGTATCCAGCCCGCACCTGAAGTGGTTGAGATCGATTTGACACCGGTGACGAGCGAACTTTCAGATCTTGCTTTGCAAATCGATGCTCTTTCGGGGCGTGTTTCGGAGGCGTCTGAAAGGCTTGCTGCTTTGGAAGATCGACCCGTCGCAATCGTAGAGCCCGTGCCTGACGTGGATTTTGACGCCGAGATGAGCGCTTTCCGTAGCGAGCTTGCTGAAGCGACAGCTGCCGCGCAAGCCGAGGTTGAGGCGGCGCAGGCGCGCGCCGCTAAAGTTGAGGCCGATGCTTTGGTCGCTGCCGAAACCGCTATGCAGCGCGCGGCTCTTGCCGAGGTGTCGGCGGCGCTAGAAAGTGGTTCGCCGTTCGCGGATGCTTTGAAATTGTTACCCGCTGCGCCGGATGCTTTGACTGCCACGGCCGAGCAGGGCGTCCCCACGATGGCCGTGCTGCGGGCCGAGTTTCCGGATGCTGCGCGCACCGCGTTGCGCAATGTGCAAAGCGTTCCGGGCGAAACAAGTGCGACAGACCGGTTTGCGGCATTCCTGCGCCAGCAAACGAATGCGCGATCATTGTCTCCACGGGATGGTGACGCGCCGGACGCAGTATTGTCGCGCGCTGAGGCTGCTTTGAACGACGGAGATGTGAGCGCAGCATTGGCTGAGCTGTCAGCTTTGCCTGAGGGTGCGAGTGCGTCTTTGAGCGAATGGATTAGTAAGGCTGAGACACGTGTGTCGGCTATGTCAGCGGCGTCGTCGCTTGTGAATGAATTGAACTGAGGAAGGCTTTTTGATGGTTTGGTCGTTACTGAGAATCTTCCTTTTTGTCGCGCTTGTTGGCGCGGCGGCTTGGGGCGCTGGACAGCTTTTAGAGGCTGAGGGCGGTGTTCGGGTTTCAGTGGCAGACACTGAGTTCACGCTTGGCGCGTTGGAATCGGTGATTGCGCTGGTTGCCTTGGTGGTTTTGGCTTGGGTCGGGCTTAAGGTCGTCGGCTTGATCGTTGCGTTTCTTCGGTTCCTCAACGGCGACGAGACGGCCATTACCCGGTATTTTGCCCGAAATCGGGAGCGCAAAGGTTACGATGCGCTGGCGGATGGTATGATGGCTGTCGCTTCGGGCGACGGGCGTCTTGCTTTGACGAAGGCTGCAAAGGCCGACAAGTACCTTCAACGCCCCGATCTGACGACCCTTTTGACCGCTCAGGCTGCCGAAATGGCCGGCGACAAGGCGAAGGCTGAAGTTGCCTATAAGAAGCTGCTGCAAGATGATCGCACCCGCTTTGTCGGTGTTCGCGGAATTATGCGCCAAAAGCTTTTGGACGGTGACACGGAAATGGCGCTGAAGCTGGCCGAGCGAGCCTTTGCGTTGAAGCCGAAGCATGAAGAAACGCAGGATGTTCTTTTGACGTTACAGGCCGGAAAACACGACTGGGCTGGCGCGCGTAGGACACTTGGCGCGAAGTTGAAGCATGGCTCGCTTCCACGCGATGTGCATCGCCGCCGGGACGCGGTTTTGGCGCTTGGTGAAGCACGTGATATTGTCGAAGAAAGCGCATCCATCGAGGCGCGCGAGAAGGCGATTGCGGCGAATAAGATGTCGCCAGATCTCATTCCGGCTGCCGCGATGGCCTCGGACAGCTATGTTGCGCAAGGCAAGCCGAAATACGCCACACGTGTGATCCGAAAGGCTTGGGAGGCGGCGCCGCATCCCGATCTTGCTGCGGCATTTGCCCGGATTGTTCCGAACGAGGATCCGGGCCGGCGCATTGCGCGGTTCGGAGTCTTGACCAATATGCACCGCGATCACCCAGAGACGCGACTGCTGCAAGCCGAACTTGAGATCGCCGCCGAGGACTTCCCGGCTGCGCGCAAGGCATTGGGTGATTTGTATGAGACAGATCCGACGGCTCGTACGTTGACGATTATGGCTGCCATTGAGCGTGGTGCAGGATCGGATGATGCTATTGTGAAGGGTTGGTTGGCCCGCGCGCTGACGGCGCCCCGCGATCCACAGTGGGTTTGCGACAAGTGTCAGGCGGTGCACGGCATCTGGTCTCCGATCTGTGACAATTGCGAAGGCTTCGACACGATGGCTTGGACGCGTCCTCCTGAAGGTTCGTCATCGATGGTCACAAGCGCAGAGATGCTGCCGCTTATTGTTGGGCAGATTGCCTCGACATCAAAAGTGGACGACGTTGAGGATGCAGAGACAATCGAAATAAGCGCGCTGGACGCAGACAAGGCTGAAGTTGCGGCGGTCGAACTTCCAGATGTTGATCCGGACACACCGACCGCGAATGCGGACGGACCGCCAGCGGCGTCTGGTTCGCCGGATGATATTTCTAGCGAAGCAGAAGCTGAACTTAAGAAAGGCACGACTTAAGGCCTATCCTTTGGCGCGAAAGCTTGCTAATAGGCGCGCCGGTACGCCGCTGTAGCTCATCAGGTAGAGCACATCATTCGTAATGATGGGGTAGTAGGTTCGAGTCCTATCAGCGGCACCACTAAACTCACAATATCGGGCGCTAGGCCTGTCCCGGATTAGGCTGTAAATGCTCACATTTCGCGTCAGACGGAGCCACGACAAGCCCCCTTTTCTCTACCAATTCCGGCCTTTCGAATACGAAGAGATGCTATGATTTGTCTCATCATCTATATGGACGGAACCCGCAAGAAGCTGGAATTTGTTCTGGCTGTTTGGTGCCGGAACGTCTTGTTCGTCAGAACCGAATAGGTTTGCGATCGTCCAGAATTTTTGCCACGACGCTCATAGCGGCAAGCGCGGATGTCTTGGGGTTATCGGGCAGGCTTTTGCCTTCGATTGTGAACACCATTCGCCCAAAGTCGCCGATGGCTTCGATCTGGTGAATATTCGCAGACACAGTTGGGTCGGCGATCAATTCGACAACAGTATTGTCTAACCCCAGCGCAGATAAACCGACGGCAGCGGCGACATTCGCATTCTTGGGATAGGCAAGGGCGGCCTCACGCGCTGATCCTTTGAAGTGCGTTTCGGCCTGCGACAGGTTCAGAAGATCGAGCGTTTCTTCCGCTGGTGATCCGAGCCAGCCGTTCGGTGGCTTGCGTCCGGTATACTTGACCGAAGTTAAGTTTCCAATTCGCGCGGCACGAAGGGCGTCTAGCGCACCAATTGCCCCGCTCGCAAGGTAAAGCGTTGAGTTGCCCTTGGCTGTGGCCGCCGCGAGTGTGGACTGAAGCGCAGGATCGGCAAGGGCGCCAATAGACACCGTGACAACATCAATACCTGCCTGCAACGCAGCGACTCCGTGCGTTCGAAGGGCTTCATGTCCGGCGCAATCAACCAGCAGGTCAACCTCGGGAGGCAAGTTCGCGACCGAGCCGACACAGTGAGCGGCCCCATGTTCTTTTCCCGGCCTTACGATGGTCGCTGCCACTGAAATGTCTGCCAACGCGAGTTGCTCACGGACGAAAGTGGCGATTGCGCCTGTGCCGATAAGGGCGATGGACATGAAATCCTCGTCTGATGCAACTTGGGCAGCGAGACTATGAAATGTGCCCAGTGTGCCCAAAGAATTGAAGTGGCAATTGAGGGCCGAACTGGCCGGCCCTCGCATTATTAGTGGTTATCGCGCGGTGTGCCTTTTGTGCGCGCGATATCGCGATACTCAGTCGCTCCTCGAAGGACCATCCCTTCGCTGAGAGGCCCGACGCGCTCGCGGAAAATCTCCTGCCATGGCGATTGACTTTCAGGCGTAAACGGATGCTCTGGAAGAGCGGCGCGGCGCGCTTCGAGTTCCGCGTCATCCACAAGCATATCGGCCGAGCACGCATTTAGATCGACCCGCACACGATCTCCGGTCTTTACCAGCCCCAGCCCGCCACCTGCGGCAGCCTCCGGGGACGCATTGAGGATCGACGGCGACCCAGACGTTCCCGATTGACGCCCGTCGCCGATGCAAGGCAGGGCTTGAATGCCGCGTTTCAACAGGTACGCAGGCGCGCGCATATTCACAACTTCGGCCGCCCCGGGGTAGCCGATGGGCCCGACGCCGCGCATGATGAGAATGCAATGCTCGTCAATCTCCGTACTCTCATCATCGATGCGTTTGTGATAATCTTCAGGACCTTCAAAGACGATAGCGCGACCCTCGAACGCGTTGGGATGGTCCGGGTGCGACAAATAGCGATCACGGAATTCTTTCGAAATCACGCTGGTTTTCATGATCGCGCTATCAAACAGATTGCCCTTGAGATTGATAAAACCTGCGTCTTTCAGCATTGGGTTGTCGACTGACTTAATGACATCGCTGTTGTCGCTTTTAATGCCGCCACAGTTCTCTCGCATCGTTTTGCCGTTGGCGGTGATTGCATCCGGATGCGGCAAAAGACCGGCATCAAGAAGTTCCCCGATGACAGCAGGCACGCCACCGGCACGGTGGTAGTCTTCGCCAAGGTATTCGCCAGCGGGTTGGAGGTTCACCAATAGTGGCACTTTGTGGCCCAGCGATTGCCAGTCGTCATTGTCGAGCGGAACCCCCAAGTGGCGCGCGATTGCATTTAGATGGATCGGAGCATTGGTAGAGCCCCCGATGGCCGAATTGACGACGATCGCGTTCTCGAATGCCTCGCGCGTCATGATGTCGGTTGGGCGGCGATCCGAATTTACCATTTCGATGATCTGATGCCCGGTCTGGTAGCTGATCTGGCCGCGTTCTCGATAAGGGGCCGGGATGGCGGCTGATCCGGGCAGTTGCATGCCCAGCGCTTCAGCAAGCGAATTCATCGTCGATGCCGTGCCCATCGTATTGCAGTAGCCGACAGAGGGTGTGGATGATGCGACTAGATCCATGAAGCCGTCGTCGTCTATCTCGCCCGCGGCCTGCATTTCGCGTGCCTTCCATACTATGGTCCCCGAACCGGTTCGTTTGCCCTGGAACCAGCCATTCAGCATCGGTCCGACCGAAAGCGCAATCGCCGGGATATTAACGGTTGCCGCCGCCATAAGCAGAGCGGGCGTGGTTTTGTCACAACCGATGTTCAACACAACGCCGTCAATCGGGTACCCGTAAAGCGTTTCGACAAGCGAAAGGTAGGCGAGGTTTCTATCGAGGGATGCTGTGGGGCGCTTGCCGGTTTCTTGTATGGGGTGCACCGGAATTTCAATCACAGTGCCGCCGGCAGCAATGACTCCATCGCGAACGCGTTTGGAAAGTTCGATATGATGGCGGTTGCAGGGGCTAAGGTCGCTGCCAGTCTGAGCAATGCCAATAATGGGCTTGCCGGACTGAAGCTCTTCCCGCGTAAGTCCGTAATTCAGGTAACGCTCAAGATAGAGAGCGGTCATTTCCTGATTGTTGGGGTTATTGAACCATTCTTGCGAACGCAGTTTGGGTTTTGTCATGGCACCTGTCCTTCGATAGATTGATTATTCTGGGGTAAGCCATCGACACTCCAGTTTCCAGTGTTGAAGCGGTAAAAGCCGCCGAATGCAGCTGAGAAAGTGATTGGCAGTTAACCTGTTCTTCAAAGCTTTGTTGTTAGAACGTTCTTGGGTGGCAAGAGTGGGGTGGGACAATGTCCGCCGATTCCGGTGCGCCGATCATTATCAAGCGCAAGAAGATTATCGCGGCCGGCCATCATGGCGGGGCCTGGAAAGTTGCATATGCTGACTTCGTTACGGCGATGATGGCTTTCTTTCTGTTGATGTGGCTTCTTGGCGCGACAAACGAAAAGCAACGCAAGGGAATTGCGGATTATTTTAATCCGACGATTCCCATCATGAAAGCCTCTGGTGGCGGCGATGGGGCCTTTGGCGGGGATAGCATATTCTCTCAAAATTCGCTCGCAAGTCAGGGGACGGGCGCGTCAAACTCCTATTCCTCGGAGAATGCGGAGTCGGAAGGTGAGTCCGCTCAAAGTGCAGCGCGAGAAGCTGCGCTGCTTGGGGACATGGCTGACACGCTTTCCGGGCGCAGTGGCGAGAGTATGGTCAGCGCATTGCTCGCGCGACATATCGTGACCCGACTGACAGATGAAGGATTGATCGTTGAAGTTTTTGATGTCCCGAACGCACCGCTCTTCACAAATACTGCGGACCCGACTGACACATTGAGATCAA
>RCMY010000451.1_pt1 | contig 38499 bp, 37 predicted proteins | sample 2041341 | NCBI WGS metagenome assembly RCMY01 (sample SAMN09708234, study PRJNA481090) | Marine sediment metagenome, whole genome shotgun sequencing project. | reverse complement strand
TTGACACCCTGCGTACTTCTTGTACCAATTAAGTTAGCACTTTTAAAACCTGATAACGAATTAATAAAATTAGCGCGAACACGCTGCGGTAAGTCTTCTAAGGCTTGTTCGTTAAACACTTTTATTGTCATTATTCATCGTCTCTTTTTGCAATTATTTCTAAACCAAAACCGTTGTCAAGTATGCTGATTTCTATAGGTGAGCAACATATTTGGCAATCAACAATTTGCTGCTGGCCTATGTCGTTTTCTTGGTCAATTTCAATATCATTTATTGTCATGCAGTAGGGGCATTCGAAACGCTCGGCGCGAGATAAACTCATAACTGTCCCATTTAAATAGTGAATAGTATTTAGTACTTAAAATATGAAAAATTGGTTTGCTCATATTATAGTAGTTATATGAAATACCCAGACCTTGGCTGTTAAAGTTCAAGCAATTACTAAACAAACATTGCAGCAAAGGTTTACGCGAGCACTTGTTATACTGTATATTAAAACAGTATCATATACTTATAAATTTAACGACTAGAACACTTTATGGCAATGCGTAATCTACCTACATTCTATTACCACACTCATTTTTCAGAGTTTCTAGACTTTGTTTTAGGTCCAAGTGCGCACTTGTTAAGTGAAAACGACCATGAATTCTTGAAACGGTATCAAGGTGCTACGCATTTACAACAATGTTTAATAGTGCGCTTAATCAATCGCAAATATCCTGTTATTAAGCGGTCTTCACTTATTTTTGCAGAAATTCCTAATCTAGACCCCATTCTTAAACAGCTCTACGGTTTAGGTTTTGTACAAAATATAAGCGCGGAAAATACGCCTGCATTGCTTGAAGTACTTACAAAACCAGAGCTTGCCGAGCTTTACAACGAAATTGCAGAGACAGACGCTCCTAATATCTTAAAAAGTGCGAATAAAAACACATTTTTACAAAGTTGCCAGCAGCTTTGTGTTGAAAAGATAGCCGCAAGTTCGCTAGCCAAGGGCTATGTTATGCGCACTAGTGACGATGCAATTAACTATTTTATATTTCTTTATTTTGGCCACACTAGCGGAAAGTTGAATCAATTCTCAATGCGTGATTTAGGCCTTATGCGTACACGTGACGAACAAGCCCAAATGCAATCAAGATTTGACGACTATAGCAGTGCATATAGTTGCTTTGCGTTACATCAAGCTTATCGTAAAGTTAAACACATCGAGTTTGCTGATTTACAGCACATTAACGATTACGCCACTAATTTGCCAACCGTACATGGCACGCAAGCAATGGCCATTGATGCAAAGCTTCGCTATACATTAGCTAAACAGATGCTAAGGCATAACCCTGTTGAAGCACTCGCACTAGTAGAGAAGCTTGATGACCCCATTACACAGGAATTTTGGTGTCGACAAGCCTTTAAACTGGGTTTAAAGGAGCAGGTCAAAAGCAAGCTTAATAACATTATTGATGATCCTACTAGCGATAAACTGTTGCAGTTTGCCGAAGACTTTTTAGCGCGTAAATTTGGGCAGAAACGCACCAGCATACTAACCGACATGCTGCGTCAAAATAATCATCACTTGTTAATTGACGAAACATTCAAAGGCTCTGTAGAGTATGGAGTAATCGCCTACTATCAATCTAGGGGCTTACAAGCATGGCGTAGTGAAAACTATTTATGGCAAAATTTATTTGGCTTGGTGTTTTGGTATGAATTATTTGAGTTGGAAGGTTTAGGGTTAGCCACGCCCTTCGATTACCTGCCTATTTGCCTGAAACATCATCAATTTATAAGCGTTGCTGAACCACAAATACATCAAAGATTAGACTCAATAAAGTCAAGTTCACAACTATTCGTGATGTTAACTAAACATGCCACCACTAATTTTGGTAAAAGCCAAGGCATAGTAAGGTGGCAAGCCAATTTACTCGATACCCTCAAAGTTTTGGTGCAGCACGCACCGCTTGATGGCTTAAAGGGTCAGTTGCTCGCGATGTGCAATAACTGGTCGCTATATAACGACGGTTATCCCGATATTATGGTGCTCGAAAATGAGCAGTTGCGTTTTGAGGAAATAAAGTCTGAAGGCGACAGTTTAGCGCGCAATCAGCTTATGCAAATTCAAAGTTTACGTAGCTTTGGCATGAATGTTGGCCTAACAACCGTTGAATGGTCGCTAGATCCTATGCAGCCCTACGCCGTTATTGATATAGAAACAACCGGCGGTCGTGCTGGCACACATAAAATTACGGAAGTAGGCATGGTAAAAATGATCAACGGTGAAGTGGTAGATCAATGGCAAAGCTTAATCAATCCACAACGCCGTATTCCCTCTATGATTACTTCCTTAACGGGCATTACCAATGACATGGTAATTGATGCGCCACTGTTTTGTGATGTAGCAGATGACATAGAACGATTTACCGAAAACTGTATATTTGTAGCGCATAATGTCAATTTTGACTATGGCTTTATCAAAGAAGAGTTTGCCCGTTTAAACCGCACATATAAACGTCCAAAGTTATGCACCGTTCAGCAAATGCGACGCCATTTCAAAGGCCTCCCTAGCTATTCGCTAGCTAACTTAAGCAAACATTTTGATATTAAAATGGAACGCCATCACCGCGCACTGTCCGATGCCGTCGCGGCAGGTGAACTGCTAAAGCTAATTAATCAATCTAGAAGTAACGAGCAAGCCTGAAATAGGCAGACATTTGTGAACGATGTGACTTATTTCACTTAATTTAATTGTTGTGCTTCTTTCGTATTCACTTAATGAGGTTTATAGTGGGCTTGTTGCCAAGTTATAGTGCTAATTAGAAGTCAGCACTTTACGTAGTTAAATTAAGGAGTAACTAATGCAAGCGCCAATCCATTCAATTGAATCATTGTTTCAACAACTAGGTTTAGAAGGAACAAATGAAGCTGTCACAGATTTTATTACTAAAAACGCACCCATACCCAAAGGAGTATTGCTGCACGAAGCTGAATTCTGGAACGAGTCTCAGGCATCCTGCCTAAAGAAGATGATTAGTGACGACGCCGACTGGGCTGAAGTAGTAGATCAACTCAACGTACTACTTCGTTAATGCGCATACGTTTATGCATCGACAACCATTTGAAAGCCGCCAAAGATTAATCGGCTACCATCAAAGGGCATTGGATTTACTGAAGTATCCATTCGTGGATCACTCATTACTTTTTGCATGCCCGAATTCCGCGCTTCTTTAGACGGCCACACAATCCAAGAAAAAACCACGGTTTCATTCTTTTTGCATTGAACGGCCATAGGGAAAGATGTTAACTGCCCGTTTGGTACATCATCTCCCCAGCATTCTACTAATTTTAATGCGCCATGCTCTTTAAATATAACGGCTGCATCGGCAGCGTGTTTAATATATGCAGCCTTATTTTCGTTTGCAACTGCGGCAACAAATCCATCAACATAATTCATTATTTTTCCTTACACTAAAGAGTGTATTAAGAGCTTGAGTGCAGGCCAATCATATTACCTTCGGTATCCACTACTAAGGAAATAAACCCGAATTCACCAATAGACATTTTTTTTCGTTCTACTTTTCCTCCAGCATCTACAACGCGTGACTCTTCAACTGCGCAGTCTTCACATCCAAAATAGACAAGCGTGCTATTACCCCCGGCGGAGAATCCTTCCATTTTAACCAGGGCGCCAGCAGCACCGTAATCCTCCATATTAGCGGGGAAAGCTTGCATCACTATGCTGTTTCCAGATTCAGTTGGGTCTGTGAGTGCTTCCATGGTTTTGTTTAATACGGTTTCATAAAACGTTTTCGCTCTTGCCATATCGTTAACATAAATTTCAAACCAAGTAATTGGGTTGGTGTTCATAATTGCATCTCCTGTTGTGATAATTACTAGTGACGATTATTCTCAACATATTGCTTAAAATTATGTAAAATGGCCAGCCAGCCAAGTCTTTGCTGCTCACCCGAGTGTTTATCTTCCGCATCGAAGCTTTGTTCAACATCTATCCCATGCGCACTTTCGACAAAAGTAGTGTTTACTTTACGACCGTCTTCTAGCACATACTCAATTCTTCTATTTATTTGTATTACGGTAAACTGGCCTTTAAAATCAAATCCCATGGAGCCTTCTTTTTCCTGCATACGATAACTGAAGTGTTTGCCTATTTTTAGCTCAATTTCTGCATTTGGGCAAATCCAATTTTCCGTGGCATAATTCCACTGCATGATATCTTCTGGGGTCACCCATGCCTTCCATACTTCTATTATTGGCGCATTGATGGTGGTTTTTATAAAAATTTTCAATCGCGTTCCTTATTTATTTTGGCACTTTAAAAGCTTTTGCCTTGCTCTTAGTTTTACTATATATCACCCACTCGATGTTGAGCAATTACCTTTTTGCACAAGCTGTACAAGATAAATATACAATATATTTGATGATTCGTTGTGATGATACAACTAGCCGCAACCTGCCAGTAAAATATCTGGATGATGGGCATTAGTGCATATTTGGAAGCGCATTTTTGTAATCTATTTCGTTATAAGATGCGTATGTAGAGCTTGTCAATAATAATTATAAAGGTAATATGCGTAATAAAATATCTGCAACACTTTCAGCTGAAGATCATTCTCGAGTTATCGAAATGGCATGGGAGGATCGCACGCCATTTGAAGCTATCGAAAATTTATATGGATTAAATGAGCCACAGGTAATTGAATTAATGCGCACGAGCATTAAGCGCACAACGTTTAACAATTGGCGAGCTCGCGTGAGCGGACGTAAAACAAAACATCTAAAATTACGTAGCCCTAACGTGTTGCGAGGATATTGTGCGACCCAATATAAAGCCGTCAGAAAACGCTGACGTTAAATAAGCTAAATTAGCTTATACTTTGCTTTCTTGTTTGCGTTTAGTCGGCTAAATCAGGGTCTTTTATAAACAAAATATCCATAATAATTGAAGGATCCCATTCGCGCATCCCCGCTTCACACTTTAAGCGGATGTCGTCTAGTTCACTAATGGTGGCGATTGAAAATGATTCCGCTACAATTATGTGAACCAGTAAATATAGGTCCCTTCCGCTTTTGCTGATACGAACTTCTACATGTTCATAGGGTACCGTCGCAAGCGTTTGTTTGAGCTTTTTTTCAATCACCGTGGTAACGGCTTCAGGCGGGGCTTTATTAATAACTTCTTTAAGACTATCAAGCATAATTTTAAATGGTATGGGCAAAATAGCAATTCCTAGCACAATCAGTAATATGGGGTCAACATAGGGTGCATATGCAGAAAAACCAGACTGCTCGAAACTGTAAGCAATGGCGAAGCCCAGTAAAATTGACGCACTAAGCACGCCATCTACAAACCAAGTATGCGCATCAACACCTACCAAATCAGAACGAAGCGTTTTGCTGTTATATTGCATATAAGCTGATACCGCAAAGCAGCCTAAGGTTGCAAACGCGCCATAAATCATAGCGAGTCCGTATTCGGCGCTGTTACCACCGGTCATAAGACTATTAACTGATCCAACCACAGCGTAAACGCAACTTGCAATGATAATAAGTGATTTAAACAGATTGAGTGTGGGTTCAATGGCGGTATAACCGAAATGAAATCTGTCGTCATCCGGTAGCTGCACTAAATTAGCGACCTTTAGCGTCAGTAAGGCCATGAAAAATGCAATTAACGAATAAATGCCGTCAAATAAAATAGCGCTTGAATGGGTGATAAGAGCGAAACCTAGAGCGACAAAAACAAACAATCCTGCCGCGTAGAAAGAAAGCCTTAGTAGACTTTTTTCTTTTTGTTCATGAAAACCAATAGTCATTACTGTGGAACTTGTATGGTGAAATCGCCGCGCAGTGTACTCCACTTTTTTAAATTAGATAGTCATTTAATAAAATATAAAAGGGAATAATTTGAGCTTGCGATTTACCTCTTACAAACCTTAATTACTCCCTTATCCACTCCTTTAGTTTAGAGCATATTGTAGTTAACTTTTGGGCATCAAGACAGAATCAATGACATGAATTACACCATTGCTTGCTTTAATATCTGTTGCTGTAACAGTAGCGTCATCAACCATTACGGTATCGCCGTTCACTTTAACCATAATATCTTGGCCTTGCAGGCTAGTCGCTGAATCGACTTTTACTACATCTGCAGCCATCACTTTTCCAGACACTACATGGTAAGTTAATATTCCCACTAAGGTATCTTTGTTTTCAGGCTTTAACAGACTTTCAATAGTACCATCTGGTAGCTTGTCAAATGCCGCATTAGTTGGGGCAAACACAGTTAACGGACCTTCACCTTTTAGTGCCTCTACTAAGTCTGCCGCTTTTAATGCTGCTACGAGCGTGCTGAAGTCTGGATTAGAAGCTGCAACATCAACAATATCTTTTCCATTCTTGTGGTGATTAGCAGAGGCCGTCGCAGAAATGGCTAAACTAGTAAACACTATTATTAACATGGTTTTAAAATTAAACAGTCTCATGGTATATCCTTTTTAGATTATTCATTATTGTAAATATAAGTAATGTTGCGTATTACGAATGCGTAATTGGCTTAACCACTAGCATTAGCTAATCAAGCACACATCATTGCGGATATATACATGGTGAGTTTAGATATTGGACCTAATATTAAATTAGTTTAATTTTTGGGCGTGACAAGCTGTTGATAAAGCGTTACATAGGTGACCGTGCTATTTGATTAATTGTGTCTATTGCTGTTTATTTTTACTAATGACTCTAGTTCATGACACCCAGTAGCCAAATACCAAGCGTAAAAAGGCTCTACAACCTAAATTGGGTACACCATTAACCATAATCTTGCACATAATGATAGCCATCTTTACTAAGCATTATGCCGCCTTCGCCAAGCGAGGCTTCGGTGATTAAAATACCTGAATCTGGCAGACCAGTGGGGTGATATTGCACAAACTCAATACTTAAGTTAAGACCAGCTTGCTGTGCCTGCTAAGCGGCGGCAATACTAGCTCTTAATCAGCCGCCGGCGCCACCGCCGCCAACAATTAGTACGTCGTAATCATGTTGTTTCATATTGCACTATCACATACAAAGTTTACCAATTAACTGACCTTGAAGTTTCATATTAAGGTAATATTAGCTTTATTGTTAAAAACTTAACACTTCACTTTAGGCTATCTGCGTGGAAAAATAAGACAAAATATTTATTATTGAGTGGAAAATGATCGATTTAGATTGGCAAGTAAAAACCTTTAAGCAGCTAAGCAATAACCAACTATATGATGCCCTCAAGCTACGTATCGATGTATTCGTGGTTGAACAAACTTGCTATTATCCTGACCTCGATAATTTAGACAGGCATGCCCAAACACTGCATTTGTTTAGCTATCAGGATAATAAAATGGTCGCTTATTTACGCATACTCGCTAAAGAGGTTTGTTACCCTGAGTATATTGCAATTGGCCGCTTAATAGTTGCGCTCGACGCTCGAGGAAATGGCTATGGCCATCAATTAATAAAACAAGCAATCGCCACGAGTCAGCAGTATTTCCCTAGCCAAAACATCAAAATTTCAGCGCAACAACATTTAGAGGCCTACTACCAAAAACACGGTTTTCAGCGCTGTTCTGATATGTACCTAGAAGATGGTATTCCCCACGTTTCCATGACACGAAAATATTGAGGTTTCGATATTCAAATAGTTGACACTTTGGTACTCTTTTTGTTGCACTTTGATGTTTCTATAAACTGGCGCAAAGGTTAAGCGGTTTATAGTTAATACCGATTAGTATCAAAGCAGTGAAATTTCGTTTTTAAATGCTCTAAACCTGTATATAGTGAAACTATAAAAGTAGAGAAACATAAGTTAGTTATATACTATGCAACAAAGCTTAAAAAAAGATCGCTTTATCCCCCTAAGAAAATCAGCGTTAATTCGAGCCTGTGCCGACCATTGTGATTTATCTCCTGAAAAAAAGCAGGCATTTACCTCTTTATGCAAGCTCATTATCAGTACTTTGCACTTTGAATATCATCAAACGCTTGAAATATTAAAGGACAATTACGCACCTTTTGACCCAAACACCGACACATTAGCTCTAGACTCACTACCAGTAGAATCTTTGCAACAAAAGCAAAAAATTTTTACGCAAACATTTACTGATATGCTAAATGCTGCAAATTTTGAAAAAATCACCGAACAAGATTTACGCGAAGCCTTACAAGAAGAATCTCTATTTAAAGTAAGACTTGCCGTTGAGTTTGATGATTTTGCTGAGGTGGTATTTTATAGACGAGGCGAATATCAAAAAACGGAAACGATTAGTAAGTTGTGGGGGTTGAAGAAACAAGTAATATCGTTTACTAATTACGACAAGGTTGCTGTATATATCAAATTCAAGGATGCTGATTATTTTGACCAGAAGAAAATAAGTACGCTTAATTTCGAACCAAACTCGACCATCATCAAATTATTCCAAAATGTACCCAAAGCCGATTTAGAAATGTTATTTCCAAATAGCGAAGTTCGCATGCGGCTTGTAGACAAAGCCATTATTGGGGGTTCAGCGATTGTGGGCGGAACCATTGTGTTAGTCACCAAGCTAGGGGCTACCTTACTGCTAATAACCGGTATTTTGTCTTATTGGTTTGGTTTGTCAGATAAAGAAGTCACTATAAGCACAAAAGAACTATTAGCCCTAGGCGCCGGTGCAGGGATAATAGGTGGATTTATTTTTAGAGAATGGAACAAATTTAAAAATCGTAAATTAAAGTTTATGAAAGCCCTTACCGACAATTTATACTTCAAAAATTTAGACAACAATGCCGGCGTTTTTCATCATCTTATTGACTGCGCCGAAGAAGAAGAATGTAAAGAGGTAATTTTAGCCTACTTATTTTTAGTGATGTCGAACGCCCCTTTAACAGAAAGGGTGCTAGATGCGAAAATTGAACAATGGTTTGCTACGCAATTTGATTTTCAAATCGACTTTGAAATTGAAGACGCATTACATAAGTTGTTGCGATTTGGAATTGTCACATTTAACAATGACAAATACCAAGCTGTTCCATTAGCTGTTGCTCAGGCAACAATGGATAAGGCTTGGGACAATATTTTTACTTGTTAGAATATTAGACACTGTTAACTTAGATGAAACTAACGTAAGTCTATACTTTGATGAGCGAAACCATACTTTTTCGCAAAGCACTGTGGGTATTCGCCTTAGTCGCTATATGGGTTCAGGACAACTAAGTCTATTAGGATTTAGAGGCCCAGATACCGAACCTTCTTTATCCATTGGGATGCCTTCGAAGCAAGAATTGCCCATAAAACTCAATTATTTTCGTCGCAGTTTAATTGGCCTCAATTATGACGTTTCTTACGGCTCGGCGGTTTGGCGGATAGAGGCAGCATATATTCCAGACCAGAGCATAAATACGAAATGGCAGCAACGAAGCACTATTAATCAAGCCGCGCGTTCTTTACTTGGTCTTGCGCTAGATTGGCAGGCTGGTGATCAAGTTTTCATAAATGCACAAGTGATTGTTGATTACATTGATTTGCCTGAACGCTTGTTGTCTAGACCAAAAACTGACCGTATATTAACGTTTCGAATTCAACGTCCTTTTCTTAACCAACGCATTTTACTCAAATCTGAACTTCTTGCCTCATTAAACCAACACGACGGCTTAATACGACCAGGTTTTGTGTTTGAGTTAAATGATAGTAGTAAACTAAATGGCGGAGTTGACTGGGCATTTGGCAATAGGAAAGGGCAATTTGGACAATTTAAAGATTCGTCTCGATTTTGGTTAGGCTTAAGTTTCGAATTTTGATCAGTGTTCCCACATTACTAATTTGCTATAGGTAAAAAGGCAAAATGCTATGTGCATTTAGCCTTTTGTATCTCACTCAATCAAGTCAGTCTAATTTTCACCTTTTAACGCGTTTTGTGTGTCTGCAATCCACTTGTCCACTAAACGCTCCATTATATCCAAGGGCACGGCACCGTTTTTCAAAATTACGTCATGAAACTCACCTAGCACAAATTTTTCGCCTAGCGCTTTTTTAGCACGTTCACGCACTTCCAATATTTTCATCATGCCAATTTTATAAGCGGTTGCTTGTCCCGGCATCACGATATAGCGTTCAATTTCTGAAACAACGTCCGACTCTGCATTACCGGTATTATTAAGCATATAACTAATAGCTTGTTCACGCGTCCAGCGCTTTGCGTGTATACCCGTATCAACCACTAAGCGTACGGCGCGAAATAATTCAGCCTGCAGACGACCAATGTTATCAAAGGGATCGTCTTGAAAACCTAATTCCCACGCCAAATATTCAGAATATAGAGCCCAGCCTTCTACGTAAGCAGTAAAAGGGGAAATTGTTCTAAAAATAGGAATGCCCTCTAATTCCATTGCAATCGCAATTTGGAAATGGTGTCCTGGTATCCCTTCATGATAGGCAAGCGTGCGCATACCATATTTAGGGGTCGCTTTAATGTCATATAAATTGGCGAAAAACATGCCCGGGCGAGAGCCGTCTATAGAAGGCTGTTGATAATATGCACCCGGAGCCGTCTTTTCTTTAAACTGTGGAATACGTTTAACTTCCATGCCGGCTTTAGGGCGCATTGAAAATGCATCACCAAGGCCCGCATCAACTTCGTCTAAAATGGTTTGATAGTCACTTAGTATTTGCTCACGGCCTTGATCGTTATCAGGGTAGTAAAAGCGCTCTTGCGCGGCTAGGTCATTTATGGCAGCTGTGAAACCTTGGCTTACGTCAAAGCCCTCACTGGCTAAAATTGATAGTATTTGCCCTTGAATACGCGCTACTTCAGCCACGCCTATTTGATGGATTTCATCTGCGGTGTAGTCGGTTGTAGTCATAAAACGCAGTGCGAATTTGTAAGCTTCGTCGCCATTGGGTAAATGCCATATGCCATCATCTGAGCCGGCTTTTAGCTTAAGTTGCGTAAAATACTCGACTAACATTTGATAGGCTGAATAAACGGTGTCTTCAATTTCAATTTCAGTTAGATTCAAAAGATCAACACGTTGTTCATCAGAAATATCACCACTTTTTTTAATTTTATCTTTTAGCGAAGTATACAAAATATTTTCGGTTGGCGGTGTTTCTATAAACGCTTTCATTTCGTCCATTACGCGCTCAATCACAAATTTAGGCGGAATAATCCCTTTCTTCTCACGTATACGTAAGCCTTCTAGCATTTGCGTAAAATAACGTTTAGATTCACTTAAGCGAGAGTTATAGTGCTCTACACTTTGTACATCGGAAATAGCATGTTGCGCATCCATAAAGCTCGGAAAATTGCTTTGTGCTCCCGACATTTGGTTAAACGGATAATCATGATATTGGAATATTTCAAAATCTTTTAAACTGTCAAATAAATACAGTGCAATCTCTTTAGATAGGCGCTCATCCTCGTCTAAATCTTCATCTTTGTACTCAAGTAATATTTGGTGCGCACTTTTCAAGCGGGTCAACATGGCTTGAGTACTGGCTTCGCTCGCATCGTCTAGATGTGCATTATGCCCTCGTATGCCCATACCATCTAATACACCAATAGAAGTCAAAATTTGGGGACTGGTTAACGCTTCTTTTACTAAGGTTCTATTTAGAAAGTTATTAAATGAAAAGGGTTTGTCAGCCTTCCATTCATGGGTTGCCCAGGCACCCACAACAATTGTGACCGCAAGCAATGCGATTCCAAACCACTTAAAAAATATTTTCATGAGCGGAAGATTCCTTTTTATATTTATTATTTCCGGTTACAGTTTACTCCTAAGCGTATCAACAATGCGAGTAGTAAATAGCAACCTAAACGCAATGCAATAATAATACTACACAAGATATTTACGTTTTCACACCTAAGCTCTCTTCATATTAAAGCATGAAAAATGAGTAAAGGCGCTTACCCCTTTACTCAACTAGTGATTTCCTGATAAGTAGTTTATGCGAGGTTACGGGCAACTACCTAGTATAAAATAATCTTCACTAGTTTCTGCCAAAGTAGAATTAAAAAAGACATTATATAAGCCAATTTTTGTCGCAGAACCTATCGCATAAGCATAATAACCGGTGGATGTAGCTCTATTAGCTTGAACATGCGCATAGTTACTTGAGGTATATTCACTGCAGCTGAAACTTCCATTTGGTGTGCTATCACACACATTGCCTAAACCGTCATTATCGTTGTCTGCTTGATCAGTATTAAAGATATTAGGACAATTATCCAGGCTGTCAGCAACGCCATCATTATCACTGTCTGGGTCAGTAACTTGGCTGCAGGCTTGTTGCGGGCCTGCGCAACTTGGCTCTCCATCTGCAATCCACTGGCATTGTGATGTACCTGAGGTATATTCTCGCATAGTAAAATTATCTGTGCCAAACGCTAAATAACAGGCAGAAAACCCAGTTCCCCAAGAAATGTGCCCTTGGTTAATATGTAAGTTATAATCACCCTCTACACCCGCATCTATAGTGAATGAAGCATTATCAGTACTGGTAAGTGATGTTGAATCAGTTGCAGTTACACTTAGACTATTGTTTCCGCCTGGTAACCCGCAACTTTCCGCTGAATATTGATTACCATTGAGTTGTGCGCTGATATTCGCATTACTAAAGCTTACAACCACGCTTAATAAATTTTGGTTTTCATCAATAACCGTCCCAGTAACTGTAGCGCATTGACCTGCAGTAATAACATTAATATTTGAAAGCACAGGTGCCGTAGCGGGCGGCTCTGTTCCAATTCTTCTTGTCACCGAAACAATGTCGCTTGTTTTCCCCTCATTATCAGTCGCGCTTGCGTCAATTTGGTATAAACCATCTGTTAAGGTGCTTGAGCTTATTAAGTAAAAATTATTGATATCAACCGTCGTATTTAGATTTTCGACCCAAGAAATATTGCCGCCTGATAACATACTGATAACCAAGTTAACGTTACTCACAATTCCATCTTGGTCCGTAGCAATGCCTGATATTTCAAGCTGGCTATTGTTGTCTACTGCCACATGGTTACTAATTGCAGGTGCTTTATTGCGGCTTACCCTCTGATTGTTCTGTGCAAAAAATTCACCTAAGTAGCTAGCAAAATTGATGCTGTTACTCGCAACATAATCGCCTGACGCGCCAATACCTCCTGACCAAGAGTGATCTAAATTATCAAACCATAACATGGCAATTCGGTTATTTGTCCATAAACGTTCAGATGCAGTATGCCCTGTGCCTTCAATTATGCTGTTGACTATTGCCGTTTGTGTTTCGCCGTAAACCGCCGCAAAACCATTCGCATTTTGCTGGTTATAACACGTATTTACAGTGCTATCTGCAGAGCCGTGCCCGATAACCGCTATTTGCGTCCTGAAATGACTAACTGCCGACCCGGCATAACCTTCACAGCGAGACTTAAAAGTATTACTGGAAACCGTTTCACATGTGGTTATTGCACCATTTGAACTTGTGCCAATTGTTGGCCCAGCACTTGGCGCCACACCTGCAAAAATGTCAGGGGCTAAACACGCTGTTTGAGCCGACATAGCAGCGCCCGACGAAAGTCCGCTAATGTACACTTGCTGGGGATCAATATTGCGTGCACCATCACCACTCATAGCATTTGCTAAATTAATTAAATTTTTATAATCACCTGCTGTTCTTGATATGGCACCTTGCCAATAAGACCAACAACTAAACCCGGCTTTGTTTTTTGCGTCGGGCACAGCAATTACCATACCGTAAGCTTCGGCTGCAGTTTCTAACTGGGCAGTTAAATAATTATTAATGGGCTGCACGCAACCGTGCAATAAAATAAGTAGCGACTTACCCTCACCGATTGGTGAAAGCGAGTCTGGCGTGTAAATATGAACCTTGTTAAATCCTCCAATAGCGACATTTTGCTGCCAGCTACCAGCGTAGCTTAGTTGTATATGAGCAAAAAGCGCAATTGTTAACACCAGTATGATTTTTGATTTTGTTATTAATAGGGATCTTAACTTTTTCATCAGTATACCTTTTGTAATTGAGTTCCTTAGAAAAACGTCTGTCCATTGTTTGATTTTTAATCAGAATATACTGTAGAGAATTTAAATACTAAAAGAAGTAGTACAATAGTACTACGCTATGAATGCACTACGCTGGATAAAAATGTCCGTGCGCTAACAATATAACCGCCACAACCACATTTTGTTTTGCACCTTCCTAGCGACACAACCTGCAAGGTATTTCCACTCGTCTATTTGCGTGTCACTAAACATTTTTTTGATTGCACTTAGCATCAATAATCTTTACTTCGATTATCGAAGAATCTTAATTGTAGCAGACTCAACTCTACAAATTTAAAAGTTAGCTGATCGCACGACATGCCATTTACGTAACAATCGGATACATAATAATGTTTTAAGTGGAGTTTCAGAAAAACAAGGGTTTATAAATCGGCAGTATAATTACGGCTTAACAAGGAAATTACTATGCGTTTGTTGACACCTTCACTCATCGCAAATGAACGGTTTGTAGGTCCCCGTTTATTTAATACACTTTTACTCCTTAGTAGTACAATTCTATGGGGTTGCAGTAGCAATAATACGCTACCAGTGACGGTGGGTATGGGCACTGACCCAATGCTGCCGAAACCGCAATCTTCACTAATACCTACCGTTAATATTGCTCCAGCTATAGGTTGGCCAGCAGCACTCACACCTACTCCGGCGGCCGGTTTGGCGGTTCAGGCTTTTGCCAGTGATCTGGATCATCCTCGTTGGTTATATGTATTGCCCAATGGTGATGTACTTGTGGCCGAAAGCAATAAGCCGCCGAAGCCAAATGATAATGCAGGGATCAAAGGCTTCGTAATGAAGCAGGTAATGGATAAAGCCGGAGCAGGAGTGCCTAGTGCTAACCGCATTAGTCTGTTACGTGATGCAGATGGTGACGGAATCGCTGAAATACGTACTGCATTTCTGGAAGGGTTGAATTCGCCCTTTGGTATGGCGCTGGTGGGCAACACACTTTATGTGGCAAATACGGATGCGGTGGTAAGTTTTCCCTATCAACCGGGCGAAACGAGCATAACGGCGGCAGCGGTCAAAGTCGCCGATTTGCCTGCCGGCCCAATTAATCACCACTGGACAAAAAACATAATTGCCAGCCGAGATGGGTCTAGCAAGCGCCTTTATGTAACGGTTGGTTCCAACAGCAATATTGCCGAAAACGGTATGGAAAACGAAGTAAAGCGGGCGGCTATTCTGGAAGTGGATCTCCAGACTGGGCTCACTACGGTGTTTGCTTCTGGCCTGCGCAATCCGAACGGGCTAGACTGGCAACCGCAAAGTGGCGAGTTATGGACGACTGTCAATGAACGAGATGAACTGGGCAACAATCTGGTGCCTGACTACATGACCTCAGTAAAAGCTGGCGCTTTTTATGGTTGGCCTTACAGTTATTATGGTCAGAATGTGGATACCCGTATTGAGCCGCAGCGCCCTGACTTAGTCGCTAAAGCCATTTCACCTGATTACGCATTGGGTGCACATACGGCTGCTTTGGGCCTAAAATTTTACACCGCAGACTATTTGCCTACGCAATATAAAAATGGTGCGTTTGTAGGCTTGCACGGATCTTGGAACCGTGAACCGCGCAGTGGCTATAAAGTTATATTTGTACCCTTTGTGAACGGTAAACCGCAAGGCCTGCCGCAGGATATTCTAACCGGTTTTGTCAGCAAAGATGGCAATGCGATGGGCCGGCCGGTGGGTGTCGAAGTAGATAAACGCGGTGCAGTATTGGTAGCGGACGATGTCGGCAATGTGATTTGGCGGATTACAAAGGCATTGCCTTAATTCAGCTGTAATTTTCTCTATTCTAAGCTTTGGTGTTTTATTGCATCTTCAAAAGCACTGAGCGGGCATCTTCAAAACGTTGATATAGTCGCGGCATTGGTGTGTCACCATAGGCTTCTTTGGCTCTGCTCGTTGCGGCGTCTACAGCCCTAAGTAAATCGGCTGCCGCGGTGGTTTGATCGATAGCATTTGTACTGCCAATGCGTTCAATCCAAATGGGAGATGAATGAGCGAAAGGTCTAGCGTGCATGCTTGGCCAACTGTCTGCTTGTTGTTGGCTGGTAAATGCGCGCGCTGCAATCCAGCCGCCCGCAGGCAGGTCGACTTGTCCTTGATAATGCTTTGTTTCGCCCTTGCTTATGCCCGTCAGCGTTTGCACCACTTTACCGTTAATAATAATTTCAACTTGTTCTAGCGCTAACGTACTTGCAATAGTTAAGGTATAGCCTTGCTTACCGCCGGCGGTAATTTCGCCAGGTTTAGCGCCGTTATCTAAAGAAAATGCTAACATTGGACCCGTGGTTAAAAAACTTCTGCCTGCCAGCGCGCCAGTAATAATGGGATCTGCACTACTATCTTCATTCAGTGGACGCACATAAGCGCGGCCCGTGCCCACTGCAGGAGTGCGATGAAAATCAACCCAAGTATCTGTGCCCGACATCGCAATTACCGGTTGCCCAATGTTGAGTAAGCGATACCATAATTGGGAAGTACCAAGCGGGCTTGTCCACGCGCATACCAATTCCAATCCCATTTTAGGCTCAAGCACACCGTCGGATACGATCTCTAGAGGAATGCTGTTTATGTCACCGTCAGTAAAAGGGTTTTTGTCACCGCCAACAGAATGTACGTAGGTAGCAAAAGCGCCCACTTTATTCGCGTAGGCGAACACATCCGCATTGGTCAAATCAGGATCGCCCAATACTGGGTTATGCGGGCCGAAAAACCAAGGCGTAAAGGGTTCGGTCACATTAAGTAAACCTATGTGCCCATGAAAATGCGAACGTACCTCTTGACCTTGCACTACAGTATAAGCATTTTGCGTTGTGCGCTTACCTACAATTTCGCTGTCTATAAGCCGTTCCCATCGGTTCCACGACATTGGCGACAGCATGTTTAGATCTTCTCCCTGCATTTGCAGCAAAGCGTCTTCATGCGTGGCGCGCTGATGCCCATCACCATTTAAGTGCCCATGAAAATCTGCTGAATAATAACCTGCACTAGCACTGTCCCAAATGGGCGTGAGAACAATTTTGAGCTTCTTGGTCGTTGCTTTTTTGACGTTTATTTTATCTGAAAATAGCGTGGTCATAGGACCGCGTGCAGCCAGCACTTGGTATTCGCCTGCAGGTAAGGTCAGGCTTATTGTTTTATCCGCGTAAAAATACGTCCGCCCGGTTTGAGGGTCGACAAAAGTGGCGCCATTGGGATTAGAAACAGGATGCCCATTGGCTGCTAGTATCGAGATTCGAGCCGCTACTGGAGCCTGCTGCCCATCAAATAAAGAGATGTCTAATTGACCCAAGGGCACGCCATAATCCCACGTTGTCACTTCAATGACCTCTGGCTTACCACCATAAGTATTGATGCGCAAAAGTTGGAACTGGCGGTTGTCGGTTAACTGAACGTAATAGATATGCTTACCATCCGCACTAAATGCTGGCGTTAACGCAAAGCTAGCGCCGGTGGTTAATCTGTTCTTGACTTTAGGGTCAGACATATCCATGGTCCAAAGATGATAGTCATTGTCGATAGGCGCGCTATACACCAGTAAATTTCGAGTAGGGTGTACGTCACTAGACAAATGATAGGTGAGCGTTTGTGCCTGAATTATCTCGTCAGTACCAGCCAAAAAATTACGATATCGTAATACGCGGTGCGGGCCTTCTCCATGCAGATAAACAATACCTTGTTGATTAGCTAGGCGCCTAATATTGCGTTCCACCTGCTTTAAATTAGTAATTTGCTGCTGTGTTGCACTGGCAATTTCCCGCTGATACAAATTCAGAGACCCAGAAATTCCACTGCTGTAATATAAATACTGTCCGTCTGCAGAAAACTCAGGATCAATATCTATTGCGGCGCTATTAATGACGGTTTCTTTGCCACTATCTATATCGTTAATGATCACCGCGGTATCATCGCCAAAATCTCTTACAAAGGCCAAGCGTTTGCCATTAGGAGACCATCGAGGTCGAGAATCCACAGCACCGGAATCGGTTAGGCGTTTGGCCACGCCTGTTTCTGTGTTCAATAGCCAAATCCAACCTTTGGATGCGATAGCGATAATTTTGCCATCAGGAGAAGGGGCAGGATCGGTAATACCAAAAGTATGGATGGGCAATTCATGTTGCTCCAAATACAATTGGTGACCAAAATCGTCTAGCTTAGGATAGTGATTAACCCACTGCGCTGCAGCCATTTTAGACACCACTAGCATAACTATTATAGCGGCAAACACCGCCGCTGAATTGCGTCTTGCTAGGTTTTCAATTGAAATTGAAAATCGTGTCTGTAATCGCATGCTTGATTGCCCTGAAAAGACTTTAATGCAACATAAGATACAAACATTCTCATGCCTTTACAAGAACACAGCCTGATAGAGGAATTAAAAACAGCTTATCCACAGTTTATTCACAAATTGCGCATGCTTGGAGCATGAGCAATTGAGAAAATGCTTATCTATTAACTATCTATCAACTATCTAGCCTCGACACTATCAATTAACCCGCGCCTAAACTGCGGCGTAATGTCAAAATACCACGTCGTGCTGCGCAAGGTTTCTGGGTTTTGTACTTCAATAGTTTGGATGGGTAATTCATTTACATAGGTCAAGGATTGCCCCACTGCAACAAGCTGGTGCAATTGGATAAACGCATACAAGTCGGTTGTGCTAATGATGTAGAAAGGGGTTTGCGGAGTTTGTCCATTGCCCGTTCGCCAAATTGCTTCGATAAAGCTATCTAGCACTTTGTTATGAAATTTCCCCAAGCTAATATTGCCCATTTCAGTCGCGCAAATAGACGCTCCGTAATGACCCGTTAACGACGTATAGTTAAGCGCCAGTAAAGACTGATTGGTTTTAAGGCAATATGGCCAGCGACCGTTTTCTAAGTAATTCTGCGACATTAATTTAGCAGCATGTTCGCGATCACTATTGGGATCGTAAAGTGATGTTAGCGGGAACACACGTATTAACTTGTCATAATCACCTGCGACGGCCTCCTTATTCTGAATTTTCTTAACAAGTGCGTAATAGTCAGCGTCACTTTTCTCGTAATTAAGCACCTGTTTGTTGGTGCTTGTACAAGCCACCAGCCACAACATACAAGAGGCAATGAATAGTTTGAGCACTATCTGCATATAAGTTCTACCATCCACACTGCCGGCCTGCGTTTTGCTCATCTAACCACGTTTTCAATGGCGCAAAATAAGTTTCAATTTTAGAGGCATCCATATTGGGTTGACCGGTTAACATTTGCAGGGCTTCTTGCCAAGGGCGACTCTTGCCCATTTCAAGCATCTCATTTAAGGCTTCACCCGCTTCTAAACTACCCACTATCGAACATCTGTGAAGCGGTTCTGTGCTGCCCGCAATATCACATAAGGCTTGATGAAATTGGAACTGTAAGATATGTGCTAAAAAGTAGCGTGTGTAAGATACATTTGCGGGCACATGGTACTTCGCCCCTGGATCAAAGGCATCAGCAGGACGCGCTACCGGCGCGGCAACGCCTTGATACTTTTCGCGTAATTGCCACCATAATTCATTATATTGAGAAGTTGGTATACCGCCCTCGAGCACTTGCCAGCGCCATTGATCAACCATTAATCCAAAGGGCATAAAAGCAATTTTGTCAAGCGCGACTTTCAGCAGCATTCCGATATCGTTTGATGCGTCAGGAATTTCATCTATTAAGCCCACTTGTTGCAAATAGGTAGGTGTAATTGACAGTGCAATGGTGTCACCAATGGCTTCGTGAAAACCACTATTTGCCGAGTCTCGGTAAAGCATAGGCTGGTCTTTGTAAGCCCGCTGATAATAGTTGTGACCCAGTTCATGGTGAATGACGTTAAATTCTTCACCCGTAATTTGAATACACATTTTTATACGTAAATCGTCTTTGTCGTCTAAATCCCAAGCTGATGCATGGCACTGTACGTCGCGCTCTGCTGGCTTTTGTAACATAGAGCGTTGCCAGAACGTATCAGGTAAAGGCGCAAAACCTAATGAAGAAAAGAAATTTTCGCCTTGCTTTACCATTTTTACTTCATTATACCCTTGTTGCACTAAGGCCTTAGTCACGTCAGGCACCTTCATTTCTTGTTCAGGTTTAACAATATCGTAAATGTTACCCCAACTTTGCGCCCACATGTTGCCTAGTAAATGCGCGGGGATGGGCTTATCTAAAGGAACAATTTCTTCGCCATAATGCTCATACAGCTTGGCGCGTACATGACAATGCAAGGCTTCGTAAAAGGGTTCAACTTGCCCCCATAATCTATCAAGCTCTTTTGGAAAGTCGGCAGCGGGCATATCGTATTTTGCGCGCCATAGTTCAGAAGTGTTGGCATAGCCTAATTGCTTAGCTCCTTCATTCGCAATATCGACTTGTTCGGCAAACATTTCTTTCATGGGAATCGATACTTCGCGCCAACCTTGCCAAAATTCAAGTAACAATTCAGGGTCGCGACTGGTGGCCATTTGGTTACTCATGTCAACTAACGAAAAACATTCATCTTCGGTTCTGCAATACTTGCCGGCGCCATAAATACCCGATAAATCAGAGCCAATTTCCGCTAAGCGCTCCGCTTTTTTAGGATCGGCTGGTGGCGCAATGTCTAGTACCGTTTTTAATATGTTAAGCTGACGTCTAAGATTATCGTCTACTTCAATATCATCAAACTTTGCGGCCTCTACTGCATATTTTGCCCACATTACCGAAACTTGTTCATTAAAGTAGGCGTCAACTTGGGCGTTATCGAAATTAATATTAGTGGCATAAGCCCATGCGGCATGTGAAGCTGGCTTTGAAAGTTTTTCAATATCGGTTTGAACTTGTTCGATAAACTGGCTAGCGTCTTTCGCGGTTAAAGCGACGGGTTTGTTCGTGACTTGCTGCGCCGGCGAACACGCCGTGCAAGCAGCAATGACGGCGGTGGCTAACAGGGTGGTTTTTATTATTTTCATTGTCGTTTCCACTTGATTGTTATTGAACTTATACGTCGGAGTATACGCCCTTGTGACGGTTTCGTTAATAGCCCCTCACTATATTTGCCCAGTGAAGTTTTATAAATGATAAAAATTGTATCTGAACTAGTCTAATGGGTACATTTGGCTTTATAGCTATGACATTATTAAATTACTTTACCGCGCACCTTTAGAGCGGCACAAGAAAATGGAATGAACTATTGTTTATGACTATCGTAGTTAGTTAGGGTCACTTATTTTGCGTATACTGAATAATAGATGATAATAATGCCATTGGTCATGGTTCTTCATGTGATTTTTTTATAAAATTTTAAATAAAGAGTTATTTTTATGTCAGTCGTTCAATCTTCAGCACAGTTTCGAATTTTAGGGGTGGGTCATTCTGAATCATTAGTTCACTTTAATAACAATGCATTACTTGAAACCCCGCAAGAAAATATGCTAATTGACTGTGGACACACCATCAAACACGCACTTGATGCACAAGGCCTATCGTTTGCAAATATTGATTCGGTGTATATTTCACATGTGCATGGCGATCATGTATTTGGCTTAGAGCGGCTTGCGTACGAATCGAAGTTTACTTATCAAAAGAAAGTGAAGCTTTATTTGCATCCTAGCATTGAAATTGAGCTTTGGGACCAAACTTTGCGCGGTTCATTGGGCCAAGACAGCGACGGCCAGTATCAGCTTATCGATTGGTTTGATGTATGTTATGTAGAAGATGAGTTCTGTGTAGGAGGCTTGCCACTGCGCCTACTAAAGGTTAAGCATACGCCGAACAAACCCGCTTTTGGTTTGCTAATTAATAACTCAATTTTATACACAACCGACACGGTAGCTATTCCTGAGGTCATTAATCATCTTACCTTTGAACATTGTTTTCATGACGTTACATTAAAAGACTGGAACCCAGTGCACGCCTCCTTTTCGTCATTAATCGAACAGTATCCAAAAGAAGTTTTAGCTAAAATATATGTCATGAGCTACGAAGATAATTGGCAAGACCATAATGACGAAGTATTAAAGCACGTTAAAGGTTTTGCCCAGCAGGGACAAATTATTGCATTATGAGCATGTTTTATAATTTATATTTTGATGACAATCAACAACGTTTTGCGATTTTAGCTGACGAGCAATTGCACCTTCATTTTGTTTACTGGCATGCACTAAAAAAATGCGGTATCCGAACTCTTATCCCAGACGCTTATTTAGGTGGAAATTTAAGCTATGAAAGTGGTGAAATGGACTCTAGAAAAGTCCAGTTTGAGCATCTCGAATTAATCACTCATGACAAAACTCATCTAATTAATTCACATACGATACAAAACAAAGATTTTAATAAATCTCAGTTTTTAGACGCCATTGCCGATCATTATTATGTATTTGTAGACTGCCGATTTACTGAACTTGAATTAGAAAATGTAAAATTTACCGATAATCTTGTTTTTATAAATTGTACATTCACTGAAAATTTCAGGTTGCTAAATTGCCACTTTGAAAAAGATTTATGGTTACCCAATTGTACATTCAAGCACCATTTTAGCCTTAAACAAAGTCGTGTTGTAGGCAATGTTCATCTTGAAGGTTCAGACTTTAGCGGCGCAGGCGGAGCCTCTTTTAGACGTTTGCGCGCGGCTAATTTATTTTTAGATTTAGGCATAACGGGTTGTGACGATTTGTTTTGGTTAAATGAAATGAACATATCGGGCTTGGTCGCGATTGGTGGCAAGTTTTCAAATGAAATCCAACTTTTAGCATGCCAAGATATTGACGAAGATGATGGGATAGAAGCCCATATAGGCTCACTTACTATTGGCAAAGAATTATACCAATTTGAGAACACCAATAAAACGCATATTGATGCGACTTTTCAGATAAAGGATTATCGCGTAAGCCAACACATATCGATTAATAATGCCTCTTTTCAGGAGTTAGTACTAAGCGGTGCGCACGCAACGCTATGCCGACTGAAGAATGTAAACATCAGTGCAGATCTGACTATTCGAGATAGCAAATTTACTGACCCAAAACAGTCAGGCGTTTACATAGTAGGTTCAAGTATTGGTCGCCATCTTAAAATTGAAAACAACAGTTTAGGCATAAACTTGTGTTTGACGGGCAGCTCGGTAAGCGAGATTACTTATATAGAAAACAATAAGCATAGTACACAAGCGAATTTGGATATGCGTAAATTTACTTCGTCTCGCGTGATTATTTATCCCGATAAATATTTACTGCATAACGCTAGCTTTGGTGTTTTTAGTCCACGCCAATTTGACTTACTGATCCACTCCAATAAGGATGAATTGGGCGATCAATATTGCTCGCTCAAAAATTGGCTTGCTGATTCAGGAAAATTAGCCCTAGAAGACACCGCTTACTATCATATGCGCCAATGTTATCAACGCAATGTCCTTACCCGAGTGCTGTTTGGCGGTGTATTTGGTTGGGGTGTAAGGCTGTCTAACATTGCCCTTTCATCATTAATTGTTATTGGTATTTTTGCGCTTGTATTTAAACTGCATGCCACTAATCTTAGTATCGCTAAAGCATTGTCTTTGAGCATACAAAGCTTTATTAGTTCGTTTTTTGGTAAGTGGGACGACTTCCCGCCCGACGGTTTGTTATCAAGCATTGTCACCTTGGAATCGGTAATAGGCGTTATTTTTATTACTGTTTTTGTGGGTGCCTATCTTCGTAAGTTATTACGATAATGTATTACGTTCTTTCAATTGGTACTAATCAAAACCCAAAGATAAACGCGGTCAATATTGTGAAACATTTATGCAATCATTTTGGCTGCATAAAACTTTATCCCTTTATTGAAACGCCGCCTGTCAATATGGATACGCAGCATCAGTTTTTAAATTCTGTGTGCATTATCGATACGGATCTTTCGGCCAATGATTTGAAACACATCACCAATGAAATCGAAATAACGCTTGGCAGAAAGCGTTCTGATCCACGAAGCGCTTATAAAGATAGACCAGCCGATATTGATATTATGCAATCGTTTGCAGATTATTCTCAAATCGTAAAAATAATGACTGACGAACCCTACATCAACGAGGTTCTTAAGCTGAACAAGGTTAAAATGCTCGATTTAAGTCAGTATGGTCTACCTAGTTTTACACAAAATACAGCCGTTTGTTTCGATGCTGCAACAGATACTCTCTTAATAGACACAGACGAAATTCAAGACATTTTCACAGCCCAAATTAGTGCTTCATAAAAATGGCTTCTAATGCTACTAAGCGGGGTATACAAAAAGTAACATTAGAAGCCCAACGCACACATATTAACGCGTCAAACGGGGAGGGATGAAAGAATTACTAACTCAGCTACGACTTACGAAGAATTGTGTATTTACAATCGATCTCTTAGTGTCACACCAGCACAACTTGAAAGCGCCTAGCAACTTATCTATTTGTTCAATATACGCCGAGAAAAAATAGTGTAGTCAAAATTCTTCTTGGTTAATACGAATGTTATAAAAAATAGACTAAAGTAGTAGTTTTGCAAACTTAACCGGATGTTTAAGTTGAAGCTTGACTGAGTTCAGTGCCAGTGTCTTTTTTTGTCATAAGTGCTTATAATCGCTGCCCCCTCATGTCGTACTGGATTGAACATTGCAAACAAAAGCGCAAAGAAAAGCTAAGACTCTGATAAGCGCAGCGCTTGCGCAGCTTGGCTTAATTAAAAGCGACAGTCAGCGCCTGTCGGCTATACCCATAGTCGAGCGATTGAAGGTGGCTATGGCCGCTTTTACCGCACTATTTATTGTTACCTTTATCAGCCTGCAACTGGCTGAAACGGCTAGCTCGGTAATATTGCTAGCATCAATGGGCGCTTCATCGGTGTTGTTATTTGGCTTACCAAACAGTCCATTAGCCAAGCCTTGGTCATTTGTTGGTGGTCATTTAATTTCCGCAACAGTGGGCCTTATTTGCTCACATGCTTTCACTGATGTGGCGCTTATGTCTGCGGTAACGATTGGCTGCGTGTTATTCTTTATGTACGTTTTTGAGTGCATGCACCCGCCAGGTGGTGCTACCGCACTAGTGCCGGTTATCGCTTCAACAGAATCGGTGCTAGGCTATGATTTTTTACTTTATCCTGTAGCGACAAATGTATTTGTTATGCTTATAGTCGCGCTAGTTCTGCAAAAATTCTGGCTTAAACATGGAATGCAAAAACCAGCGCAAAAGTTTGACCCGGTACATCTGCATCAAGACAAATCTCCATTAAAGCGACTTGGTCTGCAGCCAGGTGACCTTGTTGAAGCTTTAAATAGTTTTGATACTGTGGTTGATATTAGCGAACAAGATTTAGAGCGTCTATATCAACGTGCACAATTGAACGCATATCAACGAATTAGTGGTGAAATCTGCTGTGGTGATATTATGTCAGTAGATTTAATTACAGTGACGCCCGATACTTCACTTTTTGTTGCGTGGCAGTTATTACGTAAACACAAAATAGGTAGCCTGCCAGTAGTCAGTAAAGATCAGCACCTTGAAGGTATTATTTCTACGGTAGATATTCTAAAGCACCTGCATGTGCCCAGCTATGCAACATTACTGAAACAAGTCAATAAACTGTTTATGCAACGACATTATCAGCAACAACAAAAGCTCAGAGTAAAAGACAGAATGACAAGCAAGTTAATAACGGTCACACCTGAGGAGCATCTTGTAAACCTTGTACCACTGCTGTCAGACAAAGGCCTGCACCACATTCCGGTAGTAGATAACGAGGGCAAATTAAAAGGCATGGTGACGCAGTCAGACGTGATTGCGGGGTTATTTAGCCGTCAACTTGACCAATATAAAGTATGATAATGGGCCGTCAATGTTTGATTAAACATTGCTACTTCAAACCATCTGGATGTGCCTAAATTTTTTGTTGAGGTCTGAATTTTTCCATGATTGAGAAAATCGTGCACTAACATTTGTATATATTTCATGCTACTGCTATTTTTTAAAATTAAAAACTTAATAAAACAAGAGCTTACACATTGGCTCGATATTCGCTTTGTGACTAATGAAGTAATTCGTTATTTATTAGTCATTAGGAGAATACAATGAAACGTACATTATTATCAGCTGTACTTTTTACGACCTTAAGTGCCTCAGCCTTAGCGGCAGAAAACACATGGAAAGACGACACCAAGGATGCTTGGATTGACGGTAAGGTTGAAGCTACTTTTTTATTCAACGGGAATCTTAATTCATTTGATATTAATACAGAAGTCAAAATGGGGACGGTAACGTTAACTGGCACAGTAGACACCAAAGTTGACCGCCAACTTGCCTCTGAGCTAGCAAGGGATATTGATGGTGTAAAAGAAGTGAAAAATGAGTTAGTCGTTGTACGTGAAGATATTGAAGAAGATTCGGATGAAAACAATGGCTTTATTGACGCGAAAATTGCAACGGTAATTAAGACTCGATTACTATCAAATTCAGAAGTATCAGGAACATCTATTGATGTTGATGTTGATGGATTAAAAGTTACCTTAAGCGGTACCGTCCGTTCTGAATCAGAGCGTGACGTTGCACTTAGTATTGCGAAAAATGCTGACGATGTGCAAATGGTCGTTAATAATCTAAATATTAAATATAAGTAAAAATAGGCTTATAGATATCTTAGAAAGTTTTTTTGATAAACTATAAATTGTTAAATGCATTATTAAAAAAAGCCGATTTTTCGGCTTTTTTTATGGGAAATAGGAAAACGCGACTTCTTAACTAACAACGGCCAAGTTGGGCTAGTGCCTGACTGACATAGTCTCTTTATAAGCTTCAACACTTTGTTTTTCGTAGTCATTTAAGCCTGTCAAACTTTGCATACAACTTGCGGGGTCATCGCTGTTTTTACAACGCTTATTAAAAATATCTAAACCAAACAAACGCGGGTAAAATTGTCTATTCTTATTAATAAAATTATACTTCCCTACTGGAATATTAGCGGGGTGCGAGGCAATCGTTTTAAGGCTCAGTGTGTCTAACACTTCAACTGAACCATCTTCTTCATAAATACTCAAATAGGTGTATTTGCCATCACCGCTAAATTCCGCATGAATATAAACTTTATCTTTAACCGGCACCATTTTCTTCATCGCCCAATTTTGTTTATCGACTAAGACTAATTCATCGGAACCGTTATCTATCCACAAATACGGGGTATTTGGGTGAGTTTTAACAAAGAAACCGTCACCTCCAATATCAATCTGTTTTTCAAAACTCCAATCGTACATTTTCCACACGGTGACATAAGACTGTTTTAGGTGCGGTGTTGCAAAATAAAAGTTTTTATCTTTGTAAAAATAGCTTGCTGAAAACAAATGCGGCATACCTTCCATAGGGTGTTCAAATACAGGCTGCATAGAGTTGACATCATACACCCTGAGCACTTTCCCCTTTCTGGCGGTCGCTATCAGATATTGATCAAATGGGTCAATAAAGAAATCTTCGATAGGCTCTTCAATATCCATCATTTTTATTTCAAAGGTGTTGGTATCCATAATGCCAACCTGCGGCTTATCTCGATAGGTAAAGATAGCTTCATCTTTACTGTAAAACTCATAAATTGCGCTTACTTTGCCATTTAAGCTTATTATTTTTTCAGGATGAAGTGATATCGTATCCAATGTCACCATTTGTTCGGGTAACAAACAACTGACCATCGCTTTTTTACCATCACGACTTAACGACACATTGCGCAGGTTGATGCAGGCGCGCACTTTAGCAATTCTGCGGCCTTCTTTTAGTGAATAACGTTCAATCCAGCCATCTCTTGTGGGGATGTAAATATTTTCACCGTCCATGGTATATTTAATGCCGCCGTGAACATTTTTAAGTGCGAACTTATCCAGTATTTTAGTGCCTTCCATGATCCATACAAATCCACCATCACGCTCAACGACCGGTAACAACTGCTCTATATCTTTAATCCCTAAATCTTTTTTGCTATCAGTAAATAGCACCACATTTTCCATAATATTCGCTTTATTCCAAGCAATATCCTTTTCCAACGGGCTTTTAATATAGGTAGAAATAGATAATAAATCGGCCTCTGTTAAGAACTCATATTTGGGCATCAGGGTTTGCGGAAAACCGTTCTTGATCATTGGGATTAATTTAGCCGTTGAATATTTCCTTAATAAAGAGGGAATTAAAGGTGGCCCTGTAACACCGCCTATTCGATCTGCATGATGACAGCTAGCACAGTGCGCCTGATAAAGATTTTTACCTTGCTCTAGCGCGTTTTCATTAGCCGCTGCGATGCCGCAGTAAAATAAGGTTAGAAGAATTAAAGAAAACTGTTTCATAACAACCTTTGAGCTATTTTTTAATAGCAAGTAAGACAAATTAAAAAGCTACCTTAACAAGTTTTTCGAAACATGAAATTGTTGTAGATCAAGCATTAGGCGAAGGTATAACAAACTGGCACATCCATCTACTCTAATGAAATAATCCGCTACCATCACGTTCCTTTAAGCGCGATTGATCGCTCTGCCACCGTCTATCTTAATTGCACTGCCGGTGACGTAATGGTTACCCAAAATAAACTCAACGGCGTTAATTAGCACGTCAAAACCGCCCTCTGATGCCAATAATGTTTCACTTAGTACCCTATCAATTGCGCTTTGAGAATGACTCGGTAAAAACTTAACCGGTCCGGGCTGGATTGAATTTACGCGTATATTAGGCGCGTACTTTTTAGCCAGCGATTGAGTTAAACTCTCTAAACCGGCTTTTGTTGAGCAGTAATGTCCGCTGGGTTTAGCCGGATTTTCCGCAAAAATATCGGTGATGTTAATCACTACGCGCTCATTTGTTGGTGCCACGTTTTTACTTGAACGACAAAACGATTCTGCCAGCAAGGTGGGAAACAACATATGTACATCAAAAAACATTTGTAGCTTACGCGCTACATCCTCAATTTCTACGCCATCGTCTTCATAATAAGATGCATTGTTAATAAGAACATCAGCGTCTTGTAAATTATTTTGTTGGAGCACTGAATTGGCGCCATTAACATCGTAAGTTTGGCAATTAATTAGCGAAAGGTTGGCGTGAAATTCGCTTTTTAAAGCAAGTAAATCGTTACTCGGTTTACGACTAATCGCAACTACCTGCCAACCTTTCGTTAAGAAGTGACTAACAAGCGAAAAGCCGAAACGTCTGGCACATCCTGTAATAGCAATTGTTTTCATATTTTTTTGTTTAATGACGCACCCATACAAATGGCAAATCATTCCTTTTTTTTGAATTAAATAACTCAAGTTATTTATTGAATAATAAGGATATCTTATACGTTTCACAACTTGGACAGATCACGCCAGTCAATCGCGATAAACAAAAGATGTTGCCGATTGGGCTTATCTTGAGATTAAATCCTTATATCCTTTTACGCACTGGTCGCTTAGAATTCCACACAAATTGATTAAAATAATAGTTGTAAAGACAGGATTTTAAAATGGAAAATGAAAACGCATACTTACCACCAAGTGATGACCATACCCCAGCAATGGAATTAACGGCGGAATATACCTACACAGGTCCAAAAGGAAAAGCACTAGGAAATGGCGTTAGTTGGATTTCTAGCGGATTTGAATTATTCAAGCAATACCCTGGGCAGTGGTTATTGACCATGGTGGTGGGTGCGGCTATTGCGATCGTGTTGGCGTTTATCCCTTTTATTGGTTCGTTAATTAGCGTCATTATTAGCTATGTGTGGATAGGCGGCTTAATGATGGGATGCCAAGCTATTGCCGACGGTAAACCATTTAAAATTGACTATTTGTTTGCAGGATTCAAACATAGAGTGGGCGCGTTAATTGGTCTGTCTTGTATTTCATTTGTAGTCAGTATGGCCGTAATGTTAGCGATAGTTGGCAGTGTTTATTTGGACATGATAGCAAACGATCAGTTGGCACCTGAAAATATGGATGTGTTAAGTGTCATGCTAAAAGTTTTAATCGCTATGGCACTGCTTATTCCATTTTTTATGGCGGTTTGGTTTGCGCCAGCACTAATTGTGTTGCAAAACATGTCGGTATTAGAAGCAATGAAAGCAAGCTTTGTAGGCTGTTTAGTTAATTTCTTACCATTCTTAATTTATGGCCTTGTGATGCTAGTGCTATATATTGTAGGCATGATCCCGTTTATGCTCGGATTATTGGTGGTGATACCTATTTTGTTTGGTTCAATGTTTGCCTCGTATCAAGATATTTATCTCACTAAAAACGATATATTAACCTTATAAGACATTCGCCTTTTCTATTTGCGAGCGCGCTTAACAGTGCGCTCAGGTAAAATACCTTGTAAGCACAAAGTAGGGTTTACTACCGTTGGTTCACATTTATCTGAAGCACAACCTAGGTCATCTCCACGAAAGTGGAGCCCTCGTCAACCCACTATTAAGCTCAAAGTTTCGAATTTTTAAGTAAGCTTACGGGGCTACCCTATCCGCGCCCAATCAGAAGCGCTATTGGCAATCCTTATGCTGCGCGACAATGATGCAAACCAGTTTCAATATTAATACTGCTACGGCCAATTTTCGTTTAAAAATTCTTTAACTGCCAATACTGTTGTTTGTGGGTCTTCTTCATGTGGTACATGACCTAGGTAGTCAAATACAATCAATTGACTGTTTGCGATATCTTCATTAAATTGCGCGCCCAACTTTGGCGGGATAAGCCGGTCTTTGCCGCCCCACATAATAAGTGTTGGCATGCTAATGGTGCTTAGTTTATCGACTAAGGCGCCTGGTGTTGATTGTTTAAAACGCTCTTTTAATGCGGCGCGGTTTCCCTCTCGCAGCGACAATTCGTAGTAGCGTTGAATTAATTCATCGCTAACTAAATCAGGATTGCCATAAACATTCTTCACGCTTTTTGCCACTACAGACTTAGGTAAAACGTTTTGTAGCAATAAGCTGGCGATAGGGTATTGCGATAACTTAAAAGCAAGCGGAACCGATTCTGGCTCAAATTGGTAACCACTGGCATCAACTAAAATTAATTTTGTTACTCTATCAGGATAAGTTATCGCAGTGGCCCACGCCACATAGCCGCCTAAGGAATTGCCGCCTAACACCACTTTATCTAATTTCAAGTGTTTTAAAAGCGCAGCAACAACATAAGCATAGCGCTCAATCGTATAATTATTGCTAGGGTCGGGGCCTGTTAAACCAAAACCAGGTAAATCAAATCGAATAACTCTACGCTGCAAACTTAATTCATCTGCCCACCCATCCCAAGTATGTAAAGAGGCGCTGGTGCCATGTAACAACACAATTGGCTCGGGGTCGGTTTTAGGGCCTTCGTCCCTAAGGTGTATATTCATGCCGGCCACATTAACAAATGTTGAAGGCGACTGAGCCCAGCGCTTGCTGAGCGCTTTAACAGACATGTCGGGAGCCCAATTAGCATAAATGTAAACCGCCAATGCCACTGCTAGTATTAACAGTAAATACAGTCCATATTTTAAAAATTGAAGCACTTTATTTTACCATTTGATTACTGCTTAAGCACAAATATAAAGCCTAAACTTTAAGCGAAGCCCGTTTGTATATTGCAACTGTAGACTAGTTAGATTGATCCAATATGGTATATTTAATCATAAGAACAAGCTACATTATTACCTCAATCAACAATATGGAGACAATATGGCAAATGTAATCGTTACCGGTGCGAATCGCGGCATTGGGCTTGAGTTTGTAAAACAGTATATGGCCAAAGGAAACAATGTGATTGCGCTATGTCGAAAATCTAGCGATGAGCTTAAGCAAACCGGCGCCCAAGTAGTCGAAAATGTCGATATAAGTCAGCCTGATTCATTACAAAAAGCGCTAAACACCTTACATGATGTAAAAATAGATTTGCTAATAAATAACGCTGGTGTGTTAACAGATGAAAGCTTAGAGCAGATGTCGGCGCAGCACTTACAATACCAATTTAGTGTTAATGCGATGGGTCCACTGCTGGTAACGCAGCATTTGAGAAAACAACTAGTTAAAGGTGCAAAAGTGGCATTAATCACCAGCCGAATGGGCTCTGTGACCGACAATACCTCCGGCGGTCGTTATGGCTATCGGATGTCTAAAGCAGCTTTAAATATAGCCGGAATGTCGCTATCACACGATTTAAAACCTCAAGGAGTGGCCGTTGCATTGTTGCATCCAGGATATGTACAAACTGACATGGTGAATAATAAGGGTGACATTTCTGCCGCAGTTTCAGTTGAACGATTAATGCAACGTATTGATGAGCTAAATTTAAGCAATACCGGTACCTTTTGGCATTCAAACGGTGAGGTACTCCCTTGGTAGTGCAAACAAGCATTTCACTACCTAATTATACGAGATCCGACATTGCAGAACTGATAATTAGGTTGGATAACACATTAGAGTTTGATTTTGGCAATGTGTTTATTTTTGACCTGTCATCGGTGACATTGAGGACATTTGGCAGCAAAAATTAAATTAATCACAGAAAACCTGAATGACGAGTTCTCATCCCTGAGTCATAAGTTAACTACTATTGGCCGCTAAGCATTTTTACGCGTTGAAGCGGCACAAGCCCTAAAGCCACTGCGCCAACAGATCTGTGATAAAAATTTATCGCTTAATTTGCAGTATGGTCACCTCCTGTGGTGATTCGGCGCCTTGATTGAGACTGTTATGAGCTTGATAATCTAAATAACGTTTATTTCCTACGCATTTATTAAGTTCGTATCGCATTTTTTCAAAAGATGAATGCATCAACTTGCTAATTTCCATGCAGCTTACAAATGGTTTGTGTTTATATATTTCTCGTTTGGCGTCTATCTGAAATTGTAGCCCCTTCAATCTTCGTTGAGAGCTTTCAGACGCGCTTTGTATCATTTTGTCTATTTTTTCACGTCTTACTTGTTCAAACTTTACAGGGTCAGTTTTAAATAGTTCGCTCAAGTAGTCAAAATCTATATTCCCTTCCATATACTTCTCCAAGTTGGGTAATAACAACGAACTAGCCGAAAAATATATGTGTCATGTAGAATGCCAAGAATAACTACAATGCTTACGACTTTAATATGAATATAGCTAGAACACATTGGAGTATTGCAGGAAATATGCCTAAATATTTTTCATAAGGTTTTCAGCAGTTTGTTCTAATCGACATAAGCAGAGTGTTCGGCACTGTAAAATATCTAGACACTTATCAAATTGTTTGAAATCGATAAGAGGTCATTCTAGTAATGCAGAAGAGTCACTAAATTAGGGCTAAAGTTCAACAACGCTATAGAACATTTAAGGTATTATTCCCAACTAAATGCCGGATACTCAGGTAAGGTTATGCTTTTATCAGGCGATGCTATAGCTTGCTGATATAGCGCTTGAATATCTTCTTGTAAACTTGTGCGGTACGTTCTAATTTCTCGCCATTTTATCATAAAATCTTCATCATATTCGCCCGTTGCGTCCTCTTTGACCATTGCAGGCACAAGTAGCTGATAAGCGTTTGTTAAGCGATTTGCCTGTTGCTGTTTAAATACTTCAATAAGCTGAGCGTGATGCTCTGGCACGTGCTCTTGAGTAAATATTGTTTGCTGTCCGTATGTTGAAAAATAGGCTTCATATTTTGACAGTGGCAAACTGTCAGCAGCGCCCCATATCTGCATAGAATCAGCATTAATAAGCTTTTCAGATTCAGCATCTATGATCATCACAGTTGGCGTTGCAAAATAATGTGCTTGACCAAAACGTTGGGTAATTGGGCGTAAGTCGTTAAAGTAACCTACATCAAGGTAAATTGTTTGATAATAATCATTCAGGATATTGGTCATTTGTGGTGTCGCAAATTGTTTGGCCAAGCCACGGCTGTCATGACACCACTGTGCACCCATTATCACTAGTAGTTTTTTATTAGCGAGCCTGGCTGCGGTTAACGCTTTTTGCACATCTTGGTAGGGAGTTTCCGATGCTTTAAAGACGTTTGGCGTTTCTGATATTGGCTGATTTTCATCGGCTTGAACTACAAAGCTAACAGCAGTTAGCCACACAATAAAAAGCGCGTTTATTGGTAGGGTGATAAAGTAGTGGTTTAGCATAAGTGTGTCATATATCCTTATTCATTAACTTAATTGTACAAGATAAAGTTGCTTGTCGATCTTAAAAGATTAACGAATATTGTGATACCACTATTTATCAAAATGCTGTTTGTGCGATATCCTGTGGATAATTGGCGCAACACTTATAGCGATAGTGGCAATAAAATATAGTCTGCCGTCTGTTCAAAAACCACCTTCATACCAATTCCCTCAGTTAGCCTGACGGTGCCATTCACGCTGTAGTGAGTTGCATATTGTTAAAATAAACATACCCAGCTTCACCTATTGTATTAAAATAACGGCAGCAAGGCAGTTAATTTTAAGTTGAACTTTTAAAACCACTTAACGATAACAGGCCTTATTACTTTTGCACGCTAGGAGCATTACTCAAATGGCGCTAAAGCCAACAATTTATAAATTTAAAATATCCCTGTCTGATCTCAACCATGACTATTACAACACATTTAATTTAACCGTAGCGCAGCACCCCTCTGAAACTGCTGAACGTATGATGGCGCGGGTGATGGCCTTTTGTTTGCAGAAGTCACAAGACAAAGAGAATTTGATGGTGTTTACCAAAGGGCTTAGTTCAGTTGATGAGCCTGACATTTGGCTGCGCGGCCTAGATGATGTTTTGCATATGTGGTTAGATGTTGGAGAACCTAGTTATGATCGTGTTAAAAAGGCATGCAGGTTAGCCAAGAAAACCTATGTATATAGCTTTAATTCAAAGTCTGATGTGTGGTGGAAACAATCGCAAGCACAATTTAGCACCCTACCTTTGCATGTTTTACAGTTTGATTGGCAAAATATTCAAGATTTAAGCAAGGCGATTTCTCGTACTATGGACTTTTCAGTCACCCTAAGTGCAGAGTCAGCATACGTGGCGCTAAAAAACGAACAAATTGAAGTAAACTGGCGCGTGTTACAAAATGCATAGTAGGTGAACCTGAATAACGGTTACACGTTCCAGCAATCATCGCTCAACTTAAATGACAGGCGAAGGTTTGCGGAGTAAACTACTGGTTTATTTATCACTAATAGTTGTTACGTGTATTCTTTAAAGTATTTATCCGCTTACGCGCCTAACTTACAGCAGCAAATTGCACAGTTATTAGCGCAAAATCGCCTAACTGATTATTTACTTCAGAAGTATCCGGCCGCGAGCAATGTGCCCAATGACAATGCACTACGCGATTACGTTATGGAACTAAAAAATCAGTATCTTAAAAAGTCACCTCCACTAAGCAAAATAATATTCGACAAGAAAATTCATGTTGTTAACAACGCCCTTGGTTTACATAGCTTTGTAACAAGAGTGCAAGGGGGTAAACTCAAAAGTAAAAATGAAATTCGCATCAGTACCTTATTTAAAAATACACCTCTTGAATTTCTGAATATGATCGTGGTGCATGAGTTAGCGCATTTAAAAGAAAAAGAGCATAACAAAGCGTTTTATATGCTTTGTCAGCACATGTTACCTAATTATCATCAAATAGAATTTGATGTTAGAGTTTACCTTACCCACCTAGAAGAAAAGGGCGATGTATATACAAGCCATTCTTTTGCCAGTAAAAAATGAGGCATTTATGAATTATCAATTTATACGAGACCAGCACGGCAGTCCAATTGCTGAATTTGATATGGGTAGCGAGGCTTTCTCGAACTGGTTTTCGCAAGAACTTGGCAATGATCAGAATAAGATTAATACCATTCTTGAGGCTATTGAACAGTTACAAAGTAAACAAATTAAAGAGTTTGTGCTTAAAGGTAACGAAATTAATTTGTTACTCGATTATTATGAAGTTGAAGTTAAATCAAAAATGTTAGATATGGAAGCACCAGACGACATGCCTGAAGGTACAGAACTGTATGATCAAGAGTCGATATCAGGATGTGGGCTCGAAGATTTTACTCATGTATTAAATTCTTGGAACGATTTTGTGGCTGAGTATTAGCGAAACAAGCAACATTTATGCAGTGATACACGCTAGCGAGTCAAAATGGCAATAGCTCGCAATGCGCAGTGGGAAGCCATGCTTGACAGAATTCCGCTTTATTGAATTGCAGGGCAAATGTTACGTGAAGATTGGTTTCCAATTATCATTAAGCTCCAAGCAATTTTGTATTGTACATGTATATAGTTTTAAAGCCGTTTTAGGTATACTCTTTGGCCCATTATCTATCACTCATAAAGTAGTAAAAATGAGCTTTATAATTACTCTAATTCGTAACTTACTTGGCGGCATTATCGCTTTTTTTGATGTTATTACTCGCGGCACTAAATTGAAGCGTACAAAAGAAGCACAACTGCAGGTCGTGAAAGACACCCAAGGCCTAACGCTGTATCAATTTTTTGCCTGTCCGTTTTGTATCAAAACTCGCCGCGCAATTTACAAAATGAATCTACCTATTATTAAGCGAAGTGCATCGAAAGGTTCACCTTATCGAAAAGAGTTGTTACTAGGTGGTGGAAAGGTGCAAACACCGTGCTTACGTATTGAAACAGAAAACGGCGTTGAGTGGCTGTATGAGTCGTCTGAAATTATTAAGTATTTGCAGCAACGTTTTACGTAACGTACAACATTTTAAAATTTCGCTATTATTTCAAAAGGACTTCCAATGAAAAGTAACTTATTCGCCATTGTAATATTGATTGTTGTTGCCAGTAATTTCCCGGCCATAGCGCAACAAGATGTTCACCAGCATGAGCATGATGTTAGCCAGTTACAAATTGAATTGAATAATGGCGAAAAATGGCAAATTGATGAAAGTTTACATACTGGCATGAGCTTAATCAAACAAGAAATTCTAAGTAATTTAGATGATATCCATAATGACCGTTTTACCGAGCAACAATATGCCGACCTTGCCATTGAGTTAGATAAGCAACTAAGCTATCTTTTTACGAACTGTAAACTACCACCACAAGCCGATGCTCAACTGCATATTTTATTAGCACGAATAATGCAAGGGGCTGAGCAAATTAAGCACAAAGATGATAAAAAACAGGGTGCTGTGTTAGTGATTAAAGCGTTAATGGATTACCCTACATACTTTAACGATCCTACTTGGCAGAGTTTTCAGCATTAACGCCATTTGGGCTTAACGTTTATAACAAAAGTAAGGAGAAACTTATGTCAGATCAATGGTTAACCAGCTTGATAACCGAGACACCTCAAGAAGGTTATGAGTTAGCAATAAAACTATCCAGAATGGGCATTAAATATACCCAACCCTCTGATGAAGTGAGGAGTAAACTGCGGCCTGTATATGGTGAGAATGCCGATAGTTTGATCGCTTCATCACAAGTAATTGCCATTAATTTTCAAACGGTGTCTGCCGCTAATAATTATTGGAAATAAAACCTCTTAGTAATGATACCGATTTTTTTGTGAGCTCCAATTCAGATGGCAACGCGTGGGTATACGTTTCTATTGACTCAGGATTTGAAGGTAGAAGTACCTTCTATTTAACCGAGCTTGAAGTTGCCATTCAGGAGTTATAGCCACGTCTATCCGAAGGATTTGTGCTGAAAAAATGATTTTGTTTCGTTATAAACGTAGAAAAAAGGCTTTCAAATTGAAAGCCTTTTTAATGTTTACTTATTAATTAAAATTTGTATTCAACGCCAGCGTAGTAAAACGCGCCATTAAATCCAAAGGGGGCCGAACGTCTTGAATAAGCAAACACGCCCGGGCTACTAACAATGATGTTACCAGCAGCATCTTGTATCGTGCCATTGCGAGAGTTACCAATTTGGTTCTCGTCAGGCGTGACATCAAACAAGTTATTAGCACCAATGTTGACCGATACACTATCGTTGATAGTGTATTTCACACGTAAATCGGTGAGTATTTCAGCGCCATAGGTTTGCGTTCCACCATCGGTAATGGTGTATTCACCGTATCGGTTAAACGCAAGGTTAATGTTAAAGTCATCAATAATGTATAAACCTGACAAACTTATACGGCTTTTTGGCTGCCATTCTTCAATAATTGAAATGTCTTGCGCCGAAAACACCTGATCAGTGCTTAGGGTTTCTAAGCCGCTGCCGGTAGGCGTAAACAAATCCACCACATCGGTTTCAGTGAAATTACCTGCTAAGGTAAGATTGAGCGAGCCATCAGCCACTTCTGTATTCCAAGTCGCGACTATATCTACGCCTGAAGTTTCGGTATCAGCACCATTTAGGAAGAACTGCCCAGCACCCGCGCCTGCCGCCAATAACGCTGCATCAAGCGTGGTCGAGAGTCCCTCGCCAAGACGGTTACTCACAACAATGCGATCATCTATATCAATTGAGTAATAATCGACGGTTACATT
>RCMY010001773.1_pt1 | contig 38500 bp, 38 predicted proteins | sample 2041341 | NCBI WGS metagenome assembly RCMY01 (sample SAMN09708234, study PRJNA481090) | Marine sediment metagenome, whole genome shotgun sequencing project. | reverse complement strand
AAGCGTGGCCAGGCGATGGCGGCCGCTGCCGACCGTGAACCGTCGTCGATGGCGGCGCTTCTCGGTGCCGATCCCGAAACGGCTGAATCGATTGCCGCACAAAGGCGAGCTACCGGTGGTCGGCTGTGGGTAGCCAATCTCAATGCCCCCGGTCAGGTGGTGGTCGCCGGCGGCGACGACGACATTGACTGGGTCGTCGAAAACGCCCGCGAACTGGAGGTTCGGCGGGCGGTCAAGTTGAAGGTTGCTGGAGCATTCCACACGCCGTTTATGGAGCCGGCCGCTGCGGAACTTGCGGCGGCCGTGGCCGACGTGCCGTTTGGCAAACCCCGATTCCCTGTGTACGGAAATGTGACCGCTGCGCCCCTCGTGGCCGACATCGGGGTCGGATTGGTCGAGCAACTAACGTCGCCCGTTCGGTTCGCCGAATCGTTGGCCGCCATGGCCAAAGCCGGCGTCGGGGTGTTCGTACACGTCGGTCCGGGGGACGTAACCGCCGGGATGGCGAAACGGTCTGCACCAGAGTCGGAAGTGCTTGTCGTCAACGACGACGAATCGCAGGAGGCTGCGGTTCAGCAACTCCGGCTCTAGAGTCAAGTTCACAACTTCTCAGAGGAGAACGCCAGTGCGATACGCAACCATCACCGGGTGGGGCAAGGCAATACCGCCTGCGATTCTGTCGAACGCCGACCTCGAAACAATCATGGAGACCTCTGACGACTGGATCTCGACGCGAACCGGGATCAAGGAACGCCGCATCGCCGAGGTCGAAACGTCAGACATGGCGGCGCTCGCCGGCCGGCAAGCTATCGCCGCCGCAGGCAAGTCGCCCGAAGACGTCGATCTCATCGTTGTGGCGACGTGTTCGCCCGATACGCTGTTGCCGTCGGCCGCCGCATGGGCACAGACCAAGCTCGGAGCGACCAACGCCGCGGCTTTCGACTTGAACGCCGCCTGCAGCGGGTTTCTCTACTCCCTGATCGTGGCAACCAATATGATCAAAGGGGGTACCCACAAATGTGCCCTCGTGATTGGGGCTGAGAAGCTGCACTCTTTTGTGAATTTTCGTGATCGTACGACTGCGGTGCTCTTTGGGGATGGTGCTGGCGCGGTCCTGCTTGAGGCCGTCGAACAGGACGAACCGGTCGGAATGCTCTCATCCGAGATGGGACTTGAAGTAGGAACCGAAGAACTGCTCTGGGCTCCTCAGAGCGGCACGAAGAGCTACACCGACGAAGCGGTTTCGTCGGAACGAGCCATTCAGATGGGCGGTTCGGAGGTCTTCCGTCGGGCGGTGACCATGATGGCCGACTCTTCTGCGCGGGTGCTGGAACAGGCCGGTTGGAGTTCGGAAGATGTCGATCTCATGATCCCTCACCAGGCCAACGTTCGGATCATTGATGCCGCTACCCGCCGCCTGGGAATCGACGAATCGAAGGTTTTCGTCAACATCGCCTCGTATGGCAACACCTCCGGAGCGACGATTCCGATCGCTCTGGCAGAGGCGCTCGAAGAAGGCCGTCTTGAGCCAGGTGCCAAGGTGGTGTTTGCCGCTTTCGGAGCGGGCCTGACATGGGCAGCCGCTACCTTCCAGTGGGGTGACCGAGTGACCCCGATTGAAACGTTCGACGTCGAGTTTCCGGCCAGTGACCGCACTGGCTTGGATCTTGTTCAGGCCAACCTCGAGTACTTCGGTCGCAACGAGGCCGTGACTCGCCCCCCAGAAGAGACTCAATGAACGATTTGGCAGTGACCGATTTGGGACGGGTGGCGCTGGTCACGGGTGGGTCGCGAGGCATTGGAGCGGCCATTTGTCAGCAGTTGGCCGCCGATGGCTATCGGGTTGCGGTGAATTATGCGTCTCGTGCTGACGCAGCCGAAGAGGTTGTGGCGGCCATTGCCGCGGCTGGGGGTGTAGCCCTCGCCGTGGGTGCTGATGTAGGAGATGCCGCTGCAGTCGAGTCAATGTTCAGCACGATCGAATCCGAGCTTGGCCCGGTCGAGGTTCTAGTGAATAACGCTGGCATCACCCGGGACGGATTGTTGATGCGCATGAGCGAATCTGACTGGGCGGACGTGATTGCCACGAACCTTTCTTCGGTGTTCCTGTGTACCAAACGTGCTCTCAAGGGCATGGTGAAGGCCCGGTGGGGTCGCGTCGTCTCTGTGTCTTCGGTCTCGGGCATCGCGGGTAATCCCGGGCAGGCCAACTACGCCGCATCCAAGGCAGGCATCATCGGATTCTCGAAGTCGGTTGCCAAGGAGGTCGGCTCACGCAATATCACGGTCAATGTTGTCGCTCCCGGGTTCATTGAAACGGATATGACCGACGCACTCGGAGAAGGCGTCACCTCGGCAGTGGCAGCCCGTATCGCAATAGGCCGATTGGGGACAACACAGGAAATCGCCAGTGCGGTCGGCTATCTTGCCTCACCGGAGGCTGCGTATATCACCGGACACGTATTGGTCGTCGACGGCGGAATAGCTCTTTAAACAGAAAATACCTATGGAGGAGGATCCGACATGGATCGTGCAGAAATCGAAAAACGAATGAATGGGCTGCTCGTAACCGAGCTGGGTCTTGATGAAGCAAAGCTCAATAACGCCGCTCGCTTCGAAGAAGACCTTGAGGTCGACTCGTTGGGCGTCGTCGAACTGCTTATGGCACTTGAGGATGAATTCGGCGTGTCGATTCCGGACGATGAGGCAGAGAACATTGGCACCGTCGGCCAAGCCGTCGACATCGTTATCGCCAAACTCGACTCGTAGGTAATCGATGTCCCGACGACGCGTTGCAGTCACGGGTCTCGGAACCATCAACCCGCTCGGGCATGATGTCGAGACGACCTGGTCAGCGATTCAGGATGGAAAATCCGGGGTGGCTCGAATTACCCGGTTCGATCCCGAACGACTCCCAACCCAGATAGCTGGTGAAGTTAAGGACTTCGATGCAGGCGCGTATTTCGGCACTCGAGAAGCGAAGGTCCTTGATCGATTCGCACAGTATTCGCGAGTAGCAGCAGATCAGGCGTTTGCCGACGCCGGGATCGCCTATGAAGAGGGGGATCCAGCCTCCGAACGCGCCGGCGTCGTCATGGGTGTCGGGATTGGCGGCATGGACTCGTTCATTGAGGGTCTTGACGTACTTCGCGAGCGGGGGCCAGGCCGAATCAACCCCTACACGATCCCGAAGCTGATTTCGAATATGGGTGCTGGAGTCGTGTCAATGGCCCATCGACTGCTCGGCCCGTCAATGTGCACGGTGACTGCGTGTGCCGCTTCGGCCAATGCCATTGGCGATGCGGCGGAGATCATCCGTCGCGGGGCGGCCGATGTCATGCTGGCCGGGGGAGCGGAAGCGGCTGTCAACGAGTTTGCGATGGGATCTTTCAATCAGTCACGGGCACTTTCGACGCGCAACGATGAACCGGAAAGGGCTTCACGTCCTTTTGACGCGGACCGCGATGGGTTCATCCTCGCCGAGGGTGCGGCCGCCCTGGTTCTTGAAGAATATGAAATGGCTGAAGCCCGTGGTGCGAACATCTACGGTGAGATTCTCGGATACGGCATGTCGTCGGACGGGTATCACATGACGCTGCCACGACCGGGCGGGACCGGCGCAGCCGCAGCGATGGCTGCGGCGCTGCGCGATGCCGACCTTCCCCCGGAAGCGGTGACGTACATCAATGCGCACGGGACTTCTACGGCTGCCAACGACGCGACCGAAACGGCTGCCATCAAGCGCGTGTTTGGTGATTACGCGTATGACCTGGCGGTGTCGTCGACCAAGTCGATGACCGGCCACCTGTTGGGCGGCGCAGGAGCCATGGAGGCAGTGCTGACGTTCCTGGCGATGCGAGATGGGGTTCTGCCTCCGACCATCAACTACGAGACGGCTGACCCCGACTGTGACCTCGATTACGTTCCGAACACCGCCCGGAAGGCTGACGTCAGTGTGGCAATGTCGAACTCGTTCGGGTTCGGAGGGCACAACGTCGCGCTGGTGCTAGGCGGCTAGCCAGGTGAGTACCTAGCTAGGGCAGATCTTCAGGAACCTCACAGCCAGCTCCGGACTCGGGGCGCCCTGCCGCGGAAGCCTGTTGGAATTCTTCCGTCGATCGAATGGCCAGCACTACGACCGTACCGACCCCCACCATGCCGATCAGGCCCGAGACGATGGCCGCAACGGTCGCCCACCCGTAACAGGCCTGCTGGCCGCACGTGGCGGTGGTAACCGACCACCCGAGGCCTGCCCCGATGAGTGTCCCGATCAGCGTAGGGATGGCGAACCAGGGGTTCGGGTAACGCCTCATGGCTTCCTCCGACCGCGACGGTCTCGTCCGATTTGATCCATCAATCCTGGAGGCGCCATTTCGGCAAAGACAGGTTTTGCTTCAACCCGACGCGCCTCGAGGGGTCGGATGCCTCGCATCGAACCCGGCAGCCAGGCCACAACGGCGACCGCTCCGACCACCAGGGCCACGACCGCGCCAAACCAATCAGTGTGAGCAAGTGAAACGAATACACCAAACAGGGGATAGCCAAGGCGCAACCACCAGAGGGTGATCTGGTGGGCGCGACCGTACGACCAGGCGCCGGCAGCTGTGGTGAGTGCAAAGATCCAATCGAGCAGGCCTGACTCGCCGCTGAGACCTAGCAGCACAGGGATTGCCAACAGCATGAGGGGAAGGAGGACTGAAGGGTTGGGCGGGGCGTCGGCTCTGCGAAGCTGGCGAGTCCATCCGTCGATGGCGGGCATGGCCAGAGCGAAGCCAGCTGCCAGGATCAGCCCCGCAACTATCCAGACACTGCCAAAAGCGACAAACAGGCCAGATTCAACGATGAGGGTCAGCCAGAGGTATCGCCGTGCCCACCGACCCCTCGCCACGAACAACCCGACTAGCCCGACCATCACCATGATGAGCAAACCGAGAGCCGTCAAGGGCCGTGATATCTCTGGAGAGCTTCCAAAGGCTAAATCGATGACGACTGCGAGCGTGGCGACTATCTGGAGGACGCCCGCCAAAACGGGGGGAGTGTCGGTTCCTGGTCGCATGCCCTCATTATGGCCGCTCCGGCGGCGCATCAGAACACGGAAGGATGGGTACCATGCTGAACGTGACGCATACGCACGAGTGGCCAGGTGAGTACAGCTACTGCCCCTGGTGTGGTGAGCCCCTTGAACTGCGAAAGGCAGGCGGGAAGCAGCGCCCTGCCTGCCCGCAGTGTTCGTTTGTTCATTTCCGGAATCCCGGGGTCGGGGCGGCCGTGGTGATCCGGGATGAAGGGGGAAAGATCCTCATGGTCAAGCGAGCCGAAGGCGCCACGCGGGCCGGGTTTTGGTCAGTTCCCGCTGGGTTTGTCGACTACGGCGAGGACGTACGGGAAGCGGCCCGGAGGGAACTCGAAGAAGAAACTGGACTGGTCGCTGAGATCGGCGACGTGCTCCATGTTGCGTCCAACTTCCACGACCCCAACAAACTTACTGTTGGTGTCTGGTTCTCGGGGTCGGTGGTCGGTGGTCGACTTCAGGCTGGAGACGATGCCGAGGAAGCCGAGTACTTCGCATTGGATTCGCTGCCGCCCCTGGCGTTTGAGACAGATAGAGCGTTCCTGGAAGCCCTCTGAGGCGCTCAGGCGGCACTAAGCCGGCGGGAATTCGATCTGGTTCTCCGGGTCGTAGCGAGCCCCTTCGTTCCAATTGGACGACGGTTGGAACGTGTATATCGTGCCGTGCATCGGCTTCTCAGTGTGAAGCTCGGTGACAGGGGAACCCGTGAAGATGAGCTTGGCGACCTGCACTGGATCTTGGTGTGACACGATGACAACGTCCCCTTCTGCATGTCGCTCGTTGATCGCCTTGACGGCCGACACGATCCGCCCACCCAGAGCTTCGAGCGATTCAGAGGAAAAGGGCATGTCCCACGGATGGGCCAAATAAGCTTCTAGTTCGCCGGGCCGGGCCTCCGGCAGGGATTCCCATACGAGGCCTGACCACCCGTCTGCAAGTTTCCATTCGGTGAGTTCTTCATCAACCCGAACAGGAAGGTTGTGGCGGGCGGCGATGATGCCGGCGGTTTCGAGTGCCCGTTCCAGAGGTGACGACCACACCGCGACGATCGGCTGACCGGCAAGATAACGGGCCGCGTCTAAGGCTTGTCGGCGACCCAACTCGGAAAGCCCGTAGTGGGGGAGGCGACCGTACACGACATGATCGGGATTGTGGACTTCGGCATGTCGCACGAGATGGATGAGATTCGCCATGGCGCAGGAGTGTAGGTGTCAAGACGGCTCCGGAAGTGGACCTGCCGTTGGGTTTAGCGGCGCAGGTTTAGTCACGGAGGTTTAGTCATAGAGGTTTAGGCTTCGGGCATGGGGTTCGCCGAACCAATCATCCATATTGACATGGACGCGTTTTTCGTGGAGTGCGAGCGATTGACCAACCCGGCGCTGCATGGCAAGCCGGTCGCCGTGGGTGGTGGGGGAAATCGGAGCGTCATTGCTGCCGCTTCGTACGAGGCCAGAAGGTTCGGGGTTCACTCGGCCATGCCGACCGTTCGAGCCAAACGAATGTGCCCCCAGCTGATTCTGGTTCCATCCGATCACGGCCGATACTCCGAGGTCTCTCAGAAGGTATTTTTGCTCATCGAGGAAGTGGTCCCTGTCGTTGAACAGTTGAGCATCGACGAAGCGTTTCTCGACGTATCTGGCCTTACGCTTCTGCATCCCGACGCCCGGTCCGTTGCGGAGCATCTACGTCGGCGGATCCGGAACGAGATCGGATTGCCCTCTTCTTGCGGGATTGCCTCGAACAAATTCCTCGCCAAGTTGGCCACTGCCCGAGCCAAGCCGGACGGGGTCTTCGTCATGGACAGCGTCCGGCAACTCGAAATCCTGCACTCGTTCGACGTACGGACGATGTGGGGGGTGGGAGAGGCGACCTATGCCGGGCTGGAGCGGCTTGGCGTGCAGACGGTCGGAGACCTGGCCAGCGTTGGCCAGAAAGCCTTACAGCGCACCTTCGGGACTTCAGCGGGCGCTTCGCTCTTCCGGCTGTCGATGGGGATCGATGACCGTGTCGTCGAACCACATGGTGACGCCAAGTCGATTTCGAACGAACAGACCTACGAGGAAGATCTTGTGTCAAACGAGGTGATCAGGTCCGAGGTCGTACGACACGCCGACCGTCTGTCGACCCGGCTGCGGCAGGCAGGCGTCGAAGCTCGTACCGTCTTCATCAAAATTCGTTTCGATAGCTTCGAAACGATCACCCGGTCGATCACGCTGCCGTCTCCAACCGCGGTTGGCCACGATCTGACTGTTGCCGCTGTCGAACTACTCGAACGAGCCGGAGTCGTCGGGCGCCGGGTAAGGCTCATCGGCGTTGGTGGTTCGGGCCTCGTAGCGGCCGAGTTCGCCGTCCACCAACTCGCCACCGACCGAGGAGCCAACTGGGACGACCTCGCGGACGCGGTCGGGGAGATTCGAGACCGATTTGGCCATGATGCCGTGGTGCCGGCAGTCGTCAGACATAAAAAAGAAAACCCCGGACCCGCTATAGATGCGGGCTGACGTATACTGGCGTAACGACCTTCCGGAGATTGAAGCGATGGGGCTTGACGATCGAGAGCAGAGGATCCTCGAGGAAATAGAACGTCAGTTCTACGACGAGGACCCAGACCTGGCGGACGCAGTCCGCAATATCACCCGTATTCCAATGACTGTCGGTAGGCAACGCTTCGCCTCGGTTCTGGCCATTGCCGGGTTGATCTTTCTCGTTTGGATGTTTCCCCGCAGCACATTGCTGGCGGCCGTAGGGTTCGTCGTGATGGTCGGTTCGGTGTTTGCGATCGTTCAGGGAAGGCGGCCCAGAGTCGCTGATCGTGAGCGGGCGACCGGCGCTCACGCCGACGATTAACTACCGATTCCTTAACTTCTTTAACGAACCGGCCTCTCGGAATCACACGCCGATAACTTACGCTAGGGTATCGATTCTGGCCGTATGAGGGATTAACTCATCGGGTTCGCGGAGGCAAAAGCGGCACTTACCACATCGCCGCGACTGGTTTTTGGAGAAGTTTTGGAAGAGGGCTACTCGGCGCAGCAGGCGTCAAAACTGACGAACTGTTCGTTGCATCAACTTCGGTACTGGGATCGCGTTGATCTGGTCCGGCCATCCATTCAATCCACCGGGGGTCGCCCCGGGGTTCGTCGGCTGTATTCGTTCCGGGACCTGGTAGCGCTGCGTGTCGTGCGCAGCTTGCTCGACAACGGGATGTCAGTGCAGCGGGTGCGACGGGCCTGGGACTATCTCCGTCGCAACGCCGACATGGAGACCCACCTGGCGGATGTCAAACTTGTCACCGACGGGATTTCGATATTCCGAGTTGCTGCCGACGATGCACAACTACTCGACGCATTAAAGTCGGGTCAGCTGGCGTTCTTTGTGGCGATCGACGAGATCACCCGATCGGTTGAAGAGGACGTCACTCGCTTTGAGCTCGATCGTGAGCGCTTTCTCGACATCTTGCGGCTGGGCGGCGAAGACGCAGCCTCGTCCGGCTAACCGACCTGGCTCGGTTGCATTAGGTGCGGGCTGACCGCAGACTCCACAACGCTCTGAGGCGATCGCCTCGCGTGTGATTGGCCTTGATCCAACTGTCGGCGTGGACGTAGAGCTCAGCGTTGCGTCGGACCTCTCCATCGGACGTGTCCCGCTCAGGTCCATACGTGTTCGCTCCGTACGCCATCGCCAGCGGCATGAGCGACGGTTCGGTGTTGCGTGCCAACTCGGCTGGGGTGAGATGCGCGGCGGCGCCATGGCGAAGGTCGACCAGTCGGTCGAATATATCCCCCCACGCCGCCCGGATGTTCCCATGCATGGCGGCCCGCCGGCGTCCTCGCCTCCGCAAGAGCTTGAGCGCAGGGAGGGCCCACACGGCGGCCAGGGCTCCGATGATCCACCAGGCCAGGTTGGGGATCGAGATTGGACCGGAGAGATCGGGAAGTGGTCCAATCGGAGTTGGGTCGGTTCCTTCGTCGATGGCGTTGAGGATGTCCTCGATTGAGGACCGCCCGTCGACACTCCCGACATTGGGATCCAAAGGATCCGCACCCGGCAACGACACAGTGCGAGGGTCGAAGCCGAGGTTGGTTGCCGGGTTGACGCCATCAGACCGGGGGGTCGGATCGAACTGAACCCAGCCGTGTCCGTCGATCCACAACTCGACCCAGGCGTGTGCATTACGTTGTCGGACGATGACTAACCCGTCCTCGTCGACTTCGCCAGGGGTAAAGCCGAGTGATACACGCGACGGGATGCCAAGCTCGCGGGCCATGACCGCCATACCGGTTGCGAATTGTTCGCAGTACCCGGTCCGATAGTTTGGGCTGTCGGGGTCAAACAGCCAGTCAGCGAGATTATTGGCCGAATGTCCCGGGTCTATTTCGACCGAGTAGTTGAATTCGACCGGGCTGCGGTAAAACGCCTCAAGCAGGACGGCGCTTTCAAATGGGGTGGTGGCTGCCTGGGTTATTTGCTGGGCGAGTGCGGCAATGCGCGGATCAAGATCGGGTGGGAGGTCGGTGTAGTCCCGAAGGTTGGTTGGCCGCGACCCTCCCGTTGAAGGGACGGCAATCGCGTTAAACAGGCCCTCTTCCCCGGCCGCGGCGAATAGCGGCGACAGTCGACCATCTTCACCGGTGGCAAGCGCGGCGATGGAATCGTTCGGGACCTGCGACTGGATTGAGTAGGTCAGCCCTTCGAAGGTTCGGGCATCAAATCGGAGAGATCCGTCTGCCCTGACCGAGAATGATTCATCGAGCAGGTCATTGTCTGAGACGAGCGAACTGACTCCGCGCAGAGCCGGGAGATAGTTCATCCTCAGAGACCGAATCTGGACTACCTGTGCCACTGAAACGGTATTGCCTTGATATTTGAGTTCATCGGTGCCATACCCGAGCGAACCGGACGGTCGCGTGAACCCTTGGTCGGCCGGATACCAGTTTGTCCCGTCGTATTCTTCGAGGCTTATCAGCTTCCAGAAGAGCGAACCGGGCTCCACCGGCCCAGCGACCTGGGCGACAAAGACGGGTTCGTCGCCGAGCGACAGCAGGTCCGACTGAACGGTCGATACAAACAGGTTGTACGAGACGCCTCCGTAGATCCCACCCCCAAGGCCCGAGCGAGACCGCCATTCGAGTAGTCCTGATCCTGGTACGAGTCCGGCGACCGTGGTGCTGGCTATCACGGCCGCTCCCACCATCGCTACCAACGTGGCGATCGGGAACGATAGGCCGGTTCTTGCTCGCGCCCCTCCATGGCGATCCCGGAGTCGGCCTGTACCCAGCCGACGTTCGTCCACGGCGATAGCCAGCAAGCTGAGGGCCACCAGGGCGGCGAAAGCAATAGTCCAGCTCCGCGGGCTGGGGACACGGTCGATGGTGGCTAGCTGCAGGCTCAGCATCAGGGGAGGGAGCAATGCCCAGGCTGGCCGGCGCGACGTCAAGCCCCAGGTACCGAGCGCCCCGAAGATCCAAAAAGCCAGGGCGATAACTGCGATGAGTCCCCGCACCGGCAGTACGGGCGTTGACCCGAATCGGATCAGCTCAACGGCGAAAGCCAGTTCGTCAACGACTACCTGTCGGGTGGCCGCGCTTGGAATGAGTCCGAACGTCAGGGTTCCCGGAGCCATGATCCGCAGCGAGGCGAGCACGTAGCCGAGCAGATTCGCGGTGAAAAAGGTCATGGTCGTGAACCTGGCGTTGACGACCAGCCACGTGATGGCGGCTCCCATTAAGAACGCGGCGATGAGCACCAGTTGCCATGGGGGCCCCGACTCGGCTTGCCGTAATAGGTTGCCAAGCCGCAACACGGTGAACGACACCGAGAGGAGAAGGATCAGTCGACTGAAGCGGTAGACCATGATGGATTCGATGCAGTAAGCCAGGCAGCAGCCCAGGATTGGTCGGTTTCGACATTGAGCGTGAGAACGCCGAGCTGTTGGAATGAGGCGGCGGTGGCGCCGGCCGCAACAGTCAAAGCAATGGTGGACGGGTATTCGCGGCTCAGCAGGCGTTGGGCAGCAAGGAGCTCCTCGTCGGGGCGGCCGGTTACGATGATTAAAGCTCCACCGCGACCCGATTTCTGGAGGCGGCTGGCGGCTGCCACGATATCGAAGGCGGCGACCGGTCGCACCACTGCGAGGGTCTCCATGATTTTTGCGTAGGGCTCACCCGGACTGAGAGCGACCGATCCAGTCCAGACCGACGTCTCGAACCCAGACCCGAAAAGGTGGCTTGTCACCGACGCGGCACCTTTGACCGCCTTTTCGAAAGCGGCAGGGGAAGGATATGCGCCGGAGCGTACGTCGAGCATCACGAGAGCCTGTGATTGCCATGGCGTCTCGAGTTGGCGGATCATCAACTGATCTCGTTTGGCTGACGTTGGCCAGTGCACCCTGCGGAGATCGTCGCCGATCCGGTAGTCGCGGATCGTGAAGAAGTCTTCACCACCACGATGCGAGAACTCGGGCCGCGAGGCGTGTACGGCTGGATCGCGACCTCGTACAATCGGGAATCCGGTCAGGCGCTCAACCTCGGGGTATACGACAAGCCGGTCGGATCCGCCGACGACCGATCGGCGTCGGGCGAATCGAAACGGGTCGTGTAGGACCAAAACGGCCGGGCCGACCGTATAGATACCCCGTGGTCGGCAGACGATTTGATAGTTGGCAACTACTGACTCGTCGGCCCGGATCGAAGAAGCGTGAAACCGTGCCGAGCCGAGGCCGCCGACCTCGTCTTCGAAGGTCGGGTTGAGGATCCGGAACCGTCCGTTGTTCGTAATGGTCGCTTCGACTACGGCCTGGTCGCCTTCGTACACGAGCGACGGATTGATCTGGCGCACGATCGACACGCGCGGCCGTGAGATACGCACGTAAAGCAGTGCAACGCCGATCCCGATGAAGAGGAGCGCGGCGGTGATGAGTAACTCCAGTTCTCCCAATGCAGCCCAAAGAGCCACCAGAGCGAGACCCGCACCTGCGCCAGCCCAGCCCCGGTCGGTCAACATCAGGCGGGCTTGCTCATTCCGGGGACGCGAAGGTGCGAGATCACGCCTTCGATGACAGAGTCCATGGTGGTACCACGCATATGCGCCTCTGGTCGAAGGATCATACGGTGCGCCAGCACCGGGGCAGCCACGAGTTTGATGTCGTCGGGAGTGACGTAATCGCGCCCATCCATGGCAGCTCTGGCTCGCGAAACCCTCTGAATAAACAGCGCGGCTCGTGGCGATGCGCCCAACATGATCTCGGCGTTGCGTCGAGTGCCTTCGACGAGGTCGACGATGTATTCGCGCACCGAATCGGCGACGTGGATCCGGCGAGCTACTTGAATCATCTCGATGATGTCGGTGCCTGACACGACTGGCTTGATTTCGTCGAACTGCGAACTCATGCCGTGCCGGTCGAGAATCTGGATCGAGTCGGCCCGTTCCGGGTACCCAATTACGAGCCGCATCATGAACCGATCAAGCTGTGCTTCCGGTAGGGGATAGGTTCCCTCATGTTCGAGCGGGTTCTGAGTCGCGATCACCATGAACGGTGGTGCAAGGCTGCGGGTCGTGCCGTCGACGGTCACCTGGCGCTCTTCCATGGCTTCGAGCAGCGCAGCCTGGGTTTTTGGTGAGGCTCGGTTGATCTCGTCTCCGACCACAACATTGGCGAAGATCGCACCTGGCTTGAATTCGAACTCGCTTGTCTGGCGGTTCCAGATGCTGACGCCGGTGATGTCAGACGGGAGAAGATCGGGAGTGAACTGGATCCGCTGAAAGGTGCTCTCGATGGACCTGGCCAGCGATTTGGCGAGCTGGGTTTTGCCTACTCCTGGCACGTCTTCGACGAGTACGTGGCCCTCGGCCAACAGGCAGGCGATGAGCAGATCAATCACTTCGCCCTTGCCCTGGATTACCTGGGCGACATTCTTGGCGATGGCTTTGTGCCGGTCGGCAAATTTCGCCAGTTCTTGTGGTTGTGGTATTCCGACCTGCACCCGCTTCTCTCCCTTTTAATGGCGGATTGCAAGCCTATCAGACGCCACTTTTTACGGCTTTGGGGTTTACTATCGTCGGCGGGCGAAGAAAGGTTCCACGTGTATAGGATGGCGCTGGCGGTGCTACGGCATCCAACGGTTTGGTGGGAGGGTTTACGAACGATGTGGAGTATGCGGGCGCGTTCGGGCGTCTTCTCAGATGTCTACCTCCGCTGGCGGACTGCCACCGTGTACGGCGACGCCTCAGCAGCGGTGCCGCCGACCGATGTCGTTGAGTTTCTGATGTGGCGCCGTCGACAACGAAAGCTGACCTCTTGAAACCTATCGAGGAATCGTTACTCAGTCTTGAAGGGATTGAACAGGCCCATGTCCGACTGTCCGACGATGGTCCGGCCGGGGTTCGGGTGGTCCTGGCCGCTGATGCTGATCAGTCGATGGTCGCCAACGCTATCCGCGAACTCTTTACGAGCCGTGGGCTCACGGTGGCTGTCGACGACGGCTCGGCCGCACCCGTGGCGCCGATGAGCTCCGACGACGTGGAAACGCAGTCGGGGTCGCCGTCAGGCAACGTCGGTCCGGACGGGCCAGTGGTGCCTGATCGCGGGGCCACAGAGGCTCAACCGGCCAGTGTCGCCGCTCCGTTGATGGCTGGTGCGCCGGCGGTAGGTCCGGTTGCGCTGGCGGTCGCGGTCTCGGAGGGTCCGACGTATTGCGACGTGGCCGTCCGGGTCGGTGGCGATCGGCGGTCTGTTCGGCGGTCGCACCCGGACCCCGGATCGATCCGCGAGGCGATTCTCGATGCGCTCAATGAGGCATCGGGAAGATCGGGTATTCGCCCGACCATTGTTTCGGTCGATCAGCGGGTTGTCGCAGACAAGGCCATGCTGACCGTTGTGCTCGAATCATCTGGTCAGATCGGCGTTGGTTCGGCATTGGTGCGAGGTACCGACTTTCACGCATTCGGACAAGCTGCCCTGGCCGCGCTTGGCTATTTGCCGACTTTCTGAGTTGCTCCGCACCAGCGGGCTGTCGGTTAGGCCAACGCCCGATCGGGGTCAGGTTCGGTGGTAGGAAGTGAATCCACAAACTCGATAATGACGTCGGGTTCTGGTTCGGGTGCAGATTTCACGGCCGCCAGCTCGGTTGGGTTGGCTCCCCGGACGCCCCGGAATCCGGCAGCTTTCTCAAGTACGTCGCGAATGAACATGCGAGCGGGATCGGCGGGAGGCACTGCCAGGGCGAGGAGGTCGTCCTCCTCAGTCGAGGCGACCGAGATCCCGGTCTCGCGAAGCTCGAACAGCATGACCTCTTGGGCGACCTTGTCCGGGGAGAGGGCTTCAAGAGTCGGAACAACCACGAGCTCGGCCTGGCCAGCCGAAATGATTCCGAGAACGGCCCCGAAACCTTCTCGTTCCGATGAATGGGCATTGTCCTGGCAAATAGAAATGAGGTCGTAGCCATTGCGCGCCACCCAGATGCGGATTCGTTCTGCCTGCATGAACGCAGTGTCGGTCGAATCTGATCCGGGTCGTTCTCGAACATAGCCAACTACGTGCATAGGCGGGATTGTTGGTGCGGGGAGGTGCAATGTCAAGGACCTGAACAAACCGACGGTCATCGACGGGACCGATGGTATATTTTGAAAGCTCTCAATAGGGGTCGACTGTGGCGCGTGTGCTGGTGTTGAACGCTACTTACGAGCCACTTTCGGTGGTGAGTACGCGTCGCGCCGCCGTCCTCGTCCTCAACGACAAAGCTCAAATGCTGGAGGCTTCTGATCGGATCTGGCGAGCTGAGCGGGTTCAGCTTCCTGTTCCGTCGGTGATCCGATTGAATAGGTTCGTGCGGGTTCCCTACGGGCGAACGGTCCCGCTTACCCGAAACGCCGTGTTCGCTCGGGATGGACATCGCTGCCAATACTGTGGGGGTCCGGCCGAGTCCATAGATCATGTGGTCCCGAGATCTCGGGGTGGCCAGCACGTATGGGACAACGTGGTCGCTGCCTGCCGGCGATGCAATCTACGGAAGGGGTCCCGTTTCCTGGAAGAGACGGGTTTCCTCCTCAACAAGAGACCTTCGGCTCCCCACCGATATGGATGGGTGTACGCCAGAGCGGGCCCACGAATGGACCCGCTCTGGAGTTCGTATTTGCTCGCTGAGTCGGCCTAAGCCGGCCGGCTCATCGCTGATGGGCTAGGGGAGCGGTTCGTCGACCGCCAGTGTGTCCTCGGCCGGGAACGGGATGCCCGTTACTACTCGGTAGTCGGCCAGGCCGTCGATCGTGCCGAGGTATCGCACGGGCACCGACTCGGTACAGGCGAACGCCTCGGTAAGTTTTTCGAGCACCAAACGGTCCGCGTCTTTGATCTTCGCAAAGTCGAAGCTGTCACGGAAGACGAATTCGGCGTCGAGGTCGGCGGCGTTTGACAGATCCACCCAGTAGGCGGTGCCGTCCGGAGTGATCGCATACATCGCCACAGGGTTGGCCTGGGGGTCGACAAGGCGGCTGTCTCGGGGCAGACCGAACTCGAGGTCGAAGATGTGCTCGCTACCCGGGGGCATGATCACTTTTTCGTTTGACTCGAGATTGTTGACAGTTGTGTCGTACAGCACGCTGTTCTTCTCGATTCCGGGCTGGAATCGGTCGGGGTCGCCGCTGACCACATCTGCGACATCAACGAAGAGGTAGTCGGCATCAAGGACGTTCTGATAGTGGGCTGAGCTGCCATCTTCCCAGATCGCATAGAACGGAACCACCGGATACAGCACGTTCGGGAAGAGCGTGTCCCCAATGGCTGAGGACGTCACGGTTCCGATTACTTTGCCGTTCCCTGCGCTGACAACCGAATACGGATCACCGCATGAATCGCCGTACGTGGTGTGGAAGTCGACGACAAGTCCGTCTGACCAGGCGATGTCTTGGCCGACGCCGACGACTTCGGCTCCGTCAGGGGCGCCCCAACCTGCGAGACCGACCGGGGTGGCGTCGAGATCCCAGGTGGCTAGGACTGAGCCCGCTTGCACTAGTTGCAGCGCAAGATCCGATGCCTGCGTTTCGGGCACCTGATAGCCGACCGTCCAGTGGGCAGGAAGCCCGACTGGGATGGACGGCAAATCAGACCCGGCGACTGCGTGGTCGGCGATGCTGCGGTCGAATGGATAGACGACGCCCTCGTCGTCGACGAGTTCAAGCTGCGGATAGGTGTATTCGCCTGCGAACGCTGTGGCCGAATAGGGGATCGGAGCAACGCCATTGTTCTGGTATGCAACGGCGATCCGCAGTTCGAGATAGCCCTCGCGAACCAACGACGTTGAAATGTCGGTGCCCTGCACTTCGAGGGCAAATCCGTCGGCAACGTGGCGTTGGCCCGGCGCAAGCTGGCCGGATACTGGTGAAACGGTCTGAAGGCCGGCCAGTCGGGCTGCGCCCAGTGACACGTCTAGCGATGACTCCGCACGTGAGTCTTGTGAGTTGGCTGGCACTGCGACGTCGGTGGGGCGAGTTGACGCCAGAACCGGGATCGCCGCCAGCACGGTGGACAAAGCCACCACGAGCAATACGAGCTTTCTAACCATTGTCGGCATCTCCTACGTTGCGTGACAAGGGGAATTCCTATGTAAGGAAGGTTTCGGGCGTCATTCTGTGTCGCTTAAGAGGTTTCTTCGTAAGTTATGAATACTCAGCGTGTAATTACATTGTCGTGATTTACGGCTGAACGAGGTCGCCATCGGTCACCGGAATCGGTCTGGGCCGTCCTGGACTTGTGCTGGTGTGGGCCTCGCACCGGCATCACGATCGTTGGGATGCGTTTCATTCACCCCGGTAGGCAGCCAGCGAGTCGCTAGGTCGTTTGATAGGATGGCCCGTGCCTAAATCGCCGTCTGTTTCGTTCGATACCACGCTGACCGCGTTCGGGAACAACACCGGGATTGTCGTTCCGCCCGAAGCGGTCGACGCGCTCGGCGCAGGCAAGCGGCCACCGGTTGACGTGGAAGTGAACGGTTATGAGTACCGAAGTACGATCGCTGTCATGTCTGGCAAATCGCTTATCAGCATGAGCGCGGCGGTCCGCAAGGAAACCGGCTTGGGTGCTGGAGACCCGATCAGCGTCACGCTCACCCTGAACGAGACCGCTCGGGACGTCTCGATCCCCAAAGACTTCGCTTTGGCGCTAGGAGCAAACCTGGGGACTGAGGAGTTCTTCGCAGGTCTGTCGAACAGTCTCCAGCGCTACCACGTAGACCAGATCGCCGGCGCCAAGACCGATGAGACCAGACAGCGGCGCATCGACAAAGCCATCGGCCTCTTTCTTGCAGGCAAGAAGCGTTGAGCTAACTTTTCGGACATGGTCCGCGGTTGGTGCAGTCGCTGCGCGTTACCGGCGACTCGGCTTAGGCCAGCAATTTGCTGGTTCCGGAGCGCTCTGCTCAGTACGGTTGGGGGATGAGTCCAACGCGAGAGGAGCAGCAGGTAGGTATTCACTACCTGGCCGCGGTGACGGCACTGTTGCGGCGAGTCCGCCGCGCTCACCCCACGAAGGGTCTGTACGAAGCAGGCGAGATCCAATGGTGGTGGGGAGAAATCGCCCGTTCGACTGACAGTCTCGGTCAGCTCTTTTGGTTTGATGACGCCGATCGTCCAGTGGCGGCCGTGATCATCACTGAATGGAGCTATGGGGTGCAGCTTGACCCGATCGTCATGCCGAACGCAACGCCTGACTGGGTCGCACACGTCATCGAGCGCGGGTTCGCCCACGCCCGCCACTCCGGTTTTGACAGGGTCCAACTCGAAGTCGACCGGGACGACGACGTCCTGCGTGGCCTCCTGGCTAGCCAGGGATTTGCGATGATCGAAGATGGCTTGGTCGAGTCATGGCTGGCCGCCTCCGCCCGGCCCGATATCAGTCAGCTCCACGGCGAGTATCGGTTAGCGAGTCGCCGCGACACATTCGGGCGTCCACATCACATGATCAAACCCGCCAGACCTGATGTAGAGGATCGTTTGCTCCAGACGTCGCTCTATCGTCCCGATCTCGATCTGCTTATTCTTGATAGCGACGACAATCACGCCGCCTACGGTCTCTTCTGGTACGACCCCGAGAACGGTACCGGGGTCGTCGAACCGATGCGCACAGAAGACGAGCACCAGCGCCGAGGACTGGCACGCCACATACTCACCACGGGAATTGATCTGCTGGCCAGGACTGGCGCAGAGCGGATCAAGATCTGCTTCGATCCGGATAACCCGGCCGCCAGTCATCTCTACCTCAGCGTCGGCTTCGAGCCTGTCAAGCAGACAGATGTCTTCGCCGGACGAACGAACGCAAAGGCACCTTAGGCCCTGCGTACCAGCGCGCCCTCCATCGACTTGCATCGAATAGGACGGATACGATACCGAACGCCCGACGCTGACCTGCATGGTCTGGTCGCGGGGCCATTGCGTGCCCTAGCGGAACTCGCCCGATTCTCACTTCTGTCCTCGGGTCGAAGCATCTGGACCAAACGCCTCGACCGGCTATCGAGCTGGCGGCTCGCAATGCTCGACTGATCGAGAGCCGAGGGGAGCGCCGGCAACTCAAAAGTGGTCGTTTGGGGTCGTTTTCCCAGAAATCTGGCCAGAAAGGAGAAAAATGGTTCAAGTGAGTTGACAAATGGGTCGAAGTGGTGCAAAGTGGGGCGCAGTGGAAGGACCCCGCTCATGAATGACAGGAACCAAGAGACGTGCTCGTCGGTGAATACCAACACACACTGGACCCCAAAGGCCGCCTCGTGCTGCCCGCCAAGTTCCGCGATCACTTCTCCGATGGCTGCGTCATCACCAAGGGGCAGGAACGCTGCCTCTATCTCTTCCCGCTCGAACAGTGGGCGGAAGAGGAGGCACGGGTGAGAACCCTGCCACGCACCAATGCCAAGGGACGCGCCTACGCACGCTCGTTCTTCGCCTCAGCCGACAGCCAGGTACCTGACAAGCAGCGGCGAGTGGCGGTCAACTCGAAACTTCAGGAATATGCCCACCTCGGCAAAGACATCACCCTCATCGGCATGTCTGACCGTGTCGAAATTTGGGACACGGCTAGCTGGGATGCTGTTTCGCTTGAAGCGGACGATTTCTACGCCGGAATAGAGGAGGCTCTCTCAGAAGAAGGCATCTAGGACACATTGGCTGGTTCATCGCCAGCCCCCCGGTTACCAGATTGGAAGGCCCCTTACTCCGCCCGCTTCCGTTTGGTGCCAGCGCCCGGGGGGCTGGCAATGCATCAGCCCAACCGTTACCACGAGCCTGTACTGGCAGAGGAAGTCATGAACATGTTCAGCGACATCAAAAATGGTGTGATCGTCGATGCCACTTTCGGTGGCGGCGGACACACTCGCCGTATGCTCGAGCGGGGCGGCCTGACCGTCATCGGGATCGATCAGGATGCCGATGCCATAGCCAACATCGCCGACCTGGCGGGAGACCCTCGTTTTACGTTTGTCTCTGGATCATTTGGAGACCTCGACCAATTACTCGACGCCGAGGGAGTGGAGCGCATCGACGGTGTGCTGTTCGATCTCGGCGTCTCAAGTCATCAGCTGGATCAGCCGTCTCGCGGTTTCTCGTTCCGTCATCCTGGACCGCTCGATATGCGAATGGGAGACGGCCGCCTAACCGCAGCTGAGATCATCAACGAATGGCCAGAGGCCGAGATTGCCTCAGTGATCCGCCGCTATGGCGAGGAACGGTTCGCCGTCCGCATCGCTCGAGCGATCTGTGCTGCTCGCCCCATAGAGGACACTTCGGCTCTCGCTGCGATTGTCAAAGAGGCGATACCAGCTGCGACCCGCCAGACTGGTGGTCATCCAGCCCGTCGCACCTTCCAGGCGTTGAGGATTGCTGTTAACGATGAACTAGGCGAACTGGCTGGAGCGGGGGCTCAAAGCGGCACTCGATCGGCTCGCCCCAGGAGGTCGTTGCGTCGTGATTTCGTACCACTCGCTTGAGGATCGAATTGTTAAACAAGAGTTCGTCGCCGCCGCTAAAACGTGCGTCTGTCCTCCTGGCCTCCCGGTTTGCGCATGTGGCACCGTTCCGCAGGTGACGATCGTTACCAAGAAAGCCGTCAATCCAACGGACACGGAAGTCGCCCGGAACCCGCGGGCAAGGAGCGCCAAGTTGCGCTGTGCCGAAAAGTTGGCCGCATGACCGCCCCGGCTCTTTCTCGCCAGCCCGAAAGTCGGGTCCGCCTGATCTCTTCACAGGCTACCGCTCGACCGAGAGTGGCAGCCTGGGTCGTCTACACGCTTGTGGTAGCCATAGTCTTCTTTGGACTCATCTACTCGCAAACTGCATTGGACGGAAGTGCCTTTGAACTGCGGGAGCTAGAAACCCAGATCGACCTCGCCGAGCAGCAGCAATTGGAGTTGCGGCTCGAAGTTGCCCGGTTGAGCTCACCATCGCGGATCGTCCCCGCCGCCAACGATCTCGGGATGGTTCTACCTACGGACATGCGTACGATCTCGGCCCCCGGTGTTGTGGTGCGCTCCGCTGACGCCCCGTTGTCGGATCCAACCGTCACGGCTTCGCCGTGATGGGATTTTTGCCTTGTACCTCTCCTGGTGGCCTGGGCCGCCGGGTCGCTGAAGAGGATCATCAAACTCTCCTCCTCGAAACCCCTGCTAGTGCTGGCGGCGGGTGTATCGAAGGTCAGGAGGGGTGCCCTGCGCCCCCGCCCTCCTTGGACACACTCCGCCGACCGACTTGATCATGGGCGGTAAAAGCCGTTCAGCAAAGCGGTCGACCAAGGCCCGGACCAAGAAGCGGGGCGGATTCCGTCGCGCAGACGGTCGTGTCATTGTCATCGCTGTGGCGATGGTGGTGGCCTGGAGCTTGATAGGGGTCAAACTTTTCCAGATCCAGGTCGTCCAGGCCGCTGAATTTTCCGAGCAGGCGCTGGATCAACGACTGACCACCCGGGAGTTCGCTCCGTACCGCGGAACCATCTTTGATCGTTCCGGCCATCAGATGGCCCTTACGATCCAGGGGGTAACCGTGTGGGCCGACCCCCGACTGGTTGAGAATCCGACTCTGACCGCGCACCTAGTGGGCGCCTCGCTCGGCATCGAGGAGAGTCCGCTCGCCGAGAAGCTAGCGAGCGATAAGTCGTTCGTATTCGTGAAGAGACAACTCGAGGCCGAGGCGGTCGAGGGCCTGCGAACGCTCGAGTTACCCGGGATTTTCTTTGAGTCGGAACCGAAGCGGGTCTACCCCAACGGATCCCTGGCCGCTCAGGCAGTCGGTTTCGTGGGCATCGACGGTAACGGGATCGAGGGTCTCGAATACTCGTACGACGAGGAGCTCTCGGGAGTTGCCGGCTACCTCATCGACGAACGCGACCCGTATGGTCGGCCGATTCCTCAAGGGTTCCAGCAGAGTGTTCCGCCGATCCCTGGCGCCGACCTGCTCACATCGATGGACATGTCTATCCAGTTTATGGCCGAACAAGCATGCATAGATACGATTGAACGAACGGATGCGCTCGGCTGCTCAATGGTGGTCTTAGACCCGAAGACTGGCGAAATCCTGGCGATGGCAGTCTTGCCAGCGTTCGACCCTGGGGAGTTCAATTCGTACGACGAGTCGACCTGGCAGAACTCGACCGTACGTAACCTGTACGAACCCGGATCTACTCAGAAGCTTGTAACGATCTCCGCTGCTATCGAAGAAAAGGCAGTTTCGTTCGACACCGAATTTGTGGTTCCTTATTCGATCGAAGTGGCGGGTAGGAAGATCGAAGACTTTGGCGACTACCGCGAACCACTGAGGTTGACCGTTGCAGACATCGTGACGCGATCTTCGAATGTCGGAACGATCATGGTCGGGCAGAAGCTCGGAGACGCCGCACTTCGTGAGTACCTTCACGCCTTCGGGTACGGGCAGCCGACCGGAGTTGACTTCGCCGGCGAAGCGACCGGCGTCGCGAACGTAGATCCTGACTGCGGGTCCTGCACGGCGTCGGCAGCGATCGGCTACTCAGTGTCGGTCACTCCACTCCAGATGGCGTCGGTCTACGCAACCATCGCCAACAAGGGGACCTGGATTCAGCCGCACGTCGTGCGCTACATCGATCGTGGAGATGGTGACCCGGAAGCATTCACTCCCGAAAAGCGAGAGATCGTTTCGCCAGACACCGCTTTCATCATGCAGACGATGCTTCAAAACGTCGTCGACAACGGGACGGGTAAAGCTGCCGCTATCGCTGACTACACGGTGGGTGGCAAGACCGGAACGACGCTCAAGTATTTGCCAGGCGGAGGGTATAGCGAGGACCACATTGCCAGTTTCATCGGGATGGCTCCGATGAGTGACCCTCAGCTGGTCATTGCGGTCGTTGTGGATCGCCCCATCAATGGATACACCGGTGGCGCAGCCGCCGCCCCGGCATTTCGCGAAGTCATGGAGAAGGCGCTTCATCATCTCGGAGTCGAGCCGGATGCTTAGACTTTCCGACCTGGCCGACACTGTCGATGGTGAAACCCCATCCGGACAGGAGAACCCGTCAATCAGTGACGTGACACATGACAGCCGAACGGTTGAGCCGGGGGCGTTGTACGTTGCCGTCCGCGGGTTTTCGACCGATGGACACGACTACGTCCGGCAGGCTGCCGCCCGGGGAGCCGCAGCAGTTTGCGTCGACCACAGAGTCGAGAGCGAAGTCCCACAAATGCTCGTTCGATCGACGCGAGCTGCGCTGGGTCCGCTGTCTGCCGCGGTATGGGACCATCCGTCGCGAAATTTCTCTCTCATCGGCGTAACGGGCACGAACGGTAAAACAACCGTCGCCCACATGATCGAAGCGATTACCACTGCCGCTGGTCGGCGAACTGGTCTGATAGGCACTGTTGGTGCTCGGGTTTCGGGAGGCTCCAACCCCGACATGTTGCAGATCCCCCTCGAGCGAACCACCCCGGAAGCGAGCGAGTTACAACGACTTTTTGCCGAAATGTCGGCAGCCGGGTCAGACGTTGTTGTGATGGAAGTGTCGTCTCACGCCATGAGCCTGGACCGGGTGGCCGGAACTGATTTCGCTTTGGGAGCGTTCACTAACTTGTCACAGGACCATCTCGATTTTCACGAAACCATGGACGAGTACTTCGAGGCGAAGGCCTCGTTCTTCGACATGGTCCCGGTGGCGGTAGTCCAGGCCGATGGGCCCTGGGGTCGTCGCCTGCTCGGTCGACTACCTGCGACAACGGCCGTTATCACTGTGGGAGAAGGTGGGGATGTACGGGCCAGTGACATCTCGCTATTCGTCGATCGCTCCACGTTTACGCTGCATGTCGGCGATCGCATGATCCCGGTCACGCTACCGATCGCGGGACGATTCAACGTCGACAATGCTCTCGTCGCCGCCGGTTGCGCCGACCACATCGGCATTTCACTTGATCAGGTGGCTGGCGGACTGGCAGATCTTCTGCCGGTACCCGGCCGTTTCGAACACGTGTGGTCGGCTTCAGGCCCCGATGTCGTGGTCGATTATGCCCACACTCCCGATGGGGTGGCCAACGCGGTGCGGGCCGGGCGCGCCATCGCGGCAGGGAGATTGATTGTTGTGGTCGGCGCCGGAGGGGATCGAGATCAGGCGAAACGTCCACTTATGGGTGCGGCTGCCGCCACGGCGGACCAGGTGTTCCTAACGTCGGATAACCCGCGTTCAGAAGATCCCGATGCAATCATCGCGCAGATCCTCGCCGGTATCGAGCATCAGGCGACGGTCGAGGTCGAGCCGGATCGCCGTCGGGCAATCCAGGCAGCGATCCGCGGTGCGGTACCGGGTGATCTCGTCCTGATCCTCGGGAAAGGCCATGAACCCGGTCAAGACGTAGCCGGGGTTGTCTCGCCGTTTGATGACCGTGTTGTTGCTAGAGAAGCTCTGGGTGGCACGCAATGATCACTATGTTCATGGCGGCGGCACTTGGATTCTTCGTAGCCCTATTTGGCACTGTGCCGGCAATCCGCATTCTTCGAAAGAAGAACATCGGCCAGTTCATTCAGGAAGAAGTCGAAGGTCATAGCCACAAGCACGGAACTCCGACGATGGGTGGCGTCGTCATTATCGCTGCGGTCGTGATCGGGTACGTGGGGTCACACTGGTCGCTCGCGCCCGAGAGCGCCGGCGGCGGTCTCGAATTTGGTGGGTTTACGGTCGGCGGTGGCCTGGTCATGCTCGCCTTTCTCGGTATGGGGGCGATCGGCTTCCTTGACGACTTTCAGAAAGTATCCAAAGAACGGAACCTGGGGCTTTCGAGTTCCGGCAAGTTCGGCGGTCAACTGGCCATCGCCGCCATCTTTGTGTTCGTGCTCACGAGAACCGACTTTGCCCTGGAAATCTCGTTCACCCGCTCGCTCGACTGGGGAGTCACGGTCTGGGTGTTTGTTCTGTGGGCGCTGCTGCTTCTCACCGCAACGGCCAACGCGGTCAATATCACTGATGGCCTCGACGGACTCGCCTCAGGTTCGAGCGCTCTCGTATTTGGTGCCTATATGGTCATGTCCTACTGGATCTTCCGCAACCCGGACTTCTATGGGCAATTCATTGCCCAAGACGCCCTCGACCTGGCTCGTTTTGCGGCCGCGCTATCCGGAGCGACGCTCGGGTTCTTGTGGTGGAACGCCGCCCCGGCACGAATCTTTATGGGCGACGTCGGCTCTCAATCGCTCGGCGGGGCGATGGCAGCTCTGGCCCTCCTCACCAATACGCACTTGCTCCTGCCGATCCTGGGTGGTCTCTTTGTTATGGAAACGATGAGCGTCATCCTTCAGGTTGCATCGTTCAAGGCCACCGGAAAGCGGATCTTTCGGATCGCTCCGATCCATCACCACTTTGAAATGCTGGGCTGGCCAGAGACGACCATCATTGTCCGCTTCTGGATTATCGGAGCCCTATTTACTGCAGCCGGACTAGGCATCTTCTACGGGGACTTTGTGACTTCTGGCGGGATTCTTCCGTGAGATTGTTGATCATGGGAGGCGGCGTCTCTGGACGTTCGGCGGCCAATCTGGCTCTACGACGAGGCGACCATCCCGTCATTTTCGAAACGGACGTCGTCCGGAGCGACGAACTGCGCAGCGACGGCTTTGAAGTGACAAGTGACGAGTGGTCGCCATCGATGCTGGCCGGATTCGAATTGGTGATCGTGTCGCCGGGTCTTCCTGAATCGGCGGCTCCCATCGTTGACGCACTGAGCGCAGGTTTGCCGTTGGTCAGCGAGATCGAGTGGGCATCGCGTCTGCTCGAAGTCCCCTACGCAGCTGTGACCGGCACGAACGGAAAGACGACGGTGACCTCGCTCATCGCCGACATCGTGCAGGCGGCTGGGTTCAACGTCGTCGCGGCGGGCAATATCGGCCTCGGCCTTTCGGATGTGGCCGACCGAACCTGGGACCGCTTGGTAATCGAGGTGTCGAGTTTTCAACTGCGCTTTGTCGATACGTTTAAGCCGACCGTCGCCGTTCTCTTGAACGTGGCCGACGACCACCTTGATTGGCATAAAACGAGGGAAGCGTACGAAGACGCCAAGGCGCGGATCTTCGAGAACGCTGGCGACGATGGGGTTCTGATATTTGATGCTGATGATCCGGGTGCAAGCCGCCTTGCCAAGCGTGCCTCAGGGCGAGTCATCCCCGTCAGTGGAACCAACCTCCCCGAGCGAGGGTACGGCGTTGCAGCCGGCGAGCTCACCACGATGACGACATCAATTCCACTGGCCGACCTGCGCGTCACCGACCGGGCTTATCGACTCGACCTGGTCGCTGCGGCGGTCGCCGCTGAGCTGCTTGGGGCAACTTCTGCAGCAGTTGAACAAGTACTGAGGGCGTTCGAGCCTGGACACCACCGTCGCACCCTCATCGGAAAATGGAACGACGTGGCCTGGATTAATGATTCCAAAGCAACGAACCCGCATGCGGCCGTGGCTGCCTGCCGAGCCTATCCGTCAGTCGTACTCATCGCCGGAGGACGTAACAAAGGACTGAGCTTGGGACCGATTACACAAGTCGACACGATTAGATACTTAATCGCACTGGGCGAGGCCGCTCCCGAGCTGATGTCGGGCTGGGCTGGAGCTGGTCAGACGGTCGAATCGCTCGATGAGGCAGTCACAGTCGCCGCAGCTGTTGCTCAGCCGGGCGATACCGTGCTGCTGGCACCCGGGTGTGCCAGCTTCGACATGTTTTTGTCATATGAAGCCCGCGGCGACGCGTTCGAGCGGGCGGTCAGAAGCTTCCAGGGGGTATCAGCATGACGGCAGCAGTGACTTCGATCGCCCGGGCGAGACAGTCGGCCAGAAAACGAGCAGACGCGACGATGGCGAATCACCGGGTGTCTGTTTTTATCGTTGCCATCGTGGGCTTGCTCGTCGTAATCGGTCTCGGGGCCACCCTGTCGGCGTCGTCGGTGAAGGCCCTCGACACCGACCTGGAACGGATCTACTACTTCAAACGACAAGCGATGTGGGTCGCGATCGGCATCCTCGTGATGATCGGAGCTGCCAAAACGCCGTATCAGTGGTACGCCAAGTTCGCACCCTGGATCTATCTCGTCTCGGTTGCTGGCCTGGTCGCCGTCCTCATCATGGGTACCGAAGCAGGCGGAGCGAGGCGCTGGATCGATATCGGCCCGGTGGGATTCCAGCCTTCCGAGCTATCGAAGTTTGGACTACCGGTGATGCTGGCGTCGATCTTGACCAAGAAGCGAAAACTCCTCGGGGAGTTTGGTCATTTCTTTGTTCCGATAGCCCTGACGATCGGGGTCACGTTCACGCTGCTCATCCTGGAACCCGATTTCGGTACAGCCCTGGTTATCGCCGTGGCCGGTATGGCGGTCATCGTTACTTCGACTACCCCGCTGCGGTTCGTCGGTTTCACCGCCATGATTGGGCTCGCCGGCACGCTCTTGCTCGCGGTAAGTCAGCCGTACCGTCTCGCACGAGTCACCTCGTTTCTCGCCCCCGACCCCGATGTTCTTGGAGCGGGATGGCAATTGAACCAGAGTCTCAACGCACTCGGAACCGGGGGCCTATTCGGCATCGGTCTCGGCCAAAGCCGGGCCCGATGGCTGTATCTCCCCAATGCCCACACCGACTTCATCTTCGCCATCATCGGCGAAGAGATGGGCTTCGCTGGTGCCGTATTTGTGCTTGGGCTCCTCGCGCTGTTTGCGTTGCTTGGGGCTGCAACGGCGCTCCGGGCACGCGACAGCTTCGGCCGCCTGCTGGCGGTCGGCATCACGGCGTGGATTTGTGCCCAAGCGTTGGTCAATGTTGGTGGAGTAGTCGGTGCCTTACCTATCTCAGGTATCGCGTTGCCGTTCGTTTCTTATGGAGGAACTGCCATCGTCATGGCAATGGCGAGCGCCGGGGTACTCATCAACATCGCCATCCAGGGTCGCTCTGGCGGGATGCACGCCAAACGATGACCTATGCGATAGCGGCCGCGGGGACCGGGGGCCACGTTTTTCCTGCCCTCGCCATCGCCGAAGGTCTCGAGCGTCAGGGAGTCTTGAAGTCCGAAATTGTGTTCTTCGGCGGGGACCGCTTTGAGGCCGAGGCCGTGCCATCTGCCGGGTATGACTTCGTGCGGGTCGACTTGCGTGGCCTCAAGCGTTCGTTGGCCCCGGCCAACCTGGGAATCCCTCGGGTCGTGTATCGGACCAGTACAACAATTCGCGATGAACTCGTGAGGCGCGATGTCCGGGCGATGATTGCCACCGGAGGCTATGTCACGGTCCCGGCCGGTTGGGCGGCCCGCCGGGCGGACGTGCCGTTCTTCATCCAAGAGCAGAACGCTGACGCCGGATTGGCAAACCGAATCATGAGTCGCACCGCCAAGATGGCATTCACATCATTCCCCACAACGGAGGGACTTCTAGGCGGGGTCTATACGGGCAATCCGCTCCGGAGTCCGTTTGTGACCTTTGACCGACAAGAGTTGAAGACTGACGCATTAGCCCGCTACGGACTAGCCCCGACTGTTCCGGTTCTAGGCGTCGTCGGCGGGAGCCTCGGGGCGGGCGCCCTCAACGAAGCGGTCCAAACGCTCGTTGCTGACTGGGATGGTCCGCCACTACAAATCGTGCATCTCACCGGTGCGATCCACGCGGAGGCGGTTGCTGCCATGGCGAATCCCCGAAAAGTCCCCTGGAAGGTCGTAGCATTCGAGTCGTCCATGGAACTCTTCTTCGCCGCGTCTGATCTACTTCTCGCCAGGGCTGGCGGCATGGTTGCGGAGATTACTGCCACTGGGACGCCCGCCATCCTGGTGCCTGGAGAGTTCGGAAGTAGCGGCCACCAACTTGCCACAGCCAGGTTTGTCGAAGGAGCCGGGGGAGCGGTGGTGATCGAACAGGCCAACATCAATCGGGTACCGGCTCAGGTCGCCGGGATGATCGGAGATGCTCAACTTCTGAAAGATATGGCGGCGAAGTCTCGGGCGCTCGGTCGACCGAGCGCCGCCGACGACATCTCTCGAGAGATGGTCGCTGCACATGGATAGGATCGCCCCGGCTGTCCACATCATCGGCGTCGGTGGAGCGGGGATGAGCGGCCTCGCCAAACTTCTTTCACAACTCGGCCATTCTGTCACCGGTTCAGATCTCCGGAGGGGGCCAGCGTTCGATCAGCTCAGGGATGCTGGGATCGACGTGTGGGAAGGATCTGAACCCGACCGGGTCCTAGCTGCCGGTCTGGTGGTTGCATCGTCTGCCGTCCCCGAGTCGGACCTGGAGTGGACGAGGGCGGCGGAGCTAGGCATCGAGCGCTGGAGGCGACCGGAACTACTTGACGCGCTCACTCGTGCAATCAGAACTGTGGGTGCAACGGGCACGCACGGCAAGACGACATCGACTGCCATGATGATCGCCTGTTTGCGGGCGCTCGATGAGGATCCGTCGTTCTTGCTGGGCGGAATCCTCACGGATCTTCGGACAAACGCTCACCTTGGGAACCGAGACCTTCTTGTCATTGAAGCCGATGAAGCCTTCGGAACATTCCAGTCCCTGCATCTCGCCGGCCTCACCGTGACCAATGTCGAAGAGGAGCACCTTGACTTCTATTCGACCTTGTACCAACTCGAGGATGCCTTCGCAGACGTAGTGCGCCGAACCGAGGGACCGGTGACGGTGAACGGTGATGATCCTGGTGGGAAACGCCTCGCCGAGCGAACCAGTTCCTTGACATATGGGATGGCGGCTGACTCCGACTGGGTCATCAGTGACATCTCTGCCTCACCCACCAGCACGGCATTCTCGCTTCGCTCTGGCCAATCGACGCTACCCGTATCTGTGTCGGTTCCCGGTGTCCATAATGTCTACAACGCGGCTGGGGTCCTGTCGTTGCTCGGTGAGCTGGGCTACGACATCGGTCGGGCCTCTACAGCCCTGGCCAGGTTTGGCGGCACGAGACGTCGGTTCGAGCATCGGGGAACCGTCTCTGGGGTCACGATGATCGACAGCTACGCGCACCATCCAACAGAGGTAGCGGCTGACCTTAGAGCCGCCCGCCAGGGTGACTGGAGTCGAATTTGGGCTGTTTTCCAGCCTCACCTGTACTCCCGAACTGCCCGGTTTTCGCGTGAGTTCGGACTCGCCCTTTCCGCCGCCGACCAGATCGTTGTGACCGACGTCTACGCAGCCCGAGAGACGCCGATGCCCGGCGTGACCGGCGGTCTAGTAGCCGACGCCTGCGCTGCTGCCCTGGGTGGGACGGTCGATTACGTTTCCCACCGGGCTGACCTTGCCCGTTTCATCGCCGAACGGGTTACGCCCGGAGACCTCGTGCTCACCATGGGCGCCGGGGACATCACGACCGTTCCCGACGAACTGGCGGTTCTTCTGGCCGAGGTTCGTCCCGATGCTGATTGACCTGATCCGGTCGGGAGTGATTCGTGAATCCGTTGACCTGGCTTCTTTCACCACTTATAAGGTGGGCGGCCCCGCTCGATGGCTGTTTGACGTTCCAGATCTGGCCACTCTCCAGTCGCTCGGTCCGTATTCGGACCCGGTTGTTGTTGTAGGGCGCGGATCGAACCTCGTCGTATCCGACCATGGCTTCGCGGGCTTGGTCATCCGCCTCGGAACGGGATTCTCGGACGTAACGATCAAAGACGGCTGCACCGTGACGGCAGGAGCGACCGCCCCGCTGCCTTCGGTTGCACGGGCTTGCGCCAAAGCGGCGATTCAGGGGTTCTCATGGATGGTTGGGGTCCCGGGATCAGTTGGTGGCGCGATACGCATGAACGCCGGTTGTTTTGGCAGTGACACTGCGGGCTTTTTGACCGAAGCGTCAATTCTGAATCTCCACAACGCAGTATTGACAGACCGATCGCCGGAGACATTGGACTACGCCTACCGGACTTCCAATCTTCAACCTCATGAAGTTGTCGTAGGTGCTACTTTCATCGGTTCCCCAGGGGACCCGAGCGAGCTTGAAGCTGAGATGCGGAAGGTCACCAGATGGCGGAAGGATCATCAACCGGGTGGGACGCACAACGCCGGCAGCGTATTCAAAAATCCTCCCGGAGATGCCGCCGGACGCGTCATCGACGAACTCGGTCTAAAGGGCACCAGAGTCGGCCGAGTCTCGGTTTCAGAAAAACACGCTAATTTTTTTGTTGCTGAACCGGGGGCGAAAGCCCAAGACATCTACGAGCTCGTCAACCTGGTCAAGGATGCCGTCCAGCAGCGGGCCGGCATCCAGCTGGTACCCGAGATGGTCTTTGTGGGGTTCGACGAGTGAACCAGTCAGTCGATCCCCGAATCCAGGAGCGACGCAGAGTCGTTCAAGCCACCCGATCGCGGGGGAGTGCCAAGCGTCTCGTATGGATCCTGGTGTTTGTCGCACTCGCTGCCACGCTCGCCTGGATCGTCCAGTCGCCAGCCCTGTCAGTCGAAGAGATCGCCGTTGACGGTGCGGTGCACACGCCGGTTGAGGTCATGTTGGCAGACGGAGGGATCTCGCTCGGCGACCCGCTGCTCCTGACCGATACACAAGCAGCCGAGGAGCTCCTACGGACGAGTCCCTGGATTGCTGACGTCGCCGTTCGGAAGGTATTTCCCAACACCATCGAGGTCACCGTGCTTGAACGAGTAGCCGTCGCAGTCGTCGAGTTCCGGACGGGTGCCGTCGCGGTGGCTGCCGACGGAACGATCGTCTCGCTCGCGAGCTCCCTGGATTCGTTGCCGATGGGGAGGGTTCTTGCTTCCGTGGCTCCGGGAACGGTGGGAGAGGTGATGGCAGATCCGTTTGATAGGGCAGCCGTTCGGTTCCTCAACGCTTGGAAGGGGCCACAGGCGGTGCTCAGCCAAATCGATGAAGAGTTATGGGCTCAGCTGGATGGGTACACGGTTCGACTCGGCGGCCCGACGGAGATGGAGCAGAAAGCCCGTTCGCTTGAGGCCGTGCTGCTCGAGGGCCAGCCTACGGACTCGCTCATTAACGTTATCGCCCCGACTCGACCGACCGTTCTTCCACCGAACTCGAGTAGCGTCCCGGCAACCCCCGATCCCTAAAGCTCTAGTTGAGGGTTAGTTTTAGACGCTTTACGAACGAAAGATTAGGGGTTAGGTTGAGGTTTAACCCCCCGGCGTACAAGCCGGAATCCGACTTCTCCCGGAGACAGAAAATCATGAGTTCACCACAAAATTACCTGGCCGTTATCAAGGTCGTCGGTGTGGGCGGCGGCGGCGTAAACGCCGTCAACCGAATGATCGAGGCCGGTATCCGCGGCGTCGAGTTCATCGCCGTCAATACCGACGCACAAGCGCTTCTGATGTCTGACGCCGACGTCAAACTCGACCTGGGTCGCGACATCACTCGCGGACTCGGCGCTGGCGCCAACCCCGAAGTTGGCAGGGCCGCAGCCGAAGCACACCGCGAAGAACTCGAAGAAGTCATAAAGGGCGCCGACATGGTTTTCGTGACCGCCGGCGAAGGTGGCGGTACAGGCACCGGCGGAGCGCCGGTCGTCGCCGACGTTGCCAGAAGCCTCGGCGCGTTAACAGTCGGTGTGGTCACGCGACCATTCGGCTTTGAAGGTCGCCGACGCTCGTTGCAGGCCGAACAGGGCATCCAGAACCTCCGCGAAGCGGTCGACACTCTCATCGTCATCCCAAATAACCGGCTCCTCGAGGTCGCCGATCCAAAGATGCCGATCGTCGAAGCGTTCCAGATGGCCGATGAGATTCTCACCTCCGGCGTGGCTGGGATCACCGATCTGATCACCACACCGGGGCTTATCAACGTTGACTTTGCAGACGTTAAGACGATCATGCAAGACGCCGGAACTGCGGTTATGGGTATCGGTCAGGCAACCGGAGACGAGCGGGCCACGCAAGCGGCGACTCGAGCAATCGCTTCTCCGCTCCTGGAGACTTCAATGGACGGCGCTCGCGGGGTTCTGCTTTCGATCGCCGGACCGTCCTCGATGACGCTTCATGAAGTAAATGCCGCCGCCATGGTGGTCGCCGAGTCCTCGGACACCGAAGCCGAGATCATCTTCGGTGCGATCATTGACGATTCCCTCGGAGAAGACATGCGGGTGACGGTCATTGCAGCGGGGTTCGATGGCAAGCCTGGCCGCCAACGTGGGATGGCTTCAGGCAGTTTTACGCCGTCGGCCAGTCGGCCGAAATCAGATGACGGCGACTTCGAGATCCCGAGTTTTGTCCAGGGGTAAGCTCGCCCGACATACGTTCTCGACAGGTAGTGACGGAGACCTTCGGGTCGGGGATCGCACCATATTCAGTGCCGCTCATCGACTGAGCTCGGAATGGGCAACGGCCGACCAGGTACACGGGTCAGACGTCGTGGTCGCTCGTAGCTCAGGATCGTTTGGCGAAGCTGATGGTTTGGTGACCACGTCACCAAACATCCCCCTGGCGATATTCACAGCCGACTGTCTCGGGATTGTGTTTGAGGCCGATGGCGCCGTTGGGGTCGCTCACGCTGGATGGCGGGGGATGGATGCCGGCGTTCTGGAAGCCACCCGATCGGCGATGGTTGCGCTTGATTGCCCGCCGCTACGGGTCGTCATCGGCCCGGCAATTCGATCGTGCTGCTTCGAGGTCGGTCCTGAGGTGGCAGAGCGGTTTCCCGATTCGTCGACCCGAACTTCCTGGGGCACGGTTTCAGTCGATCTCATTGCTGAGACGCGCCGACGGTTGACCGGTTTGCAGATCGAGGTGGTCGGTGGATGCACCCGGTGCGGCTCGGGCTACTTCTCCTACCGAAACGGCGACCGGACCTCCCGCATGGCGTCGGTGGGCTGGCTTGCATGAAGGGTCTATTGGAGGTTGAGAGTCGGATCCTGGCTGCCTGCCAGCGAGCGGGCCGATCGCGTGACTCTGTGCGGTTGGTGGCGATTTCCAAAGGTCAACCGGTCGAATCGCTGATCGAGGCATATGACGCTGGTCAACGTGTTTTTGGTGAGAGCCGCGCCCAGGAACTTGGCGTCAAATATGGCCAGGTCGGGACTGGAGTCGAATGGCACTTCGTTGGCCCGCTCCAACGGAACAAGGTCCGCCAGGTGCGTCCGGCGATATCCCTGCTCCACAGCCTCGACCGACCCGATTTGGCGGTCGCCTGGATGAAAGGGCCAGGCCAGGCACCCCCGGCCCTGTTGCAAATCAAATTGGGCGCTGAGGAGACCAAACATGGATTTGAGCCTGACCAAACAGAAAAGGCTCTCGAGACTTGTCTGGCGCTCGGGGTGCCGGTCGTCGGGCTCATGGCCATACCGCCGCCATCCACCAGCCCGACCGAGACCAGGGAGTGGTTTGGGACGCTGCGGAGGTTGAGAGACCGGCTTGACCGACCAGGCGTCCAGGAGCTCTCCATGGGGATGTCGCATGACTTTGAACTCGCCATTGAGGAAGGTGCGACGATTATCCGCGTTGGGTCGGCTATCTTTGGTGCGAGAAAGACATAATCGAGGGGAGGTCCCGCGTGGCTTCTGTATTTCAAAAAGGTCTTGTGTGGCTCGGATTGGTAGATACCGATCAGCTGCCCGATGACGAAGTAGTAGCGGGCCCGCGCCATGTCGAAGCTGCTGGGCGGCCCGAACGTGCCGTTTCGCGTCCGAGCGCCCGCGTTGGAGGAAGCGGTCGACCAGCACCTATGACCGCCCCGGGTGAGGTCATAGGTCGTCGAGTTGAACCACCTCCGTCCGCACGCCGTTCGGCTTCCGATCGTGGCGATCTCGCCGCCGTCCGTCCCATGTCGAGCCCCGACGGAACCTGCCACATTGTCGTAGTAGCGGACTTTGACGACGCCAAGGTTCTCGCCGATCGAATCCGAGACCGCGAGCCAGTCGTCCTGGACCTGCGGAGCACCGAACCGGAAATGGTGCGGCGCATCATCGACTTCTCAACCGGACTGACCTACTCCTTGGACGGTTCGATGCGCAAGATCAGCAATGGAGTCATTCTCATCTCGCCTCCGCGTGTTTCGATCGGGCGTGATGAGAAGCGGCGACTTGCCTCCTTGGGACTCTTTGATCTCGATCCCGATATCTAGTGCTGTCATACATTTGTTACGCAGCATCGGCGTATATCGGTGTAATGATCGTTTCGATCATCCTTTCGTACGTCGTCATGATCGGCCAACTCCCCTCAGAACACATTGCGAGCCGCTTGTGGCGAATGCTCAGCCGGCTCGTCGATCCTGTGCTGGCACGGATCAGAATGGTCATAAAACCGATTCGAGTGGGTTCAGCAATGCTCGATTTGAGTCCGATTGTGGTGATTATCGGTCTCAACGTTCTCCAATCATTGATTCGATGCTGACCTTCCAGCAAGGGTACGAACCCGTAGCTATGATCTTGACAATGGAGACTGACACATGCCTTTGAGTCCAATTGACGTCACGCAGCAAACGTTCCGCGTCTCCCTCCGCGGGTACGACGAGGGCGAGGTGGATGCGTTCCTCGACGATGTCGTCGCATCGATGAAGGACTACGACCAGCGACTTCGCGATGCCGACGAGCGGGTCTCCGTTCTTGAGGAGCAACTCCAGGCGAATCGCGAGACTGAGGAGGCCATGCGGCGAGCCTTCGTGGTCGCCCAGCGTACGGCTGACGAAATAGTCGCTGAGGCCCGGGTCGAAGGCGATCGAGTCGTCGATGATGCGAACGTACGGGCGGAGGCGACGCTCGCCGAGGCCAGCTCCAAAGCTGTCGAGATCTCGGCTGACCAGGTCCGCGAGCGCGATGAGCTCGAGCACGAGCTTTCCGGCCTTCGTCAGACTGTGTCAAACCTCAAAGTGCAGCTTCGTGCCCTCGCCGAAGGGGCGTTGCCGGACCTGGAACGACTTGACGCTGAAACCGAGGCGACGCCGACCGCTCCGGAACGGTCGTCCCTGTCGGCGCGGGTTGCAGAGTTGTCATCAGCGGAAGAGGTCGCTGCCCATATCCCACCTTTTGCTTCGACAGCGGAATTCGACAGTGCCGAGGCTGACAGCTTCGAAGGCGACGGTTCTGCCGACCGTCAGGAATCAGACGGGTTTAGCGAAGAATCGCCCGCCGACGAGTCAGAGGCGGTATTCGAACCGTTCGAAGACTCTTTTGCTGCGCCGGAGACGTTCACGGATGATGTCTCGGAGTCGGTGGTCGAAGAGCCTTACGTTGAGGAATCCACGCCTACCGAAGAGGTTCCCCGATTCGGAAGTCATCGGGCTGACGCTGATCGGTCGACCTTCGCTCCGTCCAGTGGCGGTTGGCTCACCTCCCCGAACGAGCCTTTGCCTGGCCGGGGAATGGGTTCCCATCTTGATGACCCTGCGACTGGTGAGGTTCCGACGGTCGACGATGATGCCCCGTCAGAGGACACTTCGGAAGCTCCATCGGAATGGACTGAAGCGGCGGCTGAGGTCGAAGAACACGTTGCTGAACCCGAGACGCGGCGGCGTCCCTGGGAGCGCGACACTTAACCGCTGACTGAGATCTGCATCCGGACATTGCGACCGTCCACCTCGAAAGTGGCAGCAGTACTCGCAAGCGCTCCAGTGCGAAGCTCAACGGCTAAGACTTCCGAACTGATCATGTCAGCATGAGTCGCGAAAGCGGCCGTGACGTCGCCATCGTCCGTTTCGTATAACAACGATATTCGGTCGGTCACGTCGAGATCTTGTTCACGGCGGATTCGTTGGACCACCGAGACGATCTCTCTGGCTAGACCTTCCGATTGGAGTTCGTTGTCGATCTCTGTGTCCAAGGCTACCGAGATCCGGCCTTCGTTTGCCACCACGACGCCAGGTCGGGGGGTGCGGTCGATCAAGACATCGTCGAGGGTGATTGTCTCGCCGTTGATCTCCACAGATTGTCCACCTCGGATGGCGACGACTTCGTCGTGACTCATTCGGCCGATCAGATCGGCTGTCTTCTTCATTCGGGCGCCCAGCCGCGGGCCGAGTGTTTTAAAATTGGCTTTGGCCGAGAGTTCCACAAGCGATTGCTCGTCCCTAGAGGTAAGGACGTCCTTGACGTTGAGCTCCTCCATAAGCAGGTCAGTGTGGGCGATTAGCGATTCGACGATGCTGTCGTCGTGCGTCACGATGGTGACACTCCGAAGAGGCTGCCGGACCCGGATGTTGGCCTGCTTGCGCAGGTTGTGCCCAAGCCGAACCGCAGCACGAACAGATTCCATATCGGACTCGAGTTGCTCGTCGACCAAGCGGGCGTCGGCCATTGGAAAGTCGCAGTGATGGACGCTGACCGGTGCTTCGCTCTGATGTTCGGCAACGAGTCCCTGATACATCTGTTCGGTGATGAACGGAAGAACTGGTGCGAGGACCTTCGCGAACGTCGTGAGGACTTCATACAGCGTGGCGAACGCGGCCAGTTTGTCGGCGTCGTTGTCACTCTTCGCTCGCCAGAACCGTCGACGGGAACGCCGGATGTACCAGTTGGTGAGGTCGTCGATGAAGGCCAGCGTCGGTTTGATCACGGCGTAGAGGTAATACCCCTCCATCTGCTCGTTGACGTTGGCGATGAGCGTTTGGAGCGTAGACAAGATCCAGCGATCGATTTCGGGACGATCCTCGGGCGGGGGCGCTTCGGTGAGGTCGGAGAGCGAGATCGTGTCCGCTTCGGCGTAGGTGGTGAAGAACGAATAGGCGTTCCACAGCGGGATCATCACAGAACGGACCACGTCGCGGATCCCGGCTTCGGTAAACCGCATTGGCTCACCACGCAGCACGGGGGAGTCGATGAGGTACGTGCGCAAGGCATCGGCTCCGAACTGGCTAAGGAGCACATCTGGATCCTCGTAGTTCTTGAGGCTCTTCGACATTTTGCGGCCGTCCTCGGCCAGGATGTGACCATTGACGACACAGTTCTTGAACGGCACTTCGTCCCGGAGCGCCACCGACAGCACCACGAGGGTGTAGAACCACCCCCGGGTTTGGTCGATACCCTCGGCAATGAAGTTTGCCGGGAAGCGACTCGCGAACCGTTCCTCGTTCTCGAACGGATAGTGAATCTGAGCGAACGGCATGGAGCCCGACTCGAACCAACAGTCGAGGACCTCAGGGATTCTGTGCATGGTGCCGGTGCATTCGGCGCAGGAAAAGGAAACCTCATCAACAAAGTGTTTGTGTATGTCGTCGAGGCGGACGCCGGACAACTCGAAGAGTTCGTCGACTGATCCGACACAGACCTGGTGGTCGCCCTGGTCGCATTCCCAGACGGGAATCGCGCTACCCCAGTAGCGGTTGCGACTGATGGCCCAATCGCGAGCTCCCTCAAGCCAGTTCCCGAACCGCTTGGTACCAATATGATCGGGCACCCAATGAATGGTCTTGTTCAATTCGACCATCCGATCCTTGATCTGTTCGACCGCAACGAACCAGGTCGGAATTGCTTTGTAGATGAGGGGGGTTCCCGTCCTCCAGCAATACGGGTAGGAATGGTTGATCGTCCGATGATCGACGAGAAGGCCGGCTGTCTTCAACAGCCGGATGAGCACGGCGTCAGCCTCCTTCACGCCCATGCCAGCTACATCGGGAACGGCGTCAGTGAATCTGCCCTCGGCGTCGACGGGGTCGACTAGTACGTCAAGTCCGGCGTTTTGGAGAGCGAAGAAGTCGGCCTCGCCGAAGGCAGGGGCCATGTGCACCAGTCCGGTGCCTTCGTCGGTGGTCACATCCGGCGACGAGATGACGCGGAAAGCTCCTCGATCCCGCTCCTCGCCGAAATAGTCGAAAGCTGGCCGATAGGAGACGCCGAGAAGCTGAGAGCCCCGGGCTGTTTCGTCGATCGTGGCGTCATCCCCAAACAGCGAGGTAACCCGGTCTGAGGCTATCCATTGGCGGCGGCCGTCCTCGTCGATGAGTGCGGCGTACTCAACGTCATCGGAGACGGCAATCGCCAGGTTCGATGGCAGCGTCCACGGGGTGGTTGTCCAGATCAGCAGCCAATCAC
>RCMY010000449.1_pt1 | contig 38679 bp, 43 predicted proteins | sample 2041341 | NCBI WGS metagenome assembly RCMY01 (sample SAMN09708234, study PRJNA481090) | Marine sediment metagenome, whole genome shotgun sequencing project. | reverse complement strand
TGCGAGCGCTTCAGCTTCTACGGCATGCGCAACATCCTGGTGCAGTTCCTGATCACCTCGACGCTGCTGCAGCACATCCTGGAAGGCACCGAGCGCGAACTGGCTGCCAAGGATCTGATGCACACCTTCATGATCGGTGTGTATTTTTTCCCGCTGCTGGGTGGCTACCTGTCAGACCGCTTCTTCGGCAAGTACAACACCATCCTGTGGTTCAGCCTGGTCTACTGCGCCGGTCATGCGTGCCTGGCAATGTTCGAAGACAGCCGCACCGGCTTTTTCACCGGTCTGGGGCTCATCGCGCTGGGCGCAGGCGGCATCAAGCCGCTGGTGGCGTCCTTTGTCGGAGACCAGTTCGACCACACCAACAAGCATCTGGCGAAGATCGTTTTTGACGGCTTCTATTGGATCATCAACTTCGGTTCACTGTTCGCTTCGCTGCTGATGCCGCTGTTCCTCAAGCACTTCGGTGCCAGCGTGGCGTTTGGAATACCGGGCGCGCTGATGTTCATCGCCACGCTGGTCTTCTGGCTTGGACGCAGGCATTACACCATTGTGCCGCCGGCCACGGTCGCCGATCCGGACTCGTTTTCGCGCATTATCCGCACCGCGCTGTTGGCGGAGAAGCCGGGGCAGGGCCGCACGGGGCTCTGGATGGCGATGGCCGGGGTGGTCATCGCGGCCGCCTCGTTCGCGCTGATTCCTTCGCTGGGATTCGTCATCGCGTTCTGTATTGCGCTGGTGGTGCTGCTGGTGGGCGTGGGAGGCGGTGCGTACATGCAACTGGATCGCGCCCGCGGGGTGCATCCGGACATGACGGTTGACGGGGCGCGCAGCGTGCTGCGCGTGCTGGTGATCTTCGCGCTCACCACGCCTTTCTTCTCGCTGTTCGACCAGAAGGCCTCGACCTGGGTTATCCAGGGCAACGCAATGACCAAACCCGAGTGGTTCGTGTCATCCCAGATGCAGGCTTTGAATCCGGCGCTGGTGATGATCCTGATCCCGTTCAACAACATGGTGCTGTACCCGGCGCTGCGCAGATTCGGCTGGGAACCGACCGCGTTGCGGCGCATGACCGCCGGCATCGCCTTCAGCGGCCTGGCCTGGATCGTGATCGGCGGCATCCAGATGGCGATGGACAACGGTGATCCGATGTCGATCGTCTGGCAGGTGCTGCCGTACGCACTGCTGACCTTTGGCGAGGTGCTGGTCTCGGCGACCGGGCTGGAATTTGCCTACAGCCAGGCGCCGCTGGCAATGAAGGGGGTAGTGATGAGTTTCTGGAACCTGACCACCACCATCGGCAACCTCTGGGTGCTGCTCGCCAACGCCGCGGTGCGCAACGATGCGGTGACTGGCAACATCGCCGCGACGGGATTGAGCACCGCATCGTTCCAGATGTTCTTCTTCGCGGCTTTCGCACTGGTGGCGGCACTGGTGTTCGGCCTCTATGCGCGCCGCTACCGCGTCGTTGACCACTACCGGACTGTCTGAACCATGATCACACTGGCCATTATCGCCATCACCGTACTCGTGTCCTGGCAGGCGTTCGGAAACCCGCGCCTGCTTGATCGGCTGATGTTCTGGCCGCCGGGAATCACCGGGGCCAGGCAGTACGACCGATTGGTGACGCATGGTTTTATCCATGCCGACTGGCAGCACCTGCTGTTCAACATGATCACGCTGTTCTTCTTCGGCCGCTTCGCCGAGCAGTTGATCGGACAGATGATCGGGCCGGTCGGCTTCGCGCTGTTCTACCTGTCGGCGATCGTTATCGCCATCATCCCCACCTGGCTGCGTCACAAGAACGACCGCAACTACCGCAGTCTGGGTGCATCCGGCGCCGTGTCGGCGGTGCTTTTCGCCTTCATTCTGGTGAAGCCGTGGTCGTTGATCTTCGTGTTCTTCCTGCCGGTCCCGGCCATCCTCTACGGGGTGTTCTTCGTCGGCTATTCGTTCTGGATGGGCCGCAGTGGGCAGCACCACACCAACCACAGCGCCCACCTCTCAGGAGCGATCTATGGAGTGCTGTTTGTTCTGCTGCTCAATCCGGCGGTCGGAACCCATTTCGTGAAGTCATTGCTCAACCCGTCCTTCGGCTGATGAGGCCTCAGGTGGCGACAGGCGCCGTTTTGTCGTCGCCGTAGGTCTGCAGCAGCCGCTGATGGACCATGGCGTCAATGGTTTCCAGTTCACCGTCGTTTGCCGCCGAGTCCTGGGTCAGTTCGTACAGCCTGGACACAAGCTGATCGTCGCTGCTGTCCGCGCCGCTCGGCGCAAAATGGGAACAGTCGTGGTCCATCCTGTGGGGCTCCGCGCTCCCGCGACAGGCGGGGGTATGCAGATGGCAACGCACGATCCATGCCAGACGCCCTTCCCGGAGAGCAGCAGGCGAACGATGGGTGGGCAGGGTGCCGCCCCGCGTCACCTCCGGCCACGGACTGCCATGCGTGGCCCCGAACGGCCGCGCTCATGCCCGCTGAACGCGCGCCGTAGTAGCTTGCACCGGTCGTACCACTTCAAGGAGATTCCCATGGCTGTACCAGCATCCGGCGGCGATGCGCCGCAGAACCCTCAGGCACGCCACGATGCGGCTGCGCACCAGTTTACGGTCAGTGTGGACGGGGTGGACGCGAACCTCGACTACCACAATGAAGGCAAGGTCATGGTCATCACCCATACGACGGTGCCATCGCAGATCGGTGGGCGAGGCATCGCTGGCCAGCTGGTGAAGGCCGCGTTCGAGCATGCCCGGGAACAGGAGTGGCAGGTGCGCCCTGAATGCAGCTATGCGGAGGTGTGGGCGAAGCGCCATCCCGAGTACCTGCCGCTGCTTGCCTGAGCCTGTTCGCGCGGACACGCTCGCCATTGGCGGGCGCTTGTGCCAGCCTACGCCACCCCAGCACGTCGTCATTACCCATGCGCCTCAACAAACACATCAGCGAAAGCGGCTTCTGTTCGCGCCGCGAAGCCGATCGCCTGATTGCCGATGGCCGGGTAACCGTGAACGGCATCCGCGGCCGGGTCGGCTCGGAGGTCGGCGAGGACGACGAGGTCAAAGTGGACGGCCAGGCGCTGCGGGTACGCACGGCGGCCAAGGGTCGGCGCAAGCACGTCTACATCATGCTCAACAAGCCGGTTGGCATCACCTGCACGACCGAATCCGCAGTTGACGGCAATATCATCGACTTTGTCGGGCACGAGCAGCGGATCTTTCCCATCGGCCGTCTGGACAAGGACTCGGAAGGACTGATCCTGCTGACGAGCAATGGCGACATCGTCAACGAGATCCTTCGCGCCGAGAACAAGTTGGAGAAGGAATATCTGGTGGCGGTCAATCATGACGTTACCCCGGAGTTTCTCCGTGCGATGGCCAAGGGCGTTCCAATCCACGGCCAGACGACCCTGCCGTGCAGGACCTCCAAGCTGGGTCGCGTCGGCTTCCGCATCGTGCTGGTACAGGGACTCAACCGGCAGGTGCGGTTGATGGCGGCATACTTCAAATTCCGCGTGAAAACCCTGGTCCGCGTGCGCATCGGCAACGTCAAACTGGGAAAACTGAAGATTGGCCAGTGGCGCAATCTCACGGATGCCGAATTGCAGGGATTGTTGCCTCACCGCACCGAGTGGTGACTGCCCGTGCTGATTAAGCGCCGCTTCTCCATTGCGAGGTCAACCCGGCAGGGGGCGTGTATCCGGGCATCACATCAGCGCGGATAGGCTGTCGTGAAATTGGTCAGGGGATACTCCATGCGTCACACCGCTGTCGCCACCGCCGTTCTTGTTGCCTTGTTGGCCGCCGGCGGGTGCAACCGTCCGACTGCAGACACGGCCGATCAGTCGGCCAGCACCGATCAGGATACCTTGCCGGCACCCGTCGTCGACGAACCGCCGGTGGTGCTCGAGGATGTCATGGAAGGCACTCCCGATTATCTGGTCGGGATCAGTTACCAGGGCGATGCGACGCGCTATCCCGGATTGGCGAAGCGCTTGAAAGCGTATGCCGATGCTGCCCGCAAAGAGCTGATCGAATCCGCGCAGTCGCGACCACGCGACGAAGGTGCGAGCAACGCGCCCTACGATCTGTCACTCAGTTTTGTCGAGGTGCTGCAAACGCCCGACGTGGTCACCTACGCGGCGGACGGCAGCAGCTATACCGGCGGTGCGCACGGCATGCCGTTGCTGGCCCGGTTTTCCTGGCTGCCCAGGGAGCAAAAAATTCTGACCGCTGCCGAGCTCATACCGGAAGCCGCCGGTTGGAACGACGTGTCCGCCTACGCCCGGGAACAACTGCTCACCGAGCTATCGCAGCGCATTGACGCCGACAAGCCCTCTGCAGCAGACCGCGCGAGCATGATGCGCAATGCCGGCAGGATGATCGATGACGGAACGGCCGCGAAAGCCGAGAACTTTTCCGAGTTCGAGCCTCTGCCTGGCTCCGGCGGAAAACTGGCGGGGCTGCGGTTCATTTTTGCGCCGTACCAGGTGGGGCCGTACTCCGATGGGGTCCAAAGTGTGGACGTCCCGGCGGATGTCGTGTTGCCGCATGTCGCGCCGGGGTATCGCCATCTGTTCGAGGGCGGTGGCGGCTGACGACGACGCGTTATCGGGAACGGTCTACGCGTAAGGCTGGACCGTGAGTTCACCGACCTGACAGGATCAAAAAAAGGCCGCCGGAATTGCTTCCGGCGGCCTTTTTTCTTGAGCAGCTAAACGCTCGGGTGCCTACTTCTTGGTCGCAGCGCCATCCAGGCCGCGACGGACCAGCAGCGGTTTGATCTCCGGCTCGTGCCCAGCGAAGTCACGGAACAGCTGCAACGCGTCCTTGCTGCCGCCCTGCGACAGGAGCGTCTTGCGGAAGCGGTCGCCGTTCTCGCGGGTCAGGCCGCCATGGCTCTTGATGTACTCGACGGTGTTGGCGTCAAGCACCTCGGACCAGATGTACGCGTAGTAGCCGGCCGCGTAGCCGCCCATGATGTGGCTGAAGTACGGCGTCCGGTAGCGCGGCGGCACATCAGCGTAATCGGTGCCGTTCGCTTTCAGGGCGGCGGCTTCGAAGTCCATCACGCCGGCGGCGTCAGGGATCCTGTCAGCTTTGGCCTGGTGCCAGCTCTGGTCGAGCATTGCCGAACCCAGATACTCGGTGGTAGCAAAGCCCTGGTTGAACTTGGAAGCGGCCGCCACCTTGTCCAGCAACGCCTGCGGCATCGCCTCACCGGTCTCGTAATGCTTGGCATAGTTGGCCAGCACGCTCGGCCAGTCAGACCACATCTCGTTGACCTGGGAGGGGAACTCGACAAAGTCGCGCGGCACGCTGGTACCGCTGAAGAACGGATACTTCACGTCGGAAAACATGCCGTGCAAGGCGTGGCCGAACTCGTGGAACATCGTGGTCGTCTCGTCCCACGTCATCAACGCCGGGCCCTTGGTGGGCTTGGTGATATTGAGGTGGTTGGCAACAATCGGCAGGTTGCCGGTCAGCTCGGACTGGTCAACATAGGAGTTCATCCACGCGCCGCCGCGCTTGGACGGGCGGGCGAACGGGTCGAAGACGAAGATTGCCAGCTGGCTGCCGTCGGCGTCGAACACGTCATACGTGGTCACGTCGGGGTGGTAGACCGGGAGGTCGGTGCGCTGCTTGAAAGTCAAGCCGTAGAGCTGGCCAGCGGCGTAGAACACGCCGTTCTCGAGCACGTTCTTCATCTCCAGGTACGGCTTGAGCTGCGACTCGTCGAAGTCGTACTTTTCCGCGCGGACCTTCTCGGTGTAGTACGCCCAATCCCACGGCTTCAATTCGAAGCTCGGCTCGCCCTTGGCAGCCTGCTCCTTGTCGATCATGGCCTGCAGCGCCGCACCTTCGGTCCGGGCGTTGGCAACGGCCGGCGGCGCCAGCTTGCCCAGCATCTCGTTGACCGCCTCGGGGGTCTTGGCGGTTTCGTCGGCAAGCACATAGGCGGCGTAGGTCGGATAACCAAGCATTTTCGCCTTCTCGGCGCGCAGCTTCAGGATCGTCGACACCAGCTTGGTGTTGTCGAACTCGTTGCCACGGCTGCCGCGGCTGATCGATGCGTTGTACAGACGTTCGCGGACATCGCGGTTCTCCAGCTGCGTCTGCAACGGCTGGCCAGTCGTGTTGAGCAGGGCGATGACGTACTTGCCGTCAAGGCCGGCAGTCTTGGCCGCTTCGGCGGAGGCAGCGATCTGGTCTTCGGTCATGCCGGCCAGTTCGTCCTTGGTGTCCACCGTGATCGCCGACGCATTCACCTCTGCCAGAACATTCTGGTTGAAGCTGGTGCTGAGGTTGGCCAACTCGGTGTTGATCTCCTTCAGCCGCACCTTGTCGGCTTCGGGCAGCTTGGCTCCGGAGCGCACGAGTTCGGTGTGATAGCGCTCGATCAGACGCACGCCCTGTGCATCGAGGCCCAGCGAGTCACGCGTGTCGTACAACGTCTGGATGCGCTCGAACAGCTTGGGGTTGAGCGAGATCGCGTCGCGATGCGCCGAGAGCTTCGGCGCGTAGTCCGCCTGGATCGCCTTGCGGGTGTCGTTGGTGTCCGCGCCGACCAGGCTGAAGAACACGGTCGATGTCCGGTTCAGGATTTCGCCGGACTTTTCCAGCGCGATGATGGTGTTCTCGAACGTCGGCGCTTGGCTGTTGTCAGCGATCGCGTCCACTTCCTTGAGGTGCTCGGCCATGCCGCGATCAAACCCGGGGCCGAAATCGGCATCGGTGATCTTGTCGAAGGCAGGGTAGAGCAGCGGCAGGGTGCTCTCGGCAAAGAATGGGTTGCTGGTGACTTCGTTCACTGCGGTGCCGTCCTGGGAGGCGGACTCGGTGGATTCAACCGAATCGGCATTGGACTGGCTGCAGGCAGCCAGACTGGTAGTCAGCGCCACGGCCAGGGCCAGCGCGAGAGGATGCTTCATAGGACACGAACCTCGTCGATGTAATCCTGAAGCGTAACTCATGCGTCCTGACCCGACCCATGACAAAAGCCACCCCCCCGTCGGGTCGCGGTGGGCGCTATCCTTGGCGCCCGCTGACCAGACCACCCTGACCGGTCACCGCCACGAGCCCTGTCACCCGATGAAAGACCAGTTCCCGCAATGGATGCAGCAGTGGCTCGACGTCCTTCTGCCCGCCGGGCAGATCGCGTTGATCCTGATCGGGGCGTGGGTGCTGCGCGCGCTGGGCCGGCGTTTGATCACGCGTGTCAGCCAGAGCTACAACCTGATGCCCCAGGTTGCCGTGGGCGGGCGTCGGGTGCTCGGGTTCCTGCTGTCCTTTGGTGCTCTGCTGCTGGTGCTTGAACGCGTCGGCGTATCGGGGACCATTCTGTGGACGGCCTTCACCGGATTCGCCGCGGTCGGCGCCGTTGCGTTCTTTGCCGCGTGGAGCGTGCTGTCCAACATCTTTTGCGCGGCGCTGATCCTGACGACCCGACCTTTCCGGCTCAATGACCATATCGAGATACTGGAGAACGGAGAGAAGCCCGGACTGAAGGGCAGAGTGGTGGACATCAACCTGATCTTCACCACGTTGCAGGAAGTGATCGACGGCCAATCGACGTCCGTGTTGCAGGTACCCAACAACCTGTTTTTCCAGCGCACAGTACGGCGTCATCTTCACCACGCGGGCAGTGGCAACCCGACGGCGATCAGCACCCAGCCGGGCGAAGCGCTCCTGACCATGGAGACCGCCCCTGCAGGGTTCCGAACTTCCACAGATTCGGCGACTCACGGTGCGCACCGGCGCTACGGCCTGCCGGAGGCATGATCAGGGTCACGGCGGGACTGCCTCCCACGGCGCAGCATCGGCTATGCAAAGGTCAACCTGAGGAGGGCGCCGATGAGCGAATTCACGTCGATCTGCTGCGGTGGTTGCAGCGGCTGAATGATGCGGTCATCGTCGAGCCAACCGGCTGGCGCCTTCGCCAGCGGCGGAGACGGGCATTGGCAGAGCGCAAGACGTATCGCTCCTTTGGCGAGTTCTATCCGTACTACCTCGGTGAACACGCCAACCGGACCTCGCGCCGGCTGCACTTCATCGGCACCAGCCTGGTGCTGGTGTGGCTGCTGGCGGCGGCGCTGACCGGAATCGGTTGGCTGGCGGCTGTCGCCGCGGTGCAGGCGTACGCGTTTGCCTGGATCGGACACTATTTCTTCGAGCGCAACCGGCCCGCGACTTTCCGCCATCCCTGGCTCAGCCTGATGGGCGACTGGCGCATGTGGTGGGACATGCTGACGGGCAAGATCCGCTTCTGACCGCGGTCCTGACGAGTCGCAACGGGCTTGCCGACTTCAAGTCGACGTGGTCGAGCCCGTCCGCTCAACGGGACTTGGCCAGCTCCAGATGGGTGAGATACAGCCGCATGTCGAATTCCAGCTGGTGATATTCCGGCGCCATGTGGGTGCACAACTGGTAGAACGCCTTGTTGTGGTCCGACTCGCGCAGGTGGGCCAGTTCATGCACGACGATCATCTGCAGGAATCGGGCAGGCGCGTCGCGGAATACCCCGGCAACGCGGATCTCGCGGCTGGCTTTGAGGCGGCTCCCCTGCACACGTGAGACCGAGGTGTGGGTACCCAATGCGTGAGCAACGACCTGCAAGCGGTTGTCGAACACGACCTTGTCGAGTGGCCCGGCCTTGCGCATGTAGCGGTCCTTGATTGCCACCGTGTAGTCATACAGGGCCCGATCGTTGCGGATGTCGTGCCTGTCGCCGTACCGGTCCTGCAACCACGGGCCCAGCCGATCACCGCGGATCAGCTCGCGGACCTGCGCCAGCAGACTCTCGGGATATCCGCCAAGGTACTTCAGGGTCTCCATGCACCCACGATACGGCACCCCAGGCGTTGTAATCTTGTGTCTCTTCCACTCTCAACGGAGCCGCAATGACCCAGCCCAAGTCCGGCCCCTGCGGTGACACGCTGGACCGTATCGTGGCCAAGGCCCGCCAGGACGCTGCGCAACGAGCAACCGGCTATCGCGAACGCGCGCTGAAAATGTATCCGTGGATCTGCGGCCGGTGTGCGCGGGAGTTCACCCGCGCCAACCTGACGGAACTGACCGTGCACCATCGCAACCACGATCATGACTACAACCCGCCCGATGGCAGCAATTGGGAGTTGCTGTGCGTGTATTGCCATGACAACGAACACTCGCGGTACGTCGACTTCACCGGCGGCAGTGCGCTGGACGCCGAAGACAGGCAACCCGCTGCCACCGGCAACCCGTTCGCAAATCTGAAGTCGCTGCTGAAACGCGAGTAGTGCCCAGCGCCTTTGGGCGCGATCAAGCCGCTTTGTCGGGAAACTGTTTGGCGATGGCGCCTGCCAGCGCGTCGGAAATCACGTCCATGTGCGCTTGCATCGCCGTCCAGGTTTCCGCTTCTGCTGCCGTGTCACCCGCCATGATCTCGGTGATCTGGGCCCGGTGATGCTGGACGTGGGTCACCATCAGCCCATCGACGGTCGTTTCCGGAAGGTTGGGGTTGGCACCGGCAAGAAATTTGGCGATCTCCCCGGCATTGGCGATGGCGTCGTCCATCGCTTTTTGTACGCCCGCCTCATCATTCTTCGACGCGGCGTCGGTCATCGCTTTCACGCCTGCCCAGTGGCCACTCAGCAGACGCAGCATCCCGGCACCTGCATCGTCGCCATAAAAGCTGGCCACTGCGGCCGAAATTTCCTTCGCGTTGGCAACCACCCCCTCGGCAGCGGCGTCGGCATCGGACGAATTTTCGGCCTTGACGGCCATCGCATACTTGCGGGTCTGGTCAATATGCCCCCGCCACAGCGCGCGCATATCGGCCTGCAATCTGGGAGCTGCAGGGACTGCCGCACCCGTCGACTCCGCGGCAGGAGCGGGCTGGACGGCTGGAGCCGTGGACGGCACCGTCGGGGTCTGGGCAGTGGATTCGGGGCTGGGTTGTTGCGTGCAGGCAGTGGCAAGAGCCAGTGAGACTGCGAGAGCCAGGTGTGCGGTGTTCATGACGATCTCCTAGGGAGGACCGTGAGCAACCGTTGCAGTCACGGTGATCCCCAGATGACGCCTTGTTTCGTAAAAACGGTGTGACCCCACACTGAACGCGGTGGGCGGGTTGGCAGAAATCCGACTCGCCGCGGAGGATGTATGTGGTAGGCGATATTCCTGGCGGTCTCGCAGCTTCGGATCGCCCGAAGTGCCTATAGACATTGCCTTCAGGGTGCTGGGGTAGACTGGATTATTGTAACGAACACGGCTTAGAAAGTCGGAAATTCCCCCTTGAAACCGAGGTGCCATGATGCATTCGCTTATCGACGATTTCGCCCAGAATCTTCTCCAGAACCCGGCCGGCCCCTGTATTTCGATTTACCAGCCAACCCATCGCAGCCATCCGGACAACGCGCAGGATCCGATCCGTTTTGGCAACCTGGTGAAGAAGGTCGAAGCGTTGTGGAAGGATCGATACGCGGAGCATGATGTGGCCCCTTTGCTCGCCAACCTGCGCAAGCTTGGCGAGGAGCACAGCTTCTGGAATCACACGCTGGATGGCCTGGCAGTGCTGGTCTCGCCGGAAATATTCCGCGTTTATCGCTTGCAGCGGGAGGTTCCCGAGCTGGTCATCGTTGGCGACAGCTTTCATATCAAGCCGCTGCTGCGCATGGTGCAGTCCGCCGACAGGTATCAGGTGCTCGCGATCAATCGCCACAGCGCCAAGATGTACGTCGGCAACCGGGACGCGCTCGATCCGTTCGATGCGGGTGACAACTTCCCCGACACGCTGGACGCGGTTTTGGGTGCGGATCCGCTGAGGCAACGCCCGGCGTCCTGGTCGCGCGGTGCAGCGGCCACGATTCCCGGCGTCCATGACGGCCAGATCGAGCGCAGCAAGCTGGTCGATGCGGATACCGAACAGTTCTTCCGCGCCGTCGATCGTGCGGTCGCCGAGCAGTTTTCGCGCCCGTCGCGCCTGCCGTTGATACTCGCGGCGCTGCCCGAGCACCAGTCGGTGTTCCGCAAGCTCAGCCACAACGCCTATCTGCTGCCCCAGGGCATCGACACCCATCCGGACGCGATGGGACTGGATGCGCTGCGCGAGCGCGCCTGGCAGGTCGTGGAGCCGAAGTACCTGGATCGCCTGTCGGGAATGGTGGACATGTACCACGCCGCGCGTGCGCGCTGGCTGGCCAATGACGACGTGGCGCAGGTTGGCCGTAGCGCAGTTTCCGGACGGGTTTCAACGTTGCTGGTGGAGGCCGATCGGCAGGTCCACGGACGTCTAGACCCGAGCAACGGGGCGGTGGATTTCGCTGACGAAGGCGTCGCTGACGAGGATCTGCTGGATGACATTGCCGAGAAGGTCATTGCCAACGGTGGCCAGGTAGTGGTGGTGCCGAAACCACGGATGCCCAGCGAGACCGGCCTGGCGGCGATCTACCGCTTCTGACGCAGCCAGCGCAGAATCAGCCGGATGGGAGCTGTCACGCACTCCCGCGTGGACTGGGAAATCGTCCGCGCCGGCGCGTGGGGGCATATTGATCTGGAGTGACATCACCCGTCGCATGACGTTCTAACATGGGCGCTCCTTCCGAACGGAGCGCCGCATGCCACATATCGATACCCTCTCTGTCCATGCCGGCCGCGAGGACTTCGTCCAACTGGGTGTGCACGCGCCGCCGATCGATCTTTCGACCACCTATCCGGTCGCCGATCTGGATGCGGGAACGGCGAGTTTCGATGCGCTGGTAGCCGGCGAGGCCACCGCTTCGAATCCCATTTACGCGCGTCTGCACAACCCGACGGTTGCGCGGGTGGAAGGGGCGCTGGCGACGCTGGAAGGTACCGAAGCCTGCGTCGCGTTCGGTTCGGGGATGGCCGCATTGACCGCCTTGCTGATGTCGCTGCGCTGCCATGGCGGGCATGTGCTGGTGGTGCGCCCGCTGTACGGCACATCGGATCATCTGCTGGCGAGCGGAATGGCAGGGCTGGAGGCGGAGTTCGTCGATGCGGGTGAGATCGCCGCGCGCAAGCGCGCCGATACCGTGCTGGTAATGATCGAGACCCCGGCGAATCCCACCCTGGACCTGGTCGATATCCGGGCGGTGGTGGCAGCGGCGGGCGACGTGCCGGTCGCGGTTGACTCCACCTTTGCCACCCCGGTGCTACAGAATCCAGCGGCTCTGGGTGCTGCCTATGTCCTGCACAGTGCGACGAAGTTCCTGGGCGGCCACGGTGACGTGATTGCCGGCGTGGTGTGTTGCAACGAAGACCATGCCAAGCCGCTGCGCCAGGTGCGTGCCGTGACCGGCGCCCTGCTGCATCCGCTGGCCGCGTACCTGCTGCACCGCGGACTTCCCACGCTGTCGTTGAGGGTGGAGCGGGCGCAACACAATGCGGGGTTACTCGCTACCCGGCTGGCAGGCCACCCTGCTGTAGCCAAGGTGTTCTATCCGGGCATGGGCACGGTCGCCAACGACCACTTGCTGGGCAGCCAGATGCGCGGTCCCGGTGCGCTGCTCGCGTTTGACCTGCACGGTGGCCACGCCGCCGCCGCCGCAGTCATGCAGGCGGTGAAGCTGATCACGCCGGCGGTCAGTCTCGGCTCGGTCGACAGCCTGATCCAGCATCCCGCCGGACTTACCCACCGTGTTCTCGACGCGGCCACCCGCGAGGCCGCAGGCATCACCGCGGGGATGTTGCGGCTGTCCGCCGGGATCGAATACGTGGACGATCTGTGGGCTGATCTGGAGCAGGCCTTGACCGGGAGCTTGCAGCAATGAAACTCGAAGAACAGATTGTGCTGGTGACCGGCGCTGGGCGCGGCCTGGGAAGCGCCATCGCGCGCGCGTTCGCGGGGCAGGGTGCAAAGATCGTGGTGAACTACCGCGCCAGTCGCGATGCCGCCGAAGCGCTGGCCGCCGAAATCGGCGCGGGGCAAGCCATCGCGATCCAGGCCGATGTCACCGATCTCGAACAGGTACGCCTGATGTACGAAGCCGCGTCGGCGCATTTTGGCGGCCCGGTGACGACACTGGTGAACAACGCGCTCGCGGATTTCTCCTTCGACGGGGACGCGCGCGCAAAAGCGGAAGACATCCCGTGGAGTCAATTTGCCGCACAGTTCGAAGGCAGTGTGCGCGGTGCGTTGAATACCATCCAGGGGGCGGTTCCGGCGATGCGGGAACGGGGTTTTGGCCGCGTCATCAACATCGGCACCAACCTGTTCCAGAACCCCGTGGTCCCGTATCACGACTACACCGCGGCCAAGGCGGCTCTGCTGTCCTTGACCAGAACCATGTGTGTGGACCTCGGGCCGATGGGCATCACGGTCAACATGCTTTCCGGCGGCTTGCTGCGCACCACGGACGCCAGTGCGGCCACTCCGGAGGAGGTGTTTGACTACATTGCAGCGGGGACACCGCTGCAAACCGTGACCACGCCAGCGGAGTTCGCGGACGCGGTACTGTTTTTTGCCTCGCCGTGGTCGAGGGCGGTCACGGGCCAGAACCTAGTGGTCGATGGCGGGCTCGTGAAGGACTGAGACGCAGGGCGACAATCGGCCGGCTGAGGTCGCAGCGGCCGACGCCACTACAACGGTGGAATTTCGTAGTCGTCGTAGAGGTGCGCGTAAATTTCCCGGACGTCACGGCAGTCCCGGCTTCCCATCTCGAATGCGCGGCAGACGCCGGGACGCCGGTCGTAGATGCTGCAATCCAACCGGTTCGGATCCACCGCGACGCACCAGCCATCCTCGTCCTTGGCCATGACCTCAAGTCCCTCTGCAGTGCGATCGACCATGTGCCGGGGGACGCCACGGTCCTCGGGCATCACCAGCACCGTTTGACGGCAACACACCGCGTCACAGCGCTGGCAGGAGATCGACAGGTCGATGTCGTCGTTGTGTTGGAAATCGGTACTCATTCCAGTCCTGTCGTTCCGGTCGGGTGGCCGCCGCCACGCCGGAAATGCAGCAGACGCCCGCGGAATGGAGGCACGTCGTCCTCATCCAGTGCGCCTCGCGATTCGCTTGCTTCAAATCCCTGCAGCTCGAGCGCCCGGGTGAACGCGCCGCTGCTGCCCCGGCCCGGATCGGTCAGCACCACCTCAGCCTCCGGCAGCGCATGACGCTCCACGAGGGCGGCGATCAATTCCGCGTGGGCGCGCTCGTAAAGCACGTCGGCGGCAATCAGCAGGTCGAACCTGCCGAGCGTCGGCAGCGGCACCGCCCAGTGCAGATTGCGGTAGGGAACACTCGGCAGACCATTGAGCGCGGAATTGTAGGCGAGGAACGACTCTGCCAACGGATGCATGTCGGTGGCGATCACTTCCGCCCCGCGCCGCTGCAGCACAAGACTCGCCAAGCCCAGCCCGCACCCGATCTCGAGGATGCGCTTGCCGTCGATATCGAACGCCTCCATCGCATTGGCCAGCAGCCGCCCGGCAGGCCAGATTTGCCCGAACAGGGGCCACTGCGCTGATGAAATGCCCAGCTTTTCCGCGTGACCATCAGGGTCTGCAAATTGCTGGTGGTCGGCGAGCGAGCGGATGTCATAGTCCTGACCACCCAGCCGGATTCGCTGATGGCGCGTGAGATAACCAGGCATTGAAACCCCCGGGTAAGCGTCGCTGCAGTTGGCTGGACACATGGAGGGTGTGGGCCGATCCAGGTGACCAATGGACCGCGCGTGAGGCAGGTCGGCGAAACGAACGACCACCATCGTAGTCCTTAACGCGACTGTTGGCGTGACCTGCCAGAGCCCGCCGGGCGTCTGGCCTATACTCGCAGCCCCTTTCACCCGACGGACGGTCCTTGATGCCCGCGATTCCTGCCTGTTCCCAGTGTGGTCTGGAAAACACCTATCCCGATGGCGACCAGTACGTGTGCGCCGACTGCGGCCATGAGTGGCCGATCAGCGGAGATACCCCGGCGAAGGACGCGCCCGTCGTTCGCGATGTGAACGGCAACGTCCTCAACGAAGGCGACACGGTCACTGTGATCAAGGACCTGAAGGTCAAAGGTTCATCGATCCCGCTGAAGCAGGGCACGGTGATCCGTAACATCCGTCTGGTGGCTGACGACGCGGAAAATATCGAGGGCAACTCCGACAAGATCAAGGGTCTGGTGCTGAAGACCTGCTTTCTGAAAAAGGCCTGAGCCGCGAGCGGTTGGAGCACTCAGCGACAGCCGCCAGTACCCTGGAAACCGCGTTAGCATATTGACCATGTGCGCCAGTGACCAAACCGGAACCTCCCCATCCCCGCCCCCTCACGGCCATGCCGCCGAGGAATTGGCCAATGCGCTGACGCATGGTTTGGGGGCGACTGCGGCCCTGGCTGGCAGTGCGGTACTGATCACCCTGGCTGCGCTGCATGGCGATGGATGGCAGCTGACCAGCGCGATCGTATTCGGGGTTTGCCTGCTGCTGCTCTACATCGCCTCGACCCTGTATCACGCTGCCCGCCACCCGGTTCTCAAGGCCCGTTTGAAGGTCTTCGACCATTGCGCCATCTACCTGCTGATTGCAGGAACCTATACGCCATTCACCCTGATCGGACTGCGCGGAGCATGGGGCTGGTGGATGTTCGGCATCATCTGGACGTTGGCGCTTGCAGGCGTGGTGTTCAAACTGTTTTTCACTGGCCGATTCAAGCGCCTCTCCACGCTCATCTACCTCGCCATGGGATGGCTGGTGCTGGTCGCGGCGAAACCCATGTGGGGCGCCTTGGACGGCTGGACGCTGGGTTGGCTCCTGGCCGGCGGCATCTGCTACACGGGCGGCACGTTTTTCTACCATCGGCCGTCACTGAAGTACTCGCATGCGATCTGGCACATGTTCGTGCTTGCGGGCAGCCTGTGTCATTACGTCGCGGTCATGGCACACGTCGTCTGACCACTGCTTGGATTCACTGATACCGGAGATACACGCATGTTGTGGGAAGGGATGAGCGCGACGCGTGATCTGGGGCGGGTGTATGACATCGCCTCCATCCTGATCCGGTACGGATTCGGTGACATGGTGGGCCGGCTTGGGCTGGCACCGGTTCTGGCACGGGCAGGGCGGGTCTTGCCGCTGGGACACATGGCGGAACTGGTCGCGCTGCCGACACCGGTGCGGGTACGCCGCGCATTGGAGGAGATGGGCCCCAGTTTCGTCAAGCTCGGCCAGGTACTGGCGACCCGCGTGGATCTGTTTCCGCCGGAGTGGATTGCCGAGTTCGGCAAGTTGCAGAACCGGGCACCCGAGGTGCCATGGGAAGAGATACGCCAGCAGATGCTCGAGGACCTGGGTGCCTCGCCTGAAGCCGTGTTCGCCTGGGTGGACAGGGTGCCGCTGGCGGCTGCCTCGATCGCCCAGGTGCATCGCGCACGCCTGCACGATGGCACCGAGGTGATTATCAAGGTCCGTCGGCCCGGCATCCGGCGGGTGGTGGAGGCGGACATGCGTCTGCTGCACCGCGCTGCGCAGGCGATTGAGGCCCGCTTCGAGGAACTGCAGCAATTCCATCCCAGCGCGATGGTCCGGCAGTTCAAGGTATCCCTGGGGCGCGAACTCGATCTTGCCGCCGAATGCCGCCATGCCGAGCGCATCGCCGCCAGCTTCGAGGGGTCCGACGACATCATTGTCCCTGCGGTGCACTGGCAATACACCGGCGAGCGCATGAACGTGCAGGACTTCATCGACGGTATCGGGTTGTCGGATATGGCGGCGGTGGACGCTGCCGGTCTCGATCGCCGCCTGATCGCCCGGCGGGGTGCCAATGCCGTGCTGAAGATGATGTTCGAGGATGGTTTCTTCCATGCCGACCCTCACCCCGGCAACGTGTTTGCGATGCCTGGTAACCGCATCGCGTTGATCGACTACGGCATGGTCGGCCGACTGTCGGACTCGCGCAGGAACCAGGTGATCGGGCTGCTTGACGCGCTGGTCTCACGCGATGCGGAACGGGTCACCGACGTCTTGCTGGAATGGGCGACCGATCCACATGTGGATGAGTCGCAGATGGCGATGGACGTGGATGCGCTGGTGGACCAGTACCACGGCATCGCGCTGGGCCAGTTGAACCTGGCCACGATGCTGGGTGACGTGACGACACTGCTGCGGGCAAACCGACTGGGGCTGCCGGCGGATCTGGCGCTGATGATCAAAGTCTTCGTGACGCTGGAGGGGCTGGGAAGCACTCTGGATCCGGATTTCGACATGGCCGGTGAGGCGGCCCCGTTCCTCCGCAGGGCCATGTTGGCCCGGTACTCACCGTCAACACTGGCGCGGCAAGGGGCTCGCACGCTTGCCGACGCGGCGCAGATTCTTGCCGTGCTGCCGCGCGATATCCGGCGGCTGATGCGTTCCGCGCGACGCGGAGACGTCAAGTTGAACCTGGACATCAACCATCTGGATGCGTTCGGGATCGAGTTGAATCGTGCGACCAACCGGTTGACGGTGGGTGTCGTGCTCGCCGCTCTGATCGTTGGATCCTCCATTGCCTTGACCGTAGACGGGGGACCGCAATTACTCGGTCTTCCTGCCTTCGGCTTGCTGGGTTTTCTGGGTGCCGCGGTCTCGGGTGCGTGGCTGGTGGTATCGATCTGGCGCAGCGGTGGCGGCAAGTAACGCCCGGGTCTCAGACGTCAGTTCGCTGCCAGATACGGGTATTTGGCAAAGATGGCAGCAATGCCCTGGTCGGCGGATAGCGCCCGCTGTTCAGCGGTTTTCTGGGTCACCCGGCCGATTGCATCGCCGCTCCAGACCAGCCGGTTGCGGGCTGCGTCCACCAGATCCACCGTCAGCGTGCCTTCGGTGTACTGGCTGACGCGTGTCTCGTCGTACCAGACCGGGTAAGCGTAATAGGCGCGGGCGCGATAGCTGTAGAAGTACTGGATGTCGGAGCGGGGTATCTCCTGCACATCCGTGCGTTCGCGGATCACTCCCTGGAAGTTGACCAGCAGGTCGGGCTTGTCGCTGGTGAACCGGTACCCACGAGCGCCCATCTCGCGCTGTACCGACGTCTTGATGCGATCCGAGAGGTAGGAGCTGTAGCCCGACTGCTCCATCGCCAATGGCTCGTAGAACCCGTACGTGCGGTATTGGGAGAAATCGGCAGTGGGGTCGACGTCGGTGCGAACACGCGGGCCGGTCGCGCAAGCGACAACCATCGACACCAGTGCCAGCCCAACCAGGACGCGCCACCAACGGGAAGTGCTTGCGGGAGCTTTCATATGAGCATCGATCCTTTTGGCTTCCCGCGACGTTAGCAACCCGACCACCTGTTCCGCGTGAAAATCCACACACCATTACGGCACTGCCGCAGTCCATTCGGCCGTCTCGAATTTGTCCCGTGCCAGCACCAGCGCCTGACCGAGTTCGTCCGGCGTCAGGTGGTCGTCGCTCAGGCCGTGGTTGCGCCGGAAGGTGTCGATCATCCTATCGATGACCGCCGCCCGCGGGAGGCCGGTCTGGCTGCGCAACGGATCCACGCGCTTGGCAGCGCTGGCGGTGCCCTTGTCGGAAAGTTTCTCCCGGCCGATCCGCAACACTTCCAGCATCTTGGTCGTGTCGATGTCGTACGCCATGGTGACGTGGTGCAGCACCGCGTTGCCCCGGCGCGCCTGGGCGGCGCCGGCGATCTTGCCTGCAGGGGAGGTGATGTCGTTGAGCGGTTGATAGCTGGCCGTCACTCCCAACTCGGCCAACGCTTCGATTACCCAACGGTCCATCAGTTCATAGGACTCCTGGAACGAGAGACCCTCCACCAGCGAAAGTGGGCCGCAGATCGAGTAGGTGATGGTATTGCCCGGTTCAATGAACATCGCACCGCCCCCGCTGACGCGGCGGACCACCTGGATACCGTGGCGGGCCGCGGCCTCGGCATCCACCTCGTTGCGCAGCGACTGGAACCTGCCGATCACCACCGCTGGATCGGCCCATTCCCATACGCGCAACGTGGGCGCACGTCGCCCGGCGGACACCTCGGTGGTCAGCACTTCGTCCAGCGCCATATGCATCGCGGGCGATTGGGCTTTCGTATGGATCAGCTGCCAGTCGTGCTCGTGCCAACCGGTCCGGCTCACGGGTTGTCTCCACTGGCGAGGGCGCGTTCAACGGCGATGGCCACGCCTTCCGGAGTGATCCCGTACAGCGATGTCTCTTTGCCCAGCGCATTGCGGATTCCCGTCGCCCAGGCGGCCGCCCCCGCATCGCTGCGCATGCCGCACAGCGCATCGTTGATCACCTCCAGCGCGGAATCGGGCTCCAGAAAGAAGTCACCGCTGACCCTGACCCCGACCAGAAGGTCGTCGGAGATGTCCAGGTCAACCACCACCAGCTTGCCGCCAGGTTCCTTGTACTCACCATGCATGGACTTGGATCCCCTCGATTGCGTCACCGCTGAAGCGGCGACTGCGGCCATCGTCGTCTTCCCGGCGGCCGGGATCAATGACATGGATCATCAAGCCGGCGACCACATCCCATTGCCAACAGCGTTGGGGCATCTGTTGGGGTGATTCGCGGCCGCAGGACAAAAGGCAGCGAGGTCGGCGACAATCGGCCCCTTCGCGCCTCTCGCCGATGCGACAGGCGCGGTCAATTTTTTCCTGGACCCGACGCCATGACCGAACCCAGCACCGTCGACGCGCCGCTCGTACCCGATCCCGAAGCCGAAAAGCCCATTCGGCGCCGCGGGCTGTGGGGTGTGCTTGCCGCCACCAGCCTGGTGACACGGATCGTGATCGGTTTGATCGCCGGCACCTTGCTGGCCGTGCTGGCGCCGTCCGCGGCACTGTCGGTCGGCTTGCTCGGCACGGTCTTCGTATCCGCATTGAAGGCGGTGGCGCCGGTGCTTGTGCTGGTGCTGGTGGCTGCTTCCATCGCCAATCACCGGCAGGGTCAGCAGACCCAGATCCGCCCCATTCTCGGGCTCTATCTGGTCGGTACCCTGGCGGCGGCACTGGTTGCGGTGAGTGCCAGCTTCCTGTTCCCCACGACGCTGCATCTGGGGATTGCCAGCCCCGGTGACCTGAGCCCGCCGGGAGGCATCGGGGAGGTGCTGCGCAACCTGCTGCTGCAGGTCGTGGACAACCCGATCAACGCGCTGCAGAGAGGCAACTACATCGGCATCCTCGCCTGGGCGGTCGGCCTTGGGTTTGCGCTGCGGCATGCCGCAGACAGCACCCGCACCGCGGTCGCCGACCTGTCCGACGCCGTCACCAAGCTGGTGCGTGCGGTGATCCAACTCGCGCCAATCGGCATCTTCGGCATCGTCGCCGAGACGATTGCCACGACGGGATTGTCTGCGTTGCTCGATTACGGGCGGCTGCTGCTGGTGTTGCTGGGCTCGATGCTGTTCGTGGCGCTCGTCGCCAACCCGTTGATTGTCGCCGTGGTGATGCGCCGCAACCCGTATCCACTGGTCCTGCGGTGCCTGCGCGAGAGCGGCATCACCGCCTTTTTCACCCGCAGCTCGGCGGCCAACATCCCCATCAACATGGAATTGTGCCGCAAGCTGGGTCTGCACAGGGAAACCTACGCGGTATCGATCCCCATCGGGGCCACGATCAACATGGCCGGTGCTGCGATCACCATCACGGTGCTGACGCTGGCCGCCGTCCACACGCTGGGGATTGCGGTGGACCTGCCGACGGCGCTGCTGCTCAGCGTCGTCGCTGCCGTAGCGGCCTGCGGTGCATCGGGCGTGCCCGGTGGATCACTGCTGCTGATCCCGCTGGCGGCCGGACTTTTCGGTATTTCCGATGACCTCGCCCTGCGGGTAGTGGCCATCGGCTTCATCGTCGGCGTGGTGCAGGATTCGGCGGAGACCGCTCTGAATTCCTCCACCGACGTGTTGTTCACGGCAGCGGCCTGCCGGAGAGCGGAGTCCCGGGCAAGCCGCTGACCGGGCGTCAGGGCATCATGCTGCCCGTTTCGATAAAGCGCTGGTGCCATGACAGCGCTTCGGGCAGCAGATGCGGGGTGTGCTTGGCATAGCTGTCACGGCAGGAGCGGTCGAAATAGTCCTGCAGCATCGGTTGATAATTCGGGTGCGCGCAGTGGGCGATGATTTTCTTCGCCCGTTGCTTGGGCGCCAGACCACGCAAGTCGGCCAGCCCCTGTTCGGTCACGACCACCATGGTGTCGTGCTCGGTGTGGTCCACGTGGCTGGCCATTGGCACGATGCTGGAGATCTTGCCGCCCTTGGCGGTACTCGGCGCCATGAACACGGACAGGTAGCTGTTGCGGGCGAAATCTCCCGAGCCACCGATGCCGTTCATGATCTGGCTGCCGGCGATATGGGTGGAATTGACGTTGCCGTAGATGTCCGCCTCGATCATGCCGTTCATGGCGATGCATCCCAGTCGCCGGATGATTTCGGGGTGGTTGGAGATTTCCTGCGGGCGCAACAGGATCCGTTTGGAGTAGAACTCGACGTTGGCGTTGAACTCATCGATCCCGGCCGGGCTGAGCGAGAACGATGTGGCGGATGCCATCCGCAGCACACCGTCCTTGAGCAACTGCAACATGCCGTCCTGGATCACTTCCGTATAGGCGGACAGACCGCTGTAACCACCGGTGGCCAAGCCGGCGAGTACCGCATTGGCGATGTTGCCTACGCCGGACTGCAAAGGAAGCAGCTTGTCGGTCAGCCGGCCGCGCTTGATCTCGTCACTGAAGAAGTCCAGCAGATGGCCTGCGATCTGCTGCGACGCTTCGTTGGGCGCGCTGAACGCGGAGTTGCGATCCGGGTCGTTGGTTTCCACCACGGCCAGCACCTTGTCAGGATCCAGGCGCAGCCAGGGCTCACCGATGCGATCGTCGGGATTCACCAGCGGGATGGGCTTGCGATGCGGCGGCAGGTCCGTGCCGTAATAGATGTCGTGCATGCCCGCCAGCGCTTCGGGCTGCCAGCGGTTGACCTCGATGATGATCTTGTCAGCCAGGTCCAGCCAGGTCTTGTTGTTTCCGATCGACGAGGACGGAATCAGACTGCCATCCTCGCGGATGCCGGAGACCTCGATGACCGCGATATCGATCTTGCCGAAGAACCCGAACCAGGCGTGCTGCGCCACATGACTGAGGTGGATGTCGATGTATTCCAGGTTGCCGGCGTTGATACGTTCGCGAACGGCAGGGTCGGACTGGTAGGGCAGCCGCAGCTCCATGCCTTCGACGCGTGCGAGTGCGCCGTCCAGTTCCGGAGCCGTCGACGCACCGGTAAGCACCTTGATCTTGAACGGGCTTCCGTCAGCGGCCGCGCTTTCCATTCGCAACGCCAATGCCTGTGGAACTGCCTTGGGATAGCCCGCGCCTGTGAATCCGCTCATGGCGACGGTCATGCCGGGCTGGATCAGCTCTGCAGCCTGGACAGCGGACATGCGCTTGTTGCGGAGTCCAGCGTGGAGAATTCGTTCGGTCACAGTCGCCCTCAAGGTGATGGAATGGGTTGATCTTAGCCGTCACTGCTTAACGGGATCACTCGACAGCGTGCCGCACCGGGCAACAGCCGTTTTTGACTGCGAGCCCTGACCAAAGGCACGCTCGGTGCACGCAGCGGCCATTACGATGGTGGACTCGCCGTCGCCTGTCCGGTTGCGGCACCTCCACGCGGAGCATCTGCATGCGCAAGACCAGCCTCTCCCTGTTCGTCGCCACCAGCCTCGCCCTCGGCGCGGGTGCGCTTGCGGGATGTCAGACGACCACACCGTCCAGCCAGAATTCTCAGGCAGGTTCCCCGGAAACTGTGGATGCGCGCTTCGCCGAGCTGGCCGAATCGCTGCTGATGCGCGGTCTGGAACGCAGCCCCGAGTCATCGATCTATGCCGGCCGCTATGACAACGCGGGAAGCCTGACCATTCCCGACGCTGCGCGCCGTGCCTCGGATCTCGCCTTTGCCAAGGCAGGGCTTGCCGAATTGGCGAAGTTCGACGCGGCGCGGCTGTCGCCCGCCGAGCGTATCGATCACATGCTGCTGAAGAATCGCTACGAGTCCAGCATCTGGTATCAGGAGACCTTCCGCGACTGGGCGTGGAACCCGTCGCGCTACAACATCGCCGGACCCATCGGGTTGTTGCTCAATACGCCGTACGCGGATGAGGACGAGCGTCTGCGTGCGGTCATGCAGCGTCTTGAGCACGTTCCGCAGTACTTTGCGGCCGCTCGCGCCAACATCGCCGACCCGACCGCTGAGCATGTCGAGCTGGCGATCGTGCAGAGCCGCGGATCCCTCAGCGTCCTGGGTGATCCACTGCGCAAGCAGATCGCTGCGTCCGGTCTTACAGCAGCCGAACAGGCGGCCTTCAACGCCCGTATCGATGCCGCTCGTTCCGCGATCGATGAGTGGACGGTGTGGTTGCAGGGCGAGCAGGCCAGGCAGACCGCTTCGGGCAAGGCACGCTCGTTCCGCATCGGTGCGGAGCAGTACGAAACCAAGTTTGCCTACGACATCCAGTCGCATTTCACCGCTGCCGAGTTGCATCAGCGCGCGGTGGACGAGAAGCATCGCCTGCACGAGCAGATGGATGGGATCACCGTCGAACTGTGGCCCAAGTATCTTGCGGGCACCAAGATGCCCTCGGACCGGCTGGATCGAATCGGCATGATGATCGACAAGCTCTCCGGGCAGCATGTTGCGCGTGATCAGTTCTTCAACGAGATCAAGCGCCAGATTCCCTTGCTGGCCGATTTTGTGCGCGAGCACGACCTGCTCGACCAGGACGCCAGCCGTCCGCTGGTGGTGCGTGAAACCCCCGAGTACATGCGTGGGAGTGGCGCAGGTGCTTCAGTCAGTGCTCCCGGTCCATTCAACCCGACCGCCAATACGTATTACAACGTCAGCCCGCTGGACGCCTACAGCGCTGAGGAGGCCGAGAGCTTCCTGCGCGAATACAACCACTGGGTGCTGCAGGTCCTGAATATCCACGAGGCGATACCCGGCCATTACACCCAGCTGCTGCATGCCAACAAGAGCCCGAGCATGGTCAAGAGCCTGATCGGCAATGGCGCGATGATTGAAGGCTGGGCGGTCTACGCCGAGCGGATGATGCTGGAAGCAGGGTGGGGCGAGCAGGCACCGGAGATGTGGTTGATGTACGGCAAGTGGAATCTGCGCGTGGTCACCAACGCCATCCTCGACTACCAGGTCCACGTCGAGGGAATGTCCGAGACGCAGGCCCTGGACCTGCTGCGCCGCGAGGCGTTCCAGGAGGAAACCGAGGCGGTCAACAAATGGCGACGAGTCCGCCTGTCGCAGGTACAGCTGACGTCCTACTTCACCGGCTACGCCGAGATTTTCGATTTTCGTGAGCAGCAGAAGAAGCAGCTCGGTGCGGACTTCGATCTCAAGACCTTCCACAACCGCTTTCTCAGCTATGGCAACGCACCGGTGCCGGCGATCATGGAATTGATGTCGGAGTAGGGGTCGGTCGCGTGCGGCATGCGGTGAGCGATCACCGCATGCTCTCTACAAAGGCTCCGCATGACGTCAAAAACGCGATCTCACGTGGCCCGTCGAAAGCTCACGGGAAGCTCGGCAAGGTCGAGGAGGGCGACAGTGGTGTGGATGGCGAAAGCCGGTCCCAGAACACTGGGCCGGGCACGGGTTTCCGGCTGAATGCGGCGGTCATATTCATGTCGGTGATGCCGATAGAATGGTTGCTGTGAGCAACTCAACCATCAAACCAAGTAATTCGCCCGACCTCATCCCGCTCCCGGGCGTGGCTGCAGCCCCTGATCCGCCGCCACTGGAGCCCGAGCGCCCGCTGCCGATGGAGTGCTGCGACAGCGGTTGCGATAGCTGTGTGCAGGACGTCTACGCCGACGAGATGCACCACTACCGGAAGCTGCTCGCCGCCTGGAAGGAGCGCAATCCGGATCGCGATCCGGGCTGATTTCATCCGACTTCGGCCTCGCCTCCGATTACTTCGTCCAGCGTCGCCTCCCGCACCCCGGTGACTTCCAGGTCGAAATAGAGCGTCTTCCCGGAGAGCTCGTGGTTGCCGTCCACGGTGATGCGATCGCCGTCGATTTTCATCACCGTAGCCAGCAGGGGCCCCTGCGCGGTCTCGGTAAGGAACTTGGTGCCCAGTTGCACCATGTCCTTTTTCTCGAATGCCGACAGCGGGACCACCTGCACCAGACGCTCGTGGCGCGGACCATAGGCCTCGGCGGGAATCACCACGGCCTTGAACCGGGCACCGACTTTTTTGCCTGCCAGTGCGTTTTCCAGACCCGGCATCAGCTTGCCGGCGCCGTGGACATAGACCAGGGGCTCAGCTGCGTCGCGCGAGGAATGGACCAGCGTGCCGTTGTCAACGGTGAGCGTGTAATGCACCGTGGCGACACGGCGATCTGCAATTTCCATGGGAGTCTCGCGACAGTGACGTCTTGGTGGGGCGGGACCGGCAGGCTAGGGAAACGCGTGGCCGGCTGCAAGTGCAGCGCTTCAGATGTGTTCTGCACAATCCAATGATGGCCGCCCTGCCTGCGCAAGTGCGTAAGTAAAGGCAAGAAATACCAAACAAGGAGGTAATCCTCATGTCGCGCCATTCCACCGCACGGTCAGGTTGCTCAACGATCCGCCGTTGCGCGTGGCTGACGCTGCTTATGGTTACGCCAGCGTTCGCCGGCACATTGCCATTCGACTGCGCGTCCCTTGAGGCAGTGGTGGCCGAAGCGCCGACCCGCTTCAACCGGATCACCGGTGTGACGATATCCCAGGAGAGCGAAGTCGAGCTCGCCGCGAGTCTGGGCGTGCCAGTCGCCGAGGTGGACAGGGACTACGCGCGCCGCGTCTCCAGTTCGGACACACCCATGCCGGGCGCCAAGCGCTGCGAGGTGTTGGACGCCTGGCACGGCGATGCGGATGCCCGTATCTCGGAGATCGCCCACGTTTGCCACTATCCGGGTGTGTCCCGCCTGTCGGCCGACTTCACTGCGCGGTTGGCCGAGTGTCTTGCACGTCAACCCGATCCGGACGCCGACGGAAATTCCGTGACCTTTGACATTGATACGGTCGCTTCCGGCGAGGGTTACGGCCACACGCAGGTCATCGCAGAGGCGCAGCCAGTCGATGGCCTGCGGATCGCGGTGGTGCAAACGATCTGTGAAGTCCGGCGCTTGGGAGGCTGCGACGAGTGATACGACGACGCAGCATCGAACGCTGCCGGTTGTTCACGCCGAGCACGTCACGTCGATGTTGAATTCGCGATCGCCTTCGCCGTCCACTGGTTCTGGCGTGCTGCCGGTGCCATCGCCGTTGTCGTAGCTTCGCAGCCCGTACATCGTCCCGCTGACGCGTGTGTGGTCGCCGTCGCGCACGACGTCTTCGATTGATCGCGACTGCCAGATCTCCATGAAGGTGCGTCCCTGATCAGTACCGTTGAAACGATAGCCGGCCTCGGCTCTCTCGATCATTGACGCGCGGTCGCGGTTTCCCGGAAGCTCCGGCACCCGCACGTCAACCTGGGCCTCTCCCTCGCTGGCTCCGATCGTGAGGATGGTGCCGTGGCCGGCGCAGAATGTGACGGGCAGCGTCAGCGGAGCGTTTGATTGCAGGTTGAAGGTAAGCGTACCGCTGCCGAATTCGCCGGCACCCTCATTGCTGTCATCCGTTGCGACCTCTGAGGTACTGGCGGTGCCGGTGGCGGCGCGGTCTGCAGGTGTGGGTCCGCTGCATGCGCTGGCGACTACCACCGTCAACACCAGGCCGAGAAGCTGCGGCATCACCGCGGTGCGAAATTGGATCATGGATGTCTCCGTTGGTTCAGGGGAATCAGCAGTGCCTGATCAGTACAACGCAGCACGGCTGCAATTACTGCCAACCGGTTGACCGTGCGCCGCTCGTGGCATCCTGTCCGCCCATCGGGATTTTGAAAAAACCTTGGCCCTCAACACCGTTATCACCACCATCGACCTGGTCGGGACGTTTGCCTTCGCCATCAGCGGCGCCACCGTAGGGGTCCGCAACCGGCTGGATCTGTTCGGTGTTCTGGTGCTCTCGTTTGCGGCTGCCACCGCCGGCGGCATCACCCGTGATGTGGTGATCGGGGCGACGCCGCCGGTGGCGTTGGTCAACTGGCACTACCTCGCGGTCAGTTGCCTGGCCGGGATCATCACTTTCTATCGCTACGCCGATATCAAGCGGCTGCGCAATCCGGTACGTGTCTTTGATGCCGCCGGACTGGCGCTGTTTGCGGTCATCGGAACGCTGAAAGCCCTGGACCACGGGCTCGGCCCGGTGGGAGCGGTTCTGCTGGGGATGCTCAGCGGGATCGGGGGCGGCATTGTCCGCGACGTGCTGGTGGCGCGGACCCCGGTCGTGTTCCAGTCCGACCTGTACGCGATCGCGGCAATGCTGGGCGCTATCGTGGTGGTCGTCGGATCCGCACTGGAGTGGCCAGCGGTACCGGTGATGGCGCTGTCTGCCGCACTGTGTTTTGGCCTGCGCTACATGGCAATCCGCTACGACTGGCACCTGCCGGTTCCGCCCGATCGTGATCCTTAGCCGGAAATGCTATGTTTTCTCAGGGGCGCGGGGTTGCCGGGTTCGAGGATGTGATGATGGGTGAGTCCACCGATAGGCGTGGCCGCGCTTGGTTTTTGTGCGTGGCTTTGTTGGCTATGGCGGGTTCGGGCTGCGCGACGCTGTCAGATGGTGGCGAATCGTCCTACGCCAGAAACATGGCCGCCGCCGAAGTGGCGTTGCGCGCTGATGACGTAGCTTCTGCGCTCCAGGCCTATCAGCGTGCCGCCGAAGCAGTTCCGGCCGTCATGCTGCCATGGTTGAAGATTGCCGAAACGCAGGCGGGGCAAGGCGACTGGGCGCAGGCTGTCGCTGCATCCAGGGAAGTGTTGAACCGTGAGCCTGACAACGCCGATGCGCGGGGCTTCTACCTGGAAGGCAGCCTGCAACTGGCAATTGACGCCCTGGGTTATCTGCCGGACACCACACTGGCTGCGGACAATCCGGCACACGAATCGGCGAGTGCGCTGCTGGCGACGTTGATCGACACCTTGGGAGACCGGGCGATTCCGCCGGAAACCCGCAAGCGGTGGGAGGCGGAGATCGAGCGCGGGAAGCATCGTCCAGGGCGTCGATCGACACCGACACGAACCAATCCCAAGGCGCAGGAGAAGAAAGAGCCGGAAAAACCGGCCGTTGACCCCTTCGACGTATTGGGCGGCGGTTGAGGTTGCGGCGCACACTGGACGGTATCATTGCGGGATGTCGAAAATCCTGCTGAACCTGCGTCTGGTCCTCGATGATGAGATCGAAGACGTCCGCTCTATGCTCACCGAACACCGGATCGAGTACTACGAGACCAAGCCGAGTCGCTGGGGGATTTCCCACGGCGCCATATGGCTTTCCAACGATGCGGATCTGCCGGAAGCCAAGCGGTTGATGGCGATCTACCAGAGCAAGCGGCAGGCCAACGCTCGCGCGGAATACGAGGCGAGTCAGCGCGACGGAACCGGTGAAACATTTGCGGATGTCTGCCGCCGCGAGCCGCTTCGGGTGCTGCTGGCAGCCGCGGCGATTATTGTCCTGCTGGGTCTGGTTGCACTGCCGGCTGTGCTGTTGCGGGGATAAGCGTCGTGCGGCGACGCGCGAACCACGGCAGCATCCACTGGATCAGCGGGCCAATCAGCAGCATGTACAGCACCGTGCCCATCCCGAGTGCGCCGCCAAGCACGTAGCCGCTCGCCAGTACGGCGCCCTCGATCAGCGTCCTGACCAGCCGCACCGAACGGCCGCTGCGCTGGACCAGCCCGTTCATCAGCCCGTCGCGTGGGCCTGCGCCGAAATCGGCGCCGAGGTACGCAGCCGTCGCCGCGCCGTTGAGCGTTATGCCGCCTGCCAGCAGCGCCATCCGTGTGGCATGGCCCGCGCCTTCAAACAGCTGGGCCAGAGGCCCCAACACGGCGTCAAACGTCAGTCCGACGAGGATGGCGTTGCAGATGGTGCCGAAACCGGGTTTCTGCCGGATCGGTATCCAGGCCAGCAGCACAATGAAACTGACCGCCACCGTGACCCGGCCCATCTGCCAGCCGCCCTGAAGGGCGATTCCCTGGTGCAGCACGTCCCACGGCATCAGTCCGTATCCCGATTGCAGGATCATCGCCATGGACAGGCCGTAGGCGGCCAGTGCAAGAAACAGCTTCAACAGACGGTAAGGCATGGACACGGCGACGGAGCGGGGCAGCCGATTCTAGTGGTTCGAGGCCTGCGGTGCTGGCGCTCCTGTGCCCTATGCGGACGAAGGGCTACCATCATGGGATTCCCCCAAAGAGAGTCCGCCATGTCGATTTCCATGTATGCCGCATCCGTCCCCGTCTTCAAGCAGATGCTGGGCAGCCTGGTGGCGATCCTTGAAAAGGCCGACACCTACTGCGCAGACCGCAAGATCGAACCGGCGGTCCTGCTGCAGACGCGCCTTTTCCCGGACATGCTGCCGCTGGTGCGTCAGGTGCAGATTGCCTGCGATTTCGCGACGGGTATCACCGCGCGCTTGGCGGGTGACGAGGCTCCCACCTATGACGACAACGAGCAGAGCCTGGAACAACTGAAAGAGCGCCTGCAGCGCACCATCGCGTTTCTGGACAGCGTCGACGCCTCCCGTTTCGAGGGCAGTGAGCAGCGCGAGATCGTGACGCGTCCGGGCAACCCGAAGGAGCGCCGCTTCAGTGGCGAGGACTACCTGCTTACGTACGGCCTGCCGCAGTTTTTCTTCCACATGACCACGGCCTATGCGCTGTTGCGCCACAACGGTCTGGAGATCGGCAAGCGCGATTACATGGGTGCTTACTGAGCAAGCTGCCAGCGACCCGGGCACCGCGGTAAAGCGGCGATAATGGTGGCAATGGATATCGAGATCCTCACCCCGTCGCAGGCCCGGGCCCGCCAACAGGCCGGGGCGACTCTGGTGGACGTGCGTGATGCCCACGAGCGCATGAGCGGCGTCGCAAAGGACGCCGTGTGCATGCCGTGCAGTGAGCTCGAGGCGGCGCCCGCTGCGCTCATAACCGATCCTGGCGCGCAGGTCGTACTGATCTGTGAGGTCGGAGCACGCTCGCTGGAGACCGCGCGCGTTCTCGCCGGGGCTGGATACCACCGGGTGGCTTCAGTGGAAGGGGGCACCCGCCGATGGCGTTCGGAAGGCCTGCCAATGGACCATCCGGCAGTTGACACCGATGAGCGCGACTTCAATGAGCGTTACTCGCGCCATCTCTTGCTGCCGGAGGTCGGCCTGGCCGGGCAGCAGCGTCTCGCAGCAGCAAAGGTCGCGCTGATAGGCGCTGGTGGCCTCGGTTCACCGGCGGCGTACTACCTGGCCGCGGCCGGGATCGGCAGGCTGGCGATCGCCGACGACGACGTGGTCGATCGCAGCAATCTGCAGCGCCAGATCCTGCACACCGAGGCGCGGATAGGGATGGCCAAGGTGGAGTCCGCGCGCGTTGCGCTGTCGGCGTTGAACCCGCGTCTGGACATTCACACCTTCGCCCATCGGGTCACCAGTGAGAATGTCGAGGACTTGATAGGTGACGCCGATGTCGTCCTTGACGGTGGCGACAACTTCGCCGTTCGCTACCTGCTCAACGACGCCTGCGTGAAGCTGGCCAAGCCCCTGGTCTACGGCGCAGTGCACCGGTTTACCGGTCAGTTGAGCGTGTTCGATGCCGGCCGCCATCGCGGCGAGTGCCCGTGCTACCGCTGTCTCTTTCCCGAGCCACCGGCGCCCGAGGACGCACCCAACTGCAGCGAGGCCGGCGTGCTGGGCGTGCTGCCGGGTGTCATCGGCATGCTTCAGGCCACCGAGGTGATCAAGCTGATCGTCGGCATCGGCGAGCCGTTGCGCGGTCGCCTGCTGAACTTTGACGCGTTGGGCATGCGATTTCGCGAGACCCGGTTGCGGGCTGATCCGGCCTGTCCCGTATGCGCTCCAGGTGTGCCGTTCCCGGGATACATCGACTACGCCGCATTCTGCTCAGGCAACTGATCCGAATGGTCCACCTGTCAACACGCTGTGATCCAGTGGGCGGGGTTGGTCCGTCTGCAGATCGGCGATAATGCCGGCCCGGCCACACGAGTCCCGCTCTTGAACACCGACACCAGTCCGCATACCGCCCGCATTCTCGACGGCAAGCGCATCGCCGATGATCTGCTTGACAACCTCAAGGCGCGCGTGGACGTGCGCCTGGCTGATGGGAAATCCACCCCGGGATTGGCGGTGGTGCTGGTCGGCGGTGACCCGGCGTCGGCGGTGTATGTCCGCAACAAGCGGCGTGCCGCACGGAAGGTCGGCATTCGTGCGATCGATTTCGATCTTCCTGCCGACACCGGCAATGAGGAACTGCTGGCGCTTATCGATCGCCTCAACGCGGATCCCAACATTCACGGGATCCTGGTCCAGCTGCCGTTGCCCGACCGCCGCGACGCCACCGCGTTGATCCATCGGATCTCCCCCAGCAAGGACGTGGACGGTTTCCACCCCGAAAACGTCGGGCATCTGGCCTTGCGCCAGTTCGGCCTGCGCCCGTGCACGCCGCGCGGGATCACCACATTGCTGGCCTACACGGACCGGCCCGTACGGGGTGCCAGCGCGACCATCGTCGGAGTGTCCAATCATGTCGGCCGTCCGATGGCACTGGAGTTGCTGATCGCCGGCTGCACCACCACCTGCTGTCACAAGTTCACCCCGCCCGACGTGCTGGAAGCGGCCGTCCGTGGCGCCGACATCCTGGTCGTGGCCGTAGGGCGTCCACAGCTGATTCCCGGTGAATGGGTCAAGCCTGGCGCGGTCGTGATCGACGTCGGCATCAATCGCCTCGAGGATGGTCGCCTGGTGGGTGATGTGGGCTTCGAAGCGGCCGCCCGGCGCGCAAGCTGGATCACGCCGGTGCCGGGCGGAGTGGGTCCCATGACCGTCGCGACCCTGATGCAGAACACGCTGGAAGCTGCCGAGGCGGCCGACGCCTGAGCGCATCGTCGTGCCGCGAAAGCGGTACAATGACGCGCTTCACCTCACCCGGTTCCGACCATGTTGCGCATCCAGGCTGAAGCACTCACTTACGACGACGTGTCGCTGATCCCCGCGCACTCGCTGGTCCTGCCCAAGGACGTCGATCTGGGCGCTCGACTGACCCGCGATCTTGGCCTGCGCCTGCCGATCCTCTCGGCCGCCATGGATACGGTGAGCGAGGCGCGTTTAGCGGTCGCACTGGCCCAGCTGGGCGGGATGAGCATCATCCACAAGAGCATGACGGTGTCCCAGCAGGCAGCCCATGTCGCCCAGGTCAAGGGTTTCGAGGCCGGCGTGATCAGGGCGCCATTCACTGTCAGTCCTGAGACCTCGATTGCCGATGTGCTCAAGTTGACGCGTGATCGCAACATTTCCGGGGTGCCTGTGGTCGACAACGGCCAACTGGTCGGCATCGTCACCAGCCGTGACATGCGCTTCGAGACCAAGCTCGATGATCCGGTCCGCCACATCATGACCCGCAAGGACCGGCTGATCACGGTGAAGGAGGGCGCCAGCGATGAAGAGGTCGTCGGCCTGCTGCACAAGCACCGGATCGAGAAGGTACTGGTGGTCAACGACGCCTTCGAGCTCAAGGGCCTGATCACCGTCAAGGACATCCAGAAGAAATCCGACAACCCCAACGCCGCCTACGACGACAGCGAGCGCCTGCTGGTCGGCGCAGCCGTCGGTGTTGGCGGCGATACCGATGCACGCGTCGAGGCCCTCGCTGCCGCCGGCGTGGATGTGATCGTGGTTGATACCGCCCATGGCCATTCGCAGGGTGTTCTGGACCGGGTCAAATGGGTCAAGAAGCATTTTCCGCAGCTGCAGGTGATTGGCGGCAACATCGTCACCGGCGACGCGGCACTGGCGCTGATGGACTGTGGCGCGGATGCGGTCAAGGTGGGCATCGGCCCGGGATCGATCTGTACCACCCGCATCGTCGCGGGCGTGGGCGTGCCGCAGATCTCGGCGATCGACATGGTTGCCGAGGCGCTGCAGGATCGCATTCCGCTGATCGCTGACGGCGGTATCCGCTACTCGGGTGACATCGGCAAGGCGCTCGCCGCCGGTGCCTCAACGGTAATGATCGGCAGCCTGTTTGCCGGCACCGATGAATCCCCTGGCGACAGCGAGCTCTACCAGGGTCGCCACTACAAAAGCTATCGCGGCATGGGCAGCCTGGCGGCGATGGAAACCGGATCCAAAGACCGGTACTTCCAGGATTCCTCCGACATCGACAAACTGGTGCCCGAAGGTATCGAAGGCCGGGTGCCGTATCGCGGTCCGCTGCGCAACATCGTCCACCAGCTGGTGGGGGGGCTGCGTGCGACGATGGGCTACGTCGGTTGCGCGACGATCGAGGACATGCGCTCCAAGCCGGAATTCGTGCGGGTGACGTCCGCCGGTTCGCGCGAGAGCCACGTCCACGACGTACAGATCACCAAGGAGCCGCCGAACTACCGGGTGGGCTGACGCGTCGCGTCGATCCCCGTTGGACCGGGACGTTGTGAATGGTCGCCTCCGCCCAGCGCGGGGGCTTGTTGTGCCTCATGCAGACGTGTGATCCGAGTAGACGATGACCGATATCCATAGAGACAAGATCCTGATCCTCGACTTCGGTGCCCAGTACACCCAGCTGATCGCGCGCCGCATTCGCGAACTGGGCGTCTACTGCGAGATCTGGGCCTGGGACCATGATCCTTCGGATATCGCCGGCTTTGGCGCCAAGGGCATCATCCTGTCCGGGGGCCCCGAATCGACCACGGTGGAAGACGCTCCGGAAGCGCCGCAGGAAGTGTTCGACTCCGGTCTGCCACTGCTCGGCATCTGCTACGGCATGCAGACCATGGCCAAGCAGCTCGGCGGCCAGACCGAAGCGGCCGACCAGCGCGAGTACGGTCATGCCGAAGTGGCTCTGGTGGCCCAGGACCGTTTGTTGGACGGTCTCAAGGACCACCCGGGTTCGCCACCGCGCCTTGACGTGTGGATGAGCCACGGTGACCACGTCTCCCGCGCACCGGACAGTTTCGTCGTTACCGCCCGCACCGAACGTGTGCCGGTGGCGGCGATGGCGGACGACAAGCGTCGCTGGTATGGCGTCCAGTTCCATCCGGAAGTCACCCACACCAAGCAGGGCGGGGCGCTGCTGCAGCGCTTCGTCACCGACATCTGCGAGTGCCAGACACTGTGGACGCCGCAGCAGATCATCGACGACCAGATCGCCCGCGTGCGCGAGACCGTCGGCAGCGATGAGGTGATCCTTGGCCTGTCCGGCGGCGTGGACTCCTCGGTCGTGGCTGCATTGCTGCACAAGGCCATCGGCGACCAGCTCACCTGCGTGTTCGTCGATACCGGCCTGCTGCGCTGGCAGGAAGGCGACCAGGTCATGGCGACCTTTGCCGAGCATCTTGGTGTGAAGGTGATCCGCGTCGATGCCGCTGACCGCTACTTCAAAGCGCTGGAAGGCGTGACCGATCCGGAGGCCAAGCGCAAGATCATCGGCAACCTGTTCGTCGAGATCTTCGATGAGGAGTCCGGCCGCCTTGCGAACGCCAAGTGGCTCGCGCAGGGCACGATTTACCCCGATGTGATCGAGTCGGCCGGCAGCAAGAACGGCAAGGCCCACATGATCAAGAGCCACCACAACGTGGGTGGGCTGCCGGAGCACATGAAGCTCGGGCTGGTTGAGCCGTTGCGCGAACTGTTCAAGGACGAGGTGCGGCGCATGGGCATCGAGCTCGGTTTGCCGCCGTCCATGGTCTACCGCCATCCATTCCCCGGTCCCGGGCTGGGCGTTCGGATACTCGGCGAGGTCAAACGCGAATATGCGGAACTGCTGGCCCGTGCCGACCACATCTTCATCGACGAGCTGCGCAAAGCGGACCTCTACGATAAAACCAGTCAGGCGTTTGCCGTGTTCCTGCCGGTGAAGTCGGTCGGTGTGGTCGGCGATGCGCGCGCCTACGAATGGGTGATCGCCTTGCGTGCTGTGGAGACGGTCGACTTCATGACGGCGCACTGGGCCCACCTGCCGTACGACTTTCTGGGTCGCGTTTCAAACAGGATAATCAACGAGTTACGCGGTGTTTCTCGCGTGGTTTATGACATCAGTGGGAAGCCGCCTGCCACCATCGAGTGGGAATGATCGACGACCAGCGCTGGATGCGTCATGCACTGGTGCTGGCCGATCGCGCTGAGCGCGAGGACGACGAAATCCCGGTGGGTGCGCTCGTCGTTGGCGCTGACGGCTCGCTGCTGGGCGAGGGGTGGAATCGCAACATCACCGACCATGACCCGACCGCTCACGCGGAAATCGTCGCAATGCGACAGGCAGGGTTTCGTCTGGCCAATCACCGTCTGCTGGGTTGCACCGTGTACGTGACTCTGGAGCCGTGCGCGATGTGCGCAATGGCGATGATTCACGCCCGCGTGGCGCGGGTCGTCTACGGCGCTTCCGACCCCAAGACCGGCGCGGCCGGAAGCGTGTTCGACCTGCTGGCCGATCCTCGCCACAACCATCGCGTACAGGTGGAAGGTGGCTTGATGGGGGAAGAGGCCGGCGCACGGTTGACGGCGTACTTTCGCCGCAAGCGCGGGAAGCAGCTCTGACGTCAGTCGGTGGACAAACGCTTGCCTCCCCTGCGGCACCGCCAGAGGCTCAGTAGGGTTGCGGCACCGTGGAATCCTTGTCCAGTTCCGCCCGCAGTTCGCGGTCCAGCACCCGCAGGCTGATGCGCGCCTCATGGCCCAGGCACAACGATGCGGCGAGCATGAGCAGCACGCCCAATACCGCCAGCAGGGTAGGCAGGTAGCCCAGCTGGTACTGGAAGAACGCGTCGGCCGCGATGCCGATGCTGGTGCCGACAAAGGCACTCAGAGCGGCGTACAGGATTCGCAGGGCTGCGAGTACGAGGTAGGAACGACGGCGGTGATAGCCGATCCGGAATTCCAGCTCGGTTCGCATAGGTCCCGGCACCGTCGCACGAAGATGCTCGATCTCCTTGCGCATGCGATCGACGACTCGCGCGAGCCGGTTGTTGGATGAAATCAGCAGCGAGCCGGTCGCGGTGAGAAAAAATGCAGGGGTGATCATCGCCGAGATCACGGCATAGTGATTCGGATCGGCGACGGCAATAAGGCTCATGCAGGCTTCCATTTGGGGCTGACGGTATGATGCCTGCCCCCTCATGTTCATGCGAGCCCATCATGGCCAACGGCCCTGCGAACGCCGACAATCTGGTCTGGATCGATCTGGAAATGACCGGTCTGGATACGGACAACGACGCGATCCTGGAGATCGCGACGGTGATCACCGACAAGCAGCTGAATGTGCTCGCCGAAGGTCCCGAGCTGGCCATCTCCCATCCGCTGGCAACACTGGAAGCGATGGACGAGTGGAATCGCAACCAGCATGGCGGGTCTGGCCTGTGGGCGCGCGTGCTTGAACAGGGCGTGTCACTGCAGCAGGCGCAGGAGCAGACGCTGGCGTTCCTTGCACGCTGGGTGCCGGCGAACGCATCGCCGATGTGCGGCAATACGATCTGTCAGGACCGCCGCTTCCTGCACCGCGGGATGCCCGAGTTGGAGCGCTATTTTCACTACCGCAACCTCGATGTCAGCACCATCAAGGAATTGGCCCGGCGCTGGTCACCCGAGATAGGTGACGGGCTGCAGAAAAAGTCCAGCCACACCGCATTGAGCGACGTACATGACTCGATCAATGAGCTGCGTTACTACCGCCGTTTCATGGGGCGGCTGGGTGGTCCTGCGGCGGAAGCCGGGTAGACGCCGGTTGATCGGCAGCATCGGGTAACCTGAGCGGAGTGCGACGACCCTCGTTGTCGCGCGAGTACAGGGTTACCTCGCGCTGCTGGTACCCGGGACTGATGTCGGCCTGGTCGAACGCCTTTTTCAGACGCTCAAGCAGTTCGCATTTGGTGACGAAATTATCAGCGTTGTTGGTGTAGCAGCGCACACCCAGATCAATGTGGTTCTCGCCCAGCGCGTAGACCAGCACGCTGGGGGCCGGCTCCGCTAGGACGCGCTTGTCCGCCTGCATGATCTCCACTGCGATCGCGCGGGCGGCATCCACGTCGGCGTTGTAGCCTATTGGCAGCGACAGACCGATCCGGCGCATGTCCTCTGGGGTGTGGTTGATGATCGAATCACGCGTGATCAGACTGTTGGGCAGCACGATGACCTGGTTGTCCGCGCCGCGAACACGGGTCTGAAAGATGCTGACCGCCTCCACGGTGCCCAGTTGGCCGTGGATGGTCACGAGATCGCCCACCTGGAAAGGCTTCAGCGTCACCAGCATCACGCCCGACGCGATGTTGGACAGCGAGTCCTTCAGTGCCAGGCCGATTGCCAGACCCGCTGCGCCGAGCACTGCGATCATCGAGGTCATCGGGACACCGATCACCTGCAATGCGGCCAAAATGAGCAGCATCGTCATCGTCACCGACGCGACCTTGCGCAGGAACATCGCGGCGGTTATATCGACACGGCTGCGCTGCAACGCGCGCTCGCCCAGCGTGAGCATCCAGGCGATCAATACGCGACCGGCAAGAAACAGCAGCAGCGCGAGTCCGATCCGGATCCCGAGGCCGATCAGCGCCTGGCTCCATTCACCGGCCTGTGCATGTGCCAGCCAGCCGCCGGCAGATTCCGTCTTCGTCGCCAACATCCCAACCTCCTGATGTGCGACGCCCCGCGGTCAGGCGGGGCGTCAGATATCGCCCGGAGTCTATGCGGACTCCGGTGAGCGGCCTGTCATCGATCAGCCGTCGGCATTCGCCTTGGCCTTGGCCAGACGCAGCCAGGTATCCACCACCGTATCGGGGTTTAGCGACACCGAGTCGATGCCTTCTTCCATCAGCCACTGCGCCAGGTCGGGGTGGTCGCTCGGACCCTGGCCACAGATGCCGACGTACTTGCCCTTGGCCTTCGCGGTCTGGATGGCCATCGACAGCAATTTCTTGACGGCCGGGTCGCGTTCGTCAAACAGGTGGGCGATCAGACCCGAGTCGCGGTCCAACCCCAGGGTCAGCTGGGTCATGTCGTTGGAACCGATGGAAAAGCCGTCGAAGATCTCCAGGAACTCCTCGGCCATCAGCGCGTTGGAGGGAAGCTCGCACATCATGATGATCTTCAGGCCGTCCTTGCCCTGTTCAAGACCATTGGCACGCAGCACCTCGACCACCTTGCGGCCTTCGTCCAGGGTGCGCACGAACGGGATCATGACCCACAGATTGGTCAGGCCCATCTCGTGGCGCACCTTGAGCACCGCGCGGCACTCCAGTGCAAAAGCGGCGCTGAAACTGGGGTCCACATAACGCGCCGCGCCGCGGAAACCGAGCATCGGGTTCTCTTCGTGCGGTTCGTAGCGGGCGCCGCCGATGAGGTTGGCGTACTCGTTGGACTTGAAGTCCGACAGGCGCACGATCACCGGCTTCGGTGCGACCGAGGCGGTGATGGTGGCGATGCCTTCAGCAAGACGGTCGACATAGAACTGGACCGGATCGTCGCCATAACCGGCGATCCTCTCGTTGATCTTCTTCTTGGTTTCCGCGTCCTGGCTGTCGAACTCCAGCAGCGCCTTGGGATGGATGCCGATGTGGCTGGCAATGATCATTTCCAGTCGTGCCAGGCCGATGCCGGCATTGGGCAGCATCGCGAAGTCGAACGC
>RCMY010000456.1_pt1 | contig 38703 bp, 35 predicted proteins | sample 2041341 | NCBI WGS metagenome assembly RCMY01 (sample SAMN09708234, study PRJNA481090) | Marine sediment metagenome, whole genome shotgun sequencing project. | reverse complement strand
GGTTTGGAACGATCGTATTTTTCCTTTGCCATTTTAGTGAATTTTAATCTTAGTTATATATTAGTGTGTAATAGTGCCGTAATTGAGCCAACGATGGGAATTGAACCCATGACCTCTTCCTTACCAAGGAAACGCTCTACCCCTGAGCTACGTCGGCATTTTTAAGGTTCAAAGTCCAAGCCTGCCTAATCACAGGGTTCAAGGTTTAAAGTTGAACCAATTAAGCTCGAACCATAAGAACAAAAAAATACTGACGAAGGCAATTCAAGGGTATCCTTGACAACCTTCATTCGAGCGGGAGACCGGGTTCGAACCGGCGACATTCAGCTTGGAAGGCTGACGCTCTACCAACTGAGCTACTCCCGCAATTCCTCGAATAAATCTCGAAAAATCAAATTCCAAATTCCAATAATTGGAATTTGGTGCTTGGATTTTGGAATTTTTGTGGGGAGAGCAGGATTCGAACCTGCGAAGACGTAGTCAGCAGATTTACAGTCTGCCCTCGTTGGCCGCTTGAGTATCTCCCCGACCTATTTTTTAAAGAACTTTAAGAGCCGATAGAGGGACTCGAACCCACGACCTGCTGATTACAAATCAGCTGCTCTAGCCAGCTGAGCTACATCGGCCTTTTACCCCTTTTTTACGCAAAAAAAAGTCCGCTTTTTCTAACGGACTGCAAATGTAGAGATTTATTTGTTTAATCAAAATAAATTGGCAAAAAAATATTTACGCCTGAACCCGCATTTTTTCCTTCCGCTTAATAAGTTTTCGCTCGAGGGAACTGCAAGCGGAATCGACCGCTTCCTCAAAACTTTTGCATTGCTTTTTGATCATAAAATTATCGCCCGGTACATTTAATTTTATCTCGACGATTTTATTTTCTTTCGAACTGGTATTCTCAACCTTTAAATATACGTCAGAACTAATAATCTTATCATAGAAAGTCTCAAGCTTATCCATCCTATTCTGTAGGAAATCAATGAGTTTTCTGTCGGCATTGAAATTAACGGATTGCGCATTTACTTGCATAGGTACGAGTTTTAAAAGTTGAACTTCTATTTTTTGCTCCTCGGATGAGAAGACGCGTGCACTTCTTTAAGCTTGGCAATGCTATTGTGCGTGTACACCTGCGTCGACGCTAGACTGGAATGCCCCAATAATTCCCTTACCGAATTCAAATCCGCCCCTTTATTCAGCAGATGGGTCGCAAAGGTATGTCTCAATATATGGGGACTCCTTTTAACTTTTGAGGACACCTTACTAAAGTAAGAATTTATTAAACGATAGACAAGGGTTTCATAGGTTTTATAACCTGACTTTAACAAAAACACATAGCCGGTGTCGACAACTGTTCGTAGTAGATTACGTTGTTCAAAATAAGCGGTAAAAGCCTGAACCGTAGTGGGTAACAAGGGCACAATACGCTCTTTGTTCCGTTTGCCCAGTACTTTAAGTAGATGCCCGGTCAGCTCGACATCCCCCATTTTCAAATTGATGAGTTCCGCCCTCCGGATGCCCGTGGTATAAAGCAGCTCGATAATCAACCTATCACGAACACCCTCAAAGTCATCGGCATACTCGATTTGCGACAGTACCCTACCCATCTCTTCTTCCGAAAAAGGGATTTCGATTTTTTTGGATGTCTTTAAGGCTTTATGTCTCGCCAAAGGATTGACTTCAATCTGCCCAATGCCCTGCAAAAATTTATAATAGGCCTTTAAGGATGCTATCTTACGATTGACGGAGCGATTTGAGATTTTAGAATCCACCAATGTCACGACCCAATTGCGAATAAGGGAATATTCAACATCAGCGATACTTTTCAAACCGAATTCCCCCGAACAAAACGCTTCAAAAGCTTCGATATCTTTTTGATAGGCGGTTAATGTATGAACGGAATAATTTTTTTCCAAGGATAAATAATCGATAAAGGATGTTAAGGACATACGGCAAAGTTACGAAATGAAAAAATCCCGCTTTAGGCGGGATTTTGTAGTTGTACACTAAAATTTCAGATTAAAGGATATCAGATTTCTTCCTGATCCCTTAAACCTTGTATGTATTGTGCTTTTTGTAATTGAGCTCTGCGCTCAACGGAGGGTTTGGTAAACTGTTGACGCTTGCGCAATCGCCGCATCGTACCCGTTTTATCAAACTTGCGCTTGAAACGTTTTAAAGCCCTATCGATATTCTCTCCTTCTTTTACTGGTATAATTAACATAGGCTACAACCTCCTTTCTTTATGATTAAAGCGCAAATATAAAACTATTTTATAAATGGGCAGTACTTATTTTAAAATTAACCGTGGGTAGGCGAAATAAAATTCCAGATTCCAAAAAATATAATGTGGGAACTTTGATGCAGTTTGAAATCTTCCATAGTAATTACCAATGTGATTCAAAGACGATTCCCGCAGAAATACCCGCTAAAATTACGGCTGATTATTCTTTCGGCGGCCGATAATCCTTCTTATCGATAACTATTCTGGCGATTATTTCCTTTAGAATCTCGGATGTACCGCCACCTATTGGCCCTAAGCGGCTGTCGCGCATTAGGCGCGCCATGGGATAATCCTCTATATAACCGTATCCTCCTAAAAACTGCAGACAACTATAAACGACTTCATCGGCCATTTTTGTAGATTTCAGTTTGGATATCGTTGCTTCACGGACTACATATCCGCCCTTGTCCATTTTTTGGACGACGCCGTAATTGTAGTGTTTGCACATATCCATATCGGTAAGCAGGTCAACAAAACGATGGCGTAGGGCCTGGTACTGATCGATAGTTTTGCCGAAGGTCTCACGCTCTGACATATATTGCAACGCATAATCCAACGCATATTCTGCCCTGGCATGGGCATTAACGCCCATAATCAAGCGCTCGAGGGCAAAGGCCTCCATAATAAAGGTAAAGCCTTTACCTTCTTCACCCATCAGATTGGCCACCGGCACCTCAACATTGTCAAAGGCCAACTCCGCCGTATCGGAGGCCCGCCAGCCCAACTTATTAAGTTTATTTTTGGTCACTCCTTTACTATCGAGATCGACAATAAAAATACTGATGCCCTTGTTCCCGGCGGAGGGATCGGTCTTAGCGGCCAAAATAATATAATCGCCATAGACCCCGTTTGTAATGAAGGTTTTAGATCCATTAATAATGTAGGTATCCCCCTTTTTGGTCGCGGTGGTCCGCATTCCTGCTACATCGCTTCCCCCAAAGGGTTCGGTCACACCAAGGCATCCTATTTTTTCCCCGTTGATACTTGGGGTCAAGTATGCTTCTTTCTGGCTCTCGTTCCCGTTCTTCCTCAAATGGGTCATGGCCAAATAGGCATGGGCCCAAATAGCAGCAGCAAAACCGCCGGAGTTTATCTTTTGGAGTTCTTCGAGCAGAATTACAGTGTAAAATAGATCCAGACCCAGACCGCCATCCTCTTCAGACACGGCAAGGCTGAAATAGCCCATCTCGCCAAACTTTCCCCAAATAAATCGCTCTATCTGTCCGGTTTCTTCCCACCGGTCGATATGTGGCACCACCTCTTTCTGTAAAAAGTCTTTAAGACTCTCCCTAAACAGGTGATGTTCTTCGGTGAAGTACATACTTTGCATAGCTTTTTTTTATAGGGACAAATATAAAGCTATTCTGTTAATTTTATCGGACGGGAAACCTTCAATATTTTCAAGTTCATCTAGAGAAACAATACCATTATTGACATTTCGGTATTCTACGATTCGTTCGGCAACCTGTCTTTGAATATATACCAAAGTGGCAATATCTTGGGAGGAGCCCGTGTTGATGTTTATTTTTTGGATATCGGGTTTTTTCAGCACCTTGAACTTTACGAGTGTTCTTTCGACCACCTCGGGGTCTAGGCCGTATACATCGTATAATTGGTCGTCGATGAGGAAGCCACCCAGCCTGTCTCTGAACTTTAGGATTCGGGCGGACAGTTTTTCGCCAATGCCGTTGATTGTTCTTAATTCTTGGGCGGTAGCAGTGTTCAGGTCTTTGATTGCCACCTTTTGGGAGTTAGCAGCCAAATCTTTTCCAGAACGGGATCCATTTTTATAAGAACCGCTTCCAGCCCTATGCTGTTTGTTGTCCACTGCCGAGGGTGCACTTTTCTTCGTCCATTCCGGAAATTTGAAATGCGGGGATATGGCATCCAGCAATGAGTCGGATACTTGGGTGATTTTTTGGAATTCCTTAGGGGTGTTCGCAAATTTGTTCAGTTTGCGGAAGGCGTGTAGCCTGTCGATCTCATCCGTAGACATCCCTAGGGTATATCCCTTATAATCGGTTATGAAATTTGGATTGAAGGGATAAATTTTAACGGAATCCTTTTGCAGGGCAGCTTGCTTGAGGGCATCGATTTCCAATTGCATCTCGTGGTCTTCCACCAAAATATCCTTCTGACCATCCTCTGAAAAATGGCCATAGAAAAAGTAACCTACCTGTAACGTTACTATGATAAGGAGTAAAAAGAAAATCCCACTTCGTTCTTGCTTATTGAAACGAAAGTGGGAATGTAGCTTGTTCACAAAAGGTCTGTTTGTATCAGTAACCTTTTAAAACGCATTACGCCAGCAAATTATTGCCCTTTTGTACAACACTCGGTCGTGAACAACAGAAAAAAATACTATAACCGCTGTAGGCAGGAATTATTCCTTGACCGCTTTCCGTGTTGTAAACAGTTCGTTCGCTTTAAGCTTTTGCCAATATACCGCCAGATCGGCCTTCACCTCGCCCGACATTATATAGAGTCCTATGATGTTCGGAAAGGACATGGCCAAGATCATCATATCGGAAAATACCAATACGGCGCCAAGACTTACCGATGCCCCAATAACCACAAAAACCAAGAAAAGTAATTTATAGGTGAGTTCCGACTTTTTGCTTTTTCCGAACAGGTACGTCCAAGCGCGCATGCCGTAATAGGACCATGAAATCATGGTGGAAAATGCAAAAAGGAAAACCGCGACTCCCAAAACATAAGGGAACCATGAAATCTGACTACCGAAGGCGTCAGACGTCAGTTGCGCGCCTGCCATACCTTCTACTTCGTGCATTCCCGTAAAAATAAGTACTAGTGCAGTCAACGTACACACGACTACGGTATCGATAAAGGGCTCTAATAAAGCCACAAAACCTTCGGATGGAGGATGATTGGTCTTCGCCGCACTATGCGCAATGGCCGCTGACCCGACCCCAGCTTCGTTGGAAAAGGCCGCTCTTTGAAAACCAACAACCAAAACCCCGATAACCCCGCCCTTTAAAGCACTGGGGGTAAAAGCACCATCAACTATAGCCGCAAATGCGGGAGCAACGTTCTGTATGTTCATAATGATTACCGCCAGTGCCGCCAATACGTAAATACTGGCCATAAGGGGCACGATTTTACCCGTTACTTTCGCAATACTGCGTATTCCTCCGATAATCACCACCCCTACCAATATAGCTGTAATGACCCCGAACCAGAATCCGTTGCCGGCCAGTGCCGGAAATTGGCCCGACAACTGCTCGAAGGACTGGTTCGCCTGAAACATATTTCCCCCGCCGAATGAAGCGCCTATAGCAATAACCGCAAACCCGGCGGCCAGCACCTTTCCGAGACCGCCCATATTTCTTTTGGCCAGCCCGTAGCGAAGATAGTTCATGGGTCCACCGAAGACCCTTCCATCGGGCAGTATATCCCTATATTTTACACCTAAGGTACATTCTACGAATTTTGATGACATACCTAGAAGTCCGCAAACAATCATCCAGAACGTAGCCCCGGCACCGCCCAAGGAAATGGCCACGGCCACCCCGGCAATATTGCCCAGGCCTACGGTCCCCGAAACGGCAGTAGCCAAAGCCTGAAAATGGGTCACTTGCCCCGGCGCATTGGGGTCGTCGTACTTGCCCCGTGCCAGGTCGATGGCATGTTTGAACCCTCGAATGTTGATGAAACCCATGCGGATAGTAAAGAAAAGCGCACCAAAAACCAGCCATATAACGATAAAGGGAATCGGTTTGGTTACGGGATCTCCGTTGGGATGTAGCAGGGCTACCGGACGGTCGTATACAATCTCCGCCAAAAAATGGGCGCCCTGTTGTATGACATGTTCGGCATTTTCGGAGTTATAGATGTTCTTGCCTTCTTGCACCAAATATTTTAGTTCTCCGTTCGCGGAAGCGATTACAGTCTTGTCCGTACCATTGTCACGGGATACCACAGCGATCTCATCGCCCATCTCCACTCGCGCGCCTTCAGGTTTCAACCACTTTTTCAGTACGAACCTGTCTTCTACATTCGCCGACCATCCGGGGGTGGTTACCAGCTTTACATCGGCATAGGCTATCGGGTCGTATATACCTATGGCTTCAAACGGATCCCAAAATAGTACGGTTTCCAAAGCCGCGACCGCCGGGGTCATCACTCCGTTAAAAACCTCGGTTATCGCTTGGGTCTCAACTTTATACTGTTCGGTGACCGAAACACCATTCGCATCGGTTACTGTTACCGAATATTCCACACCTTCGGTCAGGCCGACGGCCTTATTACTTGTTAACGGTGTACCTTGGTTGCTCCACTTATACGTATAGGGCGGTGTTCCGCCGAGAACTTGCAACTCAATCGCACCATCGTTGATTTGCTGCGAAGGGTTCATTACGGCTTCGTTGACCCTTAACTCCTGCTGTGCATTCACTGCAAAGGTAAGCAGCGTTAAAAGCGTAAATAAGTGGTTTTTCATAGAAGTGTTATATGTTTGGTCTTCGTGTAAAGGTTTTCTTAAAGAATGCCTAATATCCTAAAAATAATCAACGGAATCAAATTATATTATTTAATTAACGAAACAAAAATCTATTAATTATGGAACATTTCGTGTAGTTTCCGTATCTGCTCGGGCCGTCCCAAAACGATTATTTTGCTCTTGGGCTGTAGCTGCAGTTCGGCCTCGGGATTGATGATATAATTTCCGTCGGGTTCGATATACCCAATAATGGTACAACCGGTTTTTCGCCTTAAGTCGAGATCGCGAAGGGAGTTGCAATTGATCTGATCCTTGAAATCCTCTAGGGATACCTCTTCCAGATTCGTCGTATTCTTGCCTTCGGTACCGAGCTGATCCATAAACGTGATCAAGTCGGGCATGACCACCAGTGAAGCCATATGGTCGCCCCCGATGCGGTCGGGCATAATGACCTTATCCGCACCTGCCAATAGCAATTTCTTATACGAGGTTGCCAGTGAGGCCCTACTGATTATAAACAGACCTTTGTTCATTTGCCTTGCGGACAACACCACAAAAAGATTCGCCGCATCATCAGGCATGGCTGCTATAAGAAATTGTGCACGCTCTATACCGGCCTCGCTCAAAACATCATCTTCATTGGCATCGCCCTCTACGAAGAGAATCTCTTCTTCAGCAAATTTTTCGACGACCTCCTTATCTTTTTCAATGATTACAAATGGTTTTTTATAGGTTGATAAACGTTCGGCCGCCTGTATACCGTTACGCCCGAAACCACATATGATTACATGATCGGACAACCTGTCTATTAAATCTTTCACTTTTTTCTTTTTTAAAAGTTGTAGCGAGTTTCTGCTTAATATATATTCCGAGATCAACGAAATGGAAAAGGCGAATATAAAAACGCTTGAGATTATTAAAAATACGGTAAAAATTTTCCCCTCGGTACTTAGAGGCCCTACTTCCGAAAACCCAACGGTAGTAATCGTAATAGCGGTCATATAAATGGCATCCATCCATTCAAAGTCCGTAATATATCGATATCCTAAAATGCCTGTGGTCAGCACCAGCACTATCAATCCCAATGCGAGATAGATTCTGGACCGAAAGATGTTCAATAGGTTCATAAGTCAAAAACCGAGGTGCGTTTGGTATAGACCAAATCTTTGATCCGCAGCCAAAAAGCCAAAAAAAGATACAGCGCGAAGCCAAAACCAAGGGTCACGAAAGTAAGGTAGATAAATGAGGTACGCACTACCCGGGCCCTGATTCCTAAACGCTCTGCGATACGACGGCAGACCTCGAAGCCGCGTTTTTGGAAATAGTACAGGAGTTGATAGAAGATGTTCATTTTTAAAGTTCAAGTGTCAAGGGCAAATACAAAAAAAAATTATGAGCCCGCCTGCCGTATACGGGTCGGTTTATTCAGGTTTACGAGTTTAGTTCAAAACTTCGTGCTTCGTGTTTCGCCATTCGTAAAATTAACTATTTCCCTGCAATAAACTACTTCCCACCACGCATTGCAGGCATTTGTTCTGGGTGCAGTATTCATTATATAACTGTAGGATAGCTTGACTTTCCTTGGCGTTAGCGATAGAAATACCGTGATTTTTAAAGTTGGTAGTAATGCTGTTTTCCTCTTTTTTTATTTGGGATATAATTTGGATGATATCTTCATTGGCTTCCTTCCCCTGATGTTGTGCATAGCAGAATTTCAGGGGCAAGAGGGAATTGATAATCAAAAGGTCGATAAATTTTTTGGTAAGTCTTTTTACACTTTTTTTGGATGTTTTGCCGAACGTGAAATGGTCGTTCCAGTAGGCACTAGCGGAAACATCGAATAGGGAATAAATTTCGTCCAGGTCGGATGCATGGATTACCTTACTGAACAGGTTTTGACTCTGGGCGTACAGATTCGCCAACTGTGATAGCCGGATGGTCGGGAAGTTCGGGGGACGCAGTTTGAAGAACTCCGGCCTTTGAACGCTTCCCTCTTCTAAGCCGAACTTGTTCTTTGAATGTGCGTATTCTTTTTTTAGTCGGATGTAGTAATCGTCCAGAATTTCTTCCGAGTCCAATAAATGCGACATGCCGTAGAAAACACTTTCCAGTTTCTGGGTTTCGGATTGTAATTTCCGTACCGTAGAAAAATCAAACGCCTGCGCCAAGCTTAAAAAGGATGCACCATTGATTTTTAGTCCAAAATTCTTGAGCAACAAAGTAAACAGTACCTGTTCCCAGTCGTTTTTGGAGCTTTTCAAAAGCTCAAGAACCAATTTGGACTTCCGCTCCAACCGCTCAAAATATAAGCGTTCCAGCCAGTTTTCGAACATAAAGGTATCTACCTGCGCGATGTTCTTTTCGCAATTGATGAACCTAATGCCCTCTTTATCGAACAGGTTTTGGTAAGCATTCAAAAGACCGTTCGGAATATAGTTTCGCAGCTCAAGCGTAGGAATTTCGGAATTGTCACTACGAAAGACCGCGCCATCATCTTCCCAGACGACATGCAGGATCACATTGTTATAGTTGGCATCCTGTTCGTGGTTGTGGGCATACCAATCCGAAGATTTCAGGTGGATTTCAACATTGCCCGCCCAAAGCTGTCCATCGATGTTCACCTTGGCGTTGAAAAAATCAGGCCCTGCCAAATGGTTGTGGATGCCCGTTTCGACGATACCAATAGGTTCGTTGTTTGAGCCAACCAAATCATCCAACTGCAACTTTTTGTATTTCCAAATGAAATGTAACAGGTCTTCTTTCATAGCCTACTCCCCTTCAACCTCGCCTTCCCAATTCATGAAGCCATCTTCCAAATTGTAGGCATTTTTAAAGCCGACGCTGTTCATGATGGCACAGGCTTGACCACTGCGGCTTCCGCTGCGGCAATAGACATAATAGTTCTTGCTCTTATCCAATTTTTCGACCTCATTTAGAAAATCCTGTCCCAAATAAAAATCGATATTGGTGGCGTTTGGAATGTAGCCTTCCTCTACTTCTTCCGGCGTTCGCACGTCTAAAATAAAGGCGTTGTCATCATTTTCTAATTGGTCTTCCCATTCCTTTTGCGATAGATTCATATATAAATATCATTTTTTTTATTCCCGCACTTCGACGAAGTGTATCTTGAGTACTTTGATTACGTTCAGTATATACTAAAGTCGAAAGGCTCGGCACAAACTCCGGCGGAAATCTGTTTTATCATTGTTGATAATCCAAAAATAAGATATTTACCCGAAAAAACCGCTCTTAAGTTTTAACAAACATTTGGCTTGGCCCCCACACCTAAATAGAAAAACAAACGTATATTTGTATATACAATAGTTGTTGATGCATGAATGTCGAGGAAATCATTAAAACAGATAAGGAGATTCCGCTTAAAAGCAGGACGATAATTCATTTTATGTTGGTCGAGCATAAAATCAATGAAATCATTTCGAACGTGCTAAAGCCTTTTGGGGTGTCATTACAACAATTCAACGTTTTACGGATTTTGCGGGGACAAGACGGCAAACCGGCAAATCTCTCGACCCTGAACGAACGTATGGTCACTAAAATGAGCAACACCACCCGTTTGGTCGATAAATTATTGCTGAAGGGATATGTGAATCGTAAAACCTGTCCTTCGAACCGCAGGAAAATTGAAATTACGATTACCGATCAAGGGGAAAAGAATTTGGAAAAAATGGATAGGGCGATGAGAAATGCCGAAGAGAAAATCCTTGAAAACCTATCCGACAAAGAATTGGAACAACTGAACAAATTGTTCGATAAATTTTGAATACGAGTACTAATTTATAAACACTATCACTAATATTAATTAAAGATTCCCGCTTTCGTGGGAATGACAAAAAAGTCTAATAACTTATGAAAAAAGGAGTATTTAGTTTAGCAATGGCACTGGTTTTTGGCGTAGCAACGGCTACCGAACCGGTCGAAGAAGTGAAAAAGGAAGTTAATACAGAAACCAGTCAGGTAACCTGGAAAGCCTATAAAGTTACCGGTTCGCACCACGGTACCGTAGATCTGACGGAAGGTTTTTTGACGTTCGATGACGACAAATTGACCGGTGGCGAGTTCACTGTTGATATGTCCAGCTTGGTCTCGATAGATCTTGAAGGCGATGCGGAAAACAAAGGGAAATTAGAGGGGCATCTCAAATCCGAGGACTTCTTCCATACCGAAAATCATGCCGATTCAAAAATGGTCTTTACCGATGTCAAATCGACCGGAAAGAACTCTTACGAGGTAACGGGCGACTTGACCATCAAAGGTATTACCAAACCGGCGACCTTTGAGGTCTCGGTCTACGGAAGCAAAGCGACCGCTACCCTAAAAGTAGATAGGGCGGAATACGATGTACGCTATGGATCCGGGAGTTTCTTTGAAAACCTGGGCGATAAGACCATCTACGATGAGTTTGATCTAGTTGTTGATTTGGAATTCTAGTATTTCGATACATTTATTTTAATTCGTAGGGGCTGAAAATTTTCAGCCCCTACTTTTTTTTACGACATCGGCTTGTCCTTTTAAAAATGATTTCTATATTTGGGCAATGATTTACAATAACATACAAACTTGGTGGTGGAACAACTTTCGATAAGCATCGTGAGCTGAGCATCATTGTAGTATAACTATATAAGGCCTGTCATCACGACAGGCCTTTTTAATTTAATATATTTTGTCATTTCCCCGAACCTGTTTGCCGGCAGACAGGGGCGGAAATCATTTGAACCTTACCGAAATGAAGTACAAACTAAAGACCACCTACAAACGCATCCTCGCGGACACCATTACCCCGGTAAGTGTCTACCTAAAAATCCGGGACCGTTTTCCCAATTGCATCCTTTTAGAGAGTAGCGATTATCACGCCAATGACAACAGCTTTTCCTATATATGCTGTAATCCCATTGCCTCGATCAAAATCGAGAATGAAACTATCGTGCAGCAGTTTCCCGATGGTACATCCAAAGAAATCGCCATCGAAACCGATACCGATGTCGTAAAGATTATCGATGAATTCAGCCAAAGGTTCTCCACAGAAAACAAGGATTTCAAATTTATCGTCAACGGACTTTTTGGATATATGGCCTACGACGCGGTACGCTATTTTGAGGATGTGCAACTAAAAAAGAAAGAAAATAGCATTGCCATTCCCGATATGTATTACGCCGTTTATAAGAACGTAATCGCCATCGACCATTTCAAGAACGAGGCCTATATTTTTGCGCATTGTTTTGAGGAGGATGAAAATACAGGCGAAATCGAGCGCATACTGAACATCCGCAATTTCGCTTCCTATAAATTTTCGATGGATGGCGAGGCCATTTCCAATCTAAAGGATGAAGAATACAAAGAACACGTGCGCTTGGCCAAAAAGCACTGCCAACGCGGCGATGTGTTTCAATTGGTACTTTCTCGCCGCTTTTCGCAGGATTTTAAGGGGGATGAATTTAACGTCTATCGTGCCTTACGCTCTGTAAATCCCTCGCCCTACCTGTTCTATTTCGATTATGGGGATTTTAAAATTTTCGGAAGCTCCCCCGAGGCCCAATTAGTAGTCAAGGATGGAATAGCGGAAATTCACCCCATTGCCGGCACCTTTAAACGAACCGGCAACGATGAAAAGGATGCTATTTTGGCCAAACAACTGACCGAAGACGATAAGGAAAATAGCGAACACGTAATGCTCGTAGATCTCGCCCGTAACGACCTCAGCCGTAACGGTAATCTGGTCAAAGTCGCCAATTACCGTGAAGTCCAATTCTTTTCACACGTCATTCATCTGGTATCTAAGGTAACGGGGCATATTAAGAATGATATCCCAACCCTAAAGGTAGTCGCCGACACCTTCCCCGCAGGCACCTTGAGCGGTGCCCCGAAGCACAGGGCCATGCAACTGATAGAACAATATGAAAAAACAAGCCGAGGCTATTATGGTGGGGCCATAGGTTTTATGGATTTTAACGGTAATTTCAACCACGCCATCATGATCCGCACCTTTCTAAGTAAAAACCATCAACTGCACTATCAAGCCGGCGCGGGACTGGTAGCCGCCTCCGACCCCGAAGACGAACTGCAGGAAACCTATAGCAAACTAGGAGCCTTGACCAAAGCCTTGGAGATTGCAGAGGGAATATAAAAACCTAGCCCCAAAGGAGGAATTATAAAAATCAGTAATAAGAAAATGCAAAACGATAAAAATTTATACAATAAAGCCGACACCCCCCTCGGGGCAGGGCAAGGCGGGGCTGGGGCTGTCCTCGTTATCGACAACTACGACAGCTTTACCTACAACCTCGTACATTATTTGGAAGACCTAGGCTGCACGGTGACCGTAAAGCGTAACGACCAATTGACCCTTGAAGAGGTCGATGCCTTCGATAAAATCGTACTATCCCCCGGCCCTGGCATTCCCGATGAAGCGGGATTGCTCAAAGAAATCATTGCCAAATACGCCCCTACCAAAAGTATCCTTGGCGTATGTCTCGGCCAACAAGCCATAGGCGAGGTATTTGGCGGAACCCTGATTAATTTAGATGAAGTGCACCATGGTGTCGCCACCCAAATAAAAATCATTAAAGAAGACCCTATTTTTGCGGGACTACCCAAGGAAATCGAAGTGGGTAGGTACCATTCTTGGGTCGTGAATCCCGATTTACCGGAGGTCTTAGAGGCTACTTCGGTCGATGAAAACGGACAGGTGATGTCCCTGCGCCACAAAGAATACGACGTTTGCGCGGTTCAGTTTCATCCGGAGTCGGTGCTGACGCCCGAAGGAAAGAAGATTTTGGAAAATTGGTTGAAGAAATAATTTTTTGTCGTTCTGATGTCGCGCTGAGTTGACCGATAGAAAGGCGGGAATCTAAGACTGAAATATTAGATTAAATTGAAAGATTCCCGGCGAAGTTTATACTGAATCTTTCGACTAGTCTCAAGATAGACTTCGTCGAAGTGCGAGACTGACAAAAATGCTATATCCTATGAGAGAAACACTAAACAAACTAATAAACCACGACATCCTCTCCAAAGCGGATGCCAAACGTATACTGGTCAATATGGCCAAGGGCGATTACAATACCAGTCAGATCGCGGCCTTTGTCACCGTCTATATGATGCGCAGCATAACCATCGAAGAACTCGAAGGCTTCCGAGATGCCTTGCTGGAACTCTGTTTGGCGGTAGACCTTTCCGAATACGACCCCATCGACCTTTGCGGTACGGGTGGCGATGGCAAGGATACCTTCAATATTTCGACCTTAGCCTCTTTCGTGACCGCCGGAGCTGATGTAAAGGTTACCAAACATGGCAACTACGGCGTATCCAGTAAGTGCGGAAGCAGTAACGTTATGGAGTTTCTCGGTATCAAGTTTAGCAGTGAAAAAGATTTTTTGGAAAAATCGATCGATAAGGCAGGTATCTGCGTGCTGCATGCGCCCTTATTTCATCCTGCGATGAAAAATGTGGCACCGATACGACGAGATTTGGCGGTAAAGACCTTTTTCAATATGTTGGGACCGATGGTCAATCCCGCCTTCCCAAAAAATCAATTGGTCGGCGTTTTTAACCTCGAACTGGCGCGGATGTATGGTTACCTTTACCAGAACACCGATAAAAAATTCACTGTATTGCACGCCCTTGATGGTTACGACGAAATCTCGTTGACCGGAAATACCAAGACCATCTCAAACCACACCGAAGGCATGCTAAAACCAGAGGATTTTGGTGTGAGAACCATCAATCAATCCGAAATTACAGGCGGTGATAGCATCGAGGCATCCGCGCGAATCTTTGTGAACGTTCTAGAGGGCAAAGGTACTGAAGCCCAAAACAACGTGGTCTGTGCCAATGCCGGTGTCGCCATTGCCACGGTAAAAAACTTGAGTGTCAAAGAGGGGTTTGAACAGGCCAAGGAGTCGCTTTTGAGCGGCAGAGGATCGCAAGCTTTGAAGAAATTGCAGGAGTTGAGCAAGGCTTCCTGAGCAATAGGTTAATTAACAAATGTTATTGCAACCTAAAGGTTTTAGTCAAAATACGCATACCGAATTGTTCGGCTCAAGCTAAGATCAAGAAGCAAATTTTCGCCACGGGCTGAAGTCCCGTGAAAATTAAAAAACTATTTAGAAGTTGAAACAAAATACACTAAAGCCCATACCTGCCTACATTAGACAGGGTTTTAACTTTAGCTGGAGCCAATTAATTTAACCGTTTCCTTCACTTTACCGCTTTGGGCGGAAAGCTCGGACTAACGATGGAAGAATGAATATCTTAGATAAAATTATAGCCGACAAACGCAAAGAAGTCGACTTAAAAAAATCGATAATTCCAATTTCACAACTGGAAAACGCTGTGCTTTTCGACCGTCAAACGGTTTCATTGGCCAGTGCGCTACGCAAAAGTGAAACAGGTATTATAGCCGAACACAAAAGACGATCGCCTTCCAAATCGGTAATCAACCAAGACTTAAACGTACAAGCTGTTGCGCAAGGCTATGAAAATGCTGGCGTTTGCGGTATGTCCGTTCTTACTGATGGAAAATATTTCGGCGGCTCTTTGGATGATTTGCTCTTAGCCAGGGCTACCGTTCAAATCCCCTTATTACGCAAGGAATTCATCATCGACGAATATCAAATACTGGAAGCCAAAGCCCACGGAGCCGATGTGATATTATTAATCGCCGCAATTTTGGACAAAGAAGAAATCAAGCGCTTTTCCGAATCGGCCAAATCGTTAAATCTCGATGTGCTGCTCGAAGTACACAACGAAGAAGAGCTCCACAAATCCATCATGCCAAGTCTCGACATGCTGGGCGTCAACAACCGGAACCTAAAGACCTTCGAAGTTAGTCTGGAGACCAGCAAGTCACTCTCGAAACTAATCCCAGCTGACTTTGTAAAAGTGTCGGAAAGTGGTATCAGTACTATCGAAGCTATCAAAGATTTAAAATCTTATGGGTATCAGGGATTTCTGATCGGGGAGAATTTTATGCGGACTGAAAATCCCGGGGAGGCCGCCAAAGGATTTATAACAAGTTTACTGAAATAAACACCTAAATAATATCACACTATGGAAATAAGTAAACTCCCCGAGCGCCTCTATTCACTAGATGCCCTCCGGGGCTTTGACATGTTCTGGATTATCGGTGGCGAAGAAGCATTTAAACACTTGGCAGAAATCACCGGTTCCCCGTTTTGGGAGACTATTTCTGTACAGCTACACCATCCTGTTTGGCACGGGTTTGCCGCTTACGATCTGATATTTCCATTATTTTTATTCTTGGCAGGTGTGGCCACCCCATATTCCATCGGCAAGCAATTGCAAAGGGGCACCGATCGAAAACAACTGCTTTTCAAGGTTATCAAACGGGGACTCATCCTGGTAGTCCTTGGTATAATTTACAACAATGGACTGGTAATCGAACCCTTGGCGGAAATTCGTTTTGGCAGTGTGCTAGGGCGCATCGGCCTGGCCTATATGTTCGCCAATATTATCTATCTGTACAGCAAACAGCGCACGCAAGTCATTTGGTTCGTGGCGTTACTTTTAGGTTATTGGCTCGCGCTGACCTTTGGATCCGCGCCCGGTTTTCCGGCGGGAGATATGAGCATGGAGGGCAACTTCGCTTCCTATGTCGATCGGCTGCTCATGCCCGGCAAGCTCTATCTAGGCATTCACGACCCCGAAGGCCTTCTCGCCACGGTTCCCGCAATCTCTACCGCTTTGCTGGGTATATTCACGGGGAATCTATTGCGAAGCACACCTCCAGACGGTAAGATGAACGCCGTGTATAAGATGATAGTAGCCGGAGTTGTTTGCATTATCCTCGCACAAATTTGGAACCTATTTTTTCCCATCAATAAAAATTTATGGACTAGTTCGTTCGTATTACAATGCGGGGGAATAAGCTTGCTACTGATGGCTCTTTTTTATTATATCATCGATATTTTGGGTCATCGTCAATGGGCCTTCTTCTTTAAGGTCATCGGCATGAACTCCATTTTAATCTATATGTCCGACAAATTTATCGATTGGCATTATTCTAGTGAAGCCTTTTTCGGATGGCTCGGGCAGCTTATCGGGAATCCTTGGAATGTACTCGTCCTTGCATTGGCGGTCATTGCCGTGAAATGGGTGTTTCTGTATGTGCTATATAAACAGAAGCTATTTTTAAAGGTTTAAAAGAGGAAGGTAAGGAGGGGTCGATTTTGAAATTAAAGGATATGAAACTAAAAATCTGCGGAATGAATTTGAACACCGAGGAAGTCGCGGAATTACGCCCCGATTATCTTGGTTTCATTTTTTGGAAGCCATCAAGTCGGTTTTTTGAAACCAAAATGCCGGCATTGCCCGACAGCATACAAAAGGTAGGCGTCTTTGTAGATGCTTCCATAGATGAAATTCTTGATACAGTAGAAAAATACGAATTGCAGGCGGTACAATTACATGGTAATGAAAGTCCCGAATTTTGCAATGAATTACGCGGCAGGTCGAGACTGCCTGGCCGACAGGTAGGGGCACTTCACGACAGGTCGAGCCTACTTCGCCGGCAGGCAGGCGCACTCGAGAGCTCCCCCAGGGGAACAAATCTGCAAATCATCAAAGTTTTTTCCGTAAAAGACGATTTCGATTTCAGCCTTTTAAAACCCTACGAAGCAGTCTGCGACTATTACCTTTTCGACACCAAAGGCAAACTCCCCGGCGGCAACGGCTATGCCTTCGATTGGAGCGTACTCGAAAACTACCCATCGACCAAACCCTATTTTTTAAGCGGAGGCATCGGGTTGGAGGATACGGAGACCATCAAGGAGTTCAAGCAACGGCCGGAAGCGGTGTTTTGTTATGCTATTGATGTGAATAGTAAATTTGAGATAAAGCCGGGGTTGAAAGATGTTGAACTCTTGAAGGAATTTAGAGAAATACTTCAAGTGTAATACTATCAATAAAAGATTTTATGTAGCTCTGCTTAATTGGTAAACATGTTACTACTATTTTAAAGAAGGAAGAAAAACTAAGTTAAGATGCAACTGTCGCAAAATATGTGAAAGTTTAAAACAGATGACGGATAAAGGAAAAGAAATATTTTATGATGATACGAATAATATCGAAATACCCCTAGCTCCCTGCTTGCACAGACACCTTGACTAAAATGAGAACAGAAACTATGACATACCATGCAAACAATAAAGGCTACTACGGCGAATTCGGCGGAGCCTATATCCCTGAAATGCTCTATCCCAATTGCGAAGAGCTACGGCAGAACTACATCCGCATTATGGAAGAACCCTCTTTTAAAGAGGAATTCGACCAGTTGTTGAAAGATTATGTCGGCCGCCCTACTCCGCTCTATTTTGCCAAGCGCCTGTCCGAAAAATATGGAACGAAGATTTATCTCAAACGGGAAGACCTTTGCCATACCGGTGCCCATAAGGTGAACAATACCATCGGACAGATATTAATGGCGAAAAAACTGGGCAAGAATCGGATTATTGCGGAAACCGGTGCCGGGCAACACGGTGTCGCGACGGCTACGGTCTGTGCCTTAATGGGCATTGAATGCGTCGTTTATATGGGTGAAATCGATATCTCTCGGCAGGCCCCGAACGTCGCACGAATGAAAATGTTGGGTGCCGAAGTCCGGCCGGCGCTTTCAGGTAGTCGTACTTTGAAGGATGCAACCAACGAGGCCATTCGGGATTGGATCAATAATCCGGTGGATACACATTATATCATCGGATCGGTCGTAGGGCCTCACCCCTACCCTGATATGGTGGCACGGTTTCAGTCCGTAATATCCGAGGAAATCAAATGGCAATTGCAGGAAAAGGAAGGCCGTGAAAATCCCGATTATGTAGTTGCCTGTGTCGGCGGGGGTAGCAATGCCGCCGGTGCCTATTACCATTATCTTGACAATCCCGATGTAGGTATCATCGCCGTAGAAGCGGCTGGAAAAGGTGTGAACTCAGGTGAAAGCGCAGCTACTTCGGCACTCGGTAAGGTCGGTATCATCCACGGTAGCAAAACTTTGTTGATGCAGACCACAGACGGACAAATAACCGAGCCGTATTCTATTTCCGCAGGACTCGATTACCCCGGTGTCGGCCCCATGCACGCGCATCTATTCAAATCGGGCCGTGGGGAATTTATTTCCATCACCGATGACGAGGCCATGACCGCAGGGTTAGAAATGGCGCAGTTAGAGGGCATTATTCCCGCCATCGAAACCGCACATGCCTTTGCGATTTTTAATTTCAGGAAGTTCGAAAAGGATGATGTTGTGGTGGTCAACCTATCTGGACGGGGGGATAAAGATTTAGCTACCTACATTGAATACTTTAAGCTTTAAAAGTGATTGACCTGCAAGGTGTTCTCCGACGCAGGAGAGCCTCCTCGCAAGTCTTCCAAAAAAATAAAATCACATGAATCGTATTACCAAAAAAATGGCCTCCGAAGGCAAACTCCTTTCCATCTACTTCACCGCGGGATACCCTGCCCTGAACGATACCGCTAAAATCATTCAGGATTTGGAGAAAAACGGAGTCGATATGATTGAAATCGGCCTTCCATTCAGCGATCCTTTGGCCGACGGGCCAACCATACAAGCTAGCTCAACGGCAGCACTCAAAAACGGAATGACCACCGAAATCCTTTTTGAACAGCTAAAGGAAATCCGGAAATCCGTTTCGATTCCGTTGATCATTATGGGGTATTTTAATCCCATGCTGCAATATGGCGTGGAGGCGTTTTGCAAAAAATGTCAGGAAACCGGTATAGACGGACTCATCATTCCCGACCTTCCGGTCGATGTCTATCATGAGGAATATCAGGAAACATTCGAAAAATATGGTCTTATCAACATTTTCCTGATTACACCACAGACCTCCGAAAAACGCATTCGGTTTATCGATAAGATATCTAAAGGGTTCATTTATATGGTCAGTTCAGCTAGTGTTACCGGTTCGAGCAAGGGTTTTGGCGACGCACAGACCGACTATTTCGAGCGTATTGCGGCCATGAAACTGTCAAACCCGCAGATTATAGGTTTTGGCATCAGTGATTCAAAGACTTTTCAACAGGCTATCCAAACCGCAAAAGGCGCGATTATCGGTTCGGCATTTATCAAACACGTAACGGAATATGGCGCTGATTCCGTTTCAAAATTCATAACAAAGATCCGATAATGAAGGACCTAATCAACGATTGGAAAATAGTTATTTTGCTGTGCCTTACGTTAGGTCTGGCACCTTTCTATCCAGAACCTCATATTTGGGGGAAAATCCAATGGATTTCAGGTGGAGCTGTTGGTATGCAGTTTCAGGATTGGTTCGACGTTCTCTTTCATGGATTTCCGTTCTTATTATTACTACGTCTTTTTATATTGAAATTCAATAAAAGTCGTTCTCTATAGTACAAAAGCCATAAACGGTAAACTAATATTTTGCTTTTGTAAATTGTTACGCCATGAAACAATATCTGAGCTTAATACTATGTTTAATCACTTGCGTTAGTATCGCACAAGAGCTTAAAATAATTGATGCCGAAGACCGTTCTCCCATAGCTTTCGCTACCATATCCTTTGGTGATGGATTAGGCTCTTTTGCCAATGAAGAGGGTCTTTTCAACTATTCCATAAAAAAGTATGCGGATATAGATACCCTTTATATTTCTGCTATGGGGTATGCCGAAAAGGCTGTTCCAACAACTTTTGTGACTGAATCCGCGATGAAAATCGTTGCGTTGAGCTCAGCCGTTTCGGAACTGGGAGAGGTAATAGTATCCGCCCCAAAAGAGGGAAAATTTCGGTTCCGAAAACAAAAAGCGCTTACCCATAACGACATCTTTGCTTGTTGGCTTCCTACCGTTGAAAGCGAAGTAGCCGTGCTCTTTCAACCCTATGAGGGAAAAACGACTCAAATTTCAAAACTGTATCTACCGGTCAATGCCGAATCAGAATACAAATCTAAAGGGAAAGGAAAGTTCGCTACACTGTTCAGAATTCAGTTTTACGAAAACAACCATGGACTTCCAAGTACTGGGATTCCTTATAAAAATATAGTTTTTGCCATGGACGAAAAGGCGGACAAAGTTTTTGAGCTTGACCTACTATCGGAATCCATCTTTATACCTAATTCAGGTATTTTCGTATCCCTTCAGGTTTTGGGATATGCCAGAGAAAACGGAAATCTAATGGATACTAAAAAATATCGTGAAATCAAGACCTCAAGAGGTATTCAAAAAATATCAACCGCCTTCAGGCCATTGCTACCTTTTGTAAAGGGAGAAGCCAGTATGAACACTTTTGTACGCCGAATATTCTTCAATAACAAAAAATGGCAGGTATTTGATAGCACCTATAATCCGAATTCAAAACTTATTCAAACAGGCCATCGCAATTATGGTATGGGAGCCGAGTTTAAAGTGTGGGAAGATTGATTTCGGGCTCAGGCTACAGTACCGGATGGATGCCACCAAAGTCGATAACAATAAGAGAACGATTCAAAATCAGCAGTACAAAAGGGAATGCCATGTAGTTCTATTACTGATAAATCTAAAAACTCACATATCTTTTCTATCCCGCTTCCTCCAAACTACGCCGAATTCCGACTGGCATTAATATTCCCGTACAGCGACCGGGTCACAATTTTCTCGTACTCCTCCTTAAAATTGGCATTCTGACCGATTTTTTGCAGCGCATATTGTTGGATGACCAGCAGCGGCAAAACGATATTCTCCCGGATTTTTACCGATTCACGGGATACGCCTTCGTTCTGCATCAGGATGTCAAATCCACTAATGAGCAACAGCATTTCTTTGGAGAGCTCGTACTCCTCGTGCAGGATTTTCCAGAAATCACCATATTCAGGGTCTTCTTTCATGTAACTTGTCAACTCGAAATAACATTTGGTCAATGACATCATACTATTGAGCATCAAGGCCTCGAAAAAAGGCACTTCCTTGAACAGGGTTTTGACCTCCTTGATTCTGCCCTCTTCTTTGAGGGTCTTTATCGCCGTGCCGATTCCGAAATAACCGGGTACGTTCTGTTTTAATTGGCTCCAAGAGCCTACGAACGAAATGGCCCGCAAATCGGTCAGTTCTAATTTGGCCTTATTGCCACGCTTGCCCGGTCTACTGCCGATGTTGGCCATAGTATAGTACTTTAAGGTACTCTTATTTTCCAGATAGGGAATGAACATCTCGTGCTGTTTCAAAGCATCGTATTTGGCAAAACTTAGTTCGGAAAGTTCTTCCATCAGTTTTCGGGAATCTTTTGAAATCACATTTTTCTTTCCGAATAGATTGTTCGAGAGACCGGCCGTAAGCAATTGTTCCGAGTTATGCATGAACTGTTCCTTTGTGCCGTAGGTACTCGTAATCGTCTGGCCCTGTATGGTCAGCTGTATTTCGTGGTTGGAGACATCCTTGGTCTGTGCGGCGTAGAAACGGTGCGTCTTTCCGCCACCGCGTGCCGGTGGGCCACCACGGCCGTCAAAGAATACTGCCTTGATACCATTCTTTTTGCAGACTTTCGACAAAGCTTCCTTGGTTTTTAGAATAGACCAATTCGCCTTAAGATATCCCCCGTCTTTAGTGCCATCGGAAAAGCCGAGCATTATGGTCTGAACGTTATTCCGACGCTCGAGATGTGACCGGTATTCGGGCATATCGAACAGCGTCTGCATCGTAGCCTCGGCACCGGCCATGCCGTTCATGGTCTCGAAAAGGGGAGCGATATCGAAGGTAATTTCCTCGGCGTTCCAGCCACACCATCGAAACAATCCGTAGACAAAGAGTACGGAGAAAATATCCTCAGAATTACTAATGATGTAGCGATTGCATCCTTCCTCGCCGTTCTTTTTCTGAATTTTCTTTAGTTGTGAAATATTGACCAGGGTATCCTTTATGACATCCTCGGAAAAATCAGCTGGATCGGCATTCAAATCCTTATGCAGCAAAATGTCGACAAGGTCTGCTTCATCAAGCTCATCAAGATTATCCTTTATAATCCCATTTTGCTTTAACAGGCTTTTCACCACCAAAATGTGCTTGCTTTGATCTTGTCGAATATCCAAAGTGGCGAAATGTGTCTTGAAAATCTTGACCTTATCGATAAGGTGGTCGAGATCTTTCAGATAGAGTGCGTGATATTTTTCGACCAACAACTCGCGAATAGTCTCCAATGGACCGATGATATTCTGATAAACCACTGTTTTATCCGTATCGAACATGGCCACGTACAGCCTGTCCCGAAGGGTGTTCAAAGGCGCCTGCACCTCTTTAAAAGTCAGTTTTTTCCGGAGTTTTTTCAGTTCATTATAATAGCACTTCATCAAGGTAACACGCAACTCATCGGCCACATCTTTGGTAATGTCGGCGGTTACGAACGGGTTGCCGTCACGATCACCCCCGGGCCAAAAACCGAGCTTCATTATATTGTGGTTATCAAAATCGGCATTGGGTACGTTGTCCTTAATATAGGCAAACAAGTCGCCAACCGCATCATAATACACGTTTCGGAGGAAGTAAATAATATTTTTAGCCTCATCGAGCGGGGTAGGTTTTTTTGCATTGATCAACGAGGTCAGTCCCAATTGCTGCAGGGTAAGGTCGATGTCGTTGATGCGATCTTCTAAAATAAGGGAGTGTAGTTCGGCAATGATATCAAGTACTTCGGGCGTGTAGAACTGGGTAGGATGCGCCGTAAATACGATACGGGCACTGAAGGTAGACAGTTGTTTGGCGAGCTTGTCCCAATCTTTATTTTTGTCAACGAATTGAAAGTAATCTTTGATAGATAACGAGCTACTATGTTCTTGCAGCTCGGGAAAAGCAGCATCTTCAACGCTATCGTAAAGCACCACTTGACGTTCTACATATTGGATAATACGGAACATAAAATCGATCTGGTCCTTTTCATCCTCGATATTCGCATAGTTTTTAAAAAATGTATCAAGAATTTCTTGGGGATGCTTTCCTGATTTCAACCCTTTTTCACATTGATGGAATAGTAAGGGAATGAGTATGCCCACATTTTCGATATTCCGGTACGGAAGGTTCAAAAATAAGCTGTTGTAGACATTAAATTTATTGGTAACCAATTTTTTAAAGGTTTCCAGTCTTTTTGTTTGATGCATATATGCTTGCTAAATTTAATTTATGAGGATGTAATTAAGCTTATAAATATCGGGATAAATGCGCTTCTGCCCGAACGTTTTTAGCGCAAATAACAAAATAAGGCACCTACACCACAAAAAACACGGGTTTCACAACAAAAATTTCAATTATCTGGGATGCGGAGGTACTTTTATCATGTCATAAAAACGAAATAAGATTTTTCATTTTCATATAGTGTTCTCGTAAAAGAGCCTTGCCTTCACCGGTTGGGCTCTTTTTAGTTGATTCAAAAAAAAGGCGCATACTGCAATATCCTAAAATCGACGGTATTGAAATCAGGATTCGCATCCTTCATTTTCTTATAAGCCGCAAGACTGCCGACCGCCCTATTGGCAGCTCCGGAGGGGGCTGTAAGCGATACAGTTTTAATTATCCTGTCGTTTTCCGAAGGAAGTACGAAACGATGTATCCTGGGAACCGCACTGGAAACCACCTCCAATTGCAATCCGTAATCTTTAAGGTGTCTCCTAAAAAAATATTCGGGACCGTTTTTACTGTTTCCACCGGTAAATAAGAGCGTATCGATATTGGGAAAGTTTTGCAGTATCCGGACTAAATCCCTAAGCTGCACGTTTTGCATACCAAGGTCCGAGGCATCTACTTTTTCCCTTTCGGCCCCTTCAACTATATCGCAAATACCGATGCGCCGTTTGAACAGAAAATGTTTGCGCTGTTCTATGGCTTCCCGAGTAGTTTCATAGACCAAACCTAAATCAAAGATCTGGTCTAAAATAGGCCAAAGTTGTCCGTCACGGCTTCCATAGCAGAAATCGACATCGTCTGCTTTGAAATCACGGGATGTAAATCGCGGTGGTGGAAGTGTGCCCACAATCAGTTTGGTGGCTTCCGGAAAAAGAAAAGGCGCATAAGGGTGGGTATGGAGAAACACGGGCATTTATTTCAGGATTAGCACCAGATCATCCGCATTGACCAATGAACCACCTTCCAGTTGAACCTTATCGACCGTGCCTTCTGCATTGGCGGTTACCGTAGTCTCCATTTTCATGGCCTCTATGATAAATAGCGGCTGGTTGCGTTTGACTTCTTGGCCTTTTTTGACCAATACGGTGGATAGCAATCCCTGTAAGGGCGCACCTACCTGCTTGGGGTCATCGGCATCCGCTTTTACATTTTGAATGTTTTCGACCTTGACCGATCGGTCTTTGATCATCACGTTTCGCAATTGCCCGTTGATCTTGAAAAAGATGCTAACGTTGCCGGCCTCGTCGGGTTCGCCTACCAGCATCAAAGATATCAGTACGTTCTTACCCCTGTCCAATTCAACCATGATCTCTTCCCCGACATCCATTCCATAAAAGAAATTTTTGGTGGGTATGTTGACCACGTTCCCGAATATTACATGATTGTTATAGGCTTCGGTGAATACTTTAGGATATAACTTATAGGATAAAAAATCTGTCATTTCAAGCTCGCGACCCATCCCTTTCTTGAACTTTCTTTTAAAAGCCCTGAACTCCTTCTCAAAATCGATGGGATCTAAATGGGCGTTCGGACGGTCGGTATAGGGTTTTTCGTCTTTTAGGACGATTTTCTGCAGCTTTTTCGGAAAACCTCCGACGGGCTGTCCCAAATCACCCCGAAAAAAGCTCTTTACGGACTCGGGAAAGGAAATATCCTCGCCTTTTTCCATCACATCTTCCACTGTCAAATCGTTACTGACCATATATTGCGCCATATCGCCGACCACTTTTGAACTGGGCGTAACCTTTATGATATCGCCGAACATGGCGTTGACCTTGGCGTACATTTTGGTCACTTGGGTAAAGCGGTCTTCGAGTCCCAATGCAATTGCCTGCCCTTTTAAATTGGAATATTGGCCACCGGGAATTTCGTGATCATATACCTCGCCCGTACCCGATTTCAATCCGGATTCGAAGGTGTAATAGTAGTTGCGAACGGTTTCCCAATAGTTGGAATATTCCGCCAGTTTTTCGGTATCCATGGGATTTTCCCGTTTCTGGAAACGCAGCATCTCCACAACGGAATTAAAATTGGGCTGAGAGGTAAGTCCCGATAATCCGCCCAAGGCCACATCAATAACATCCACGCCCGCTTCTACCGCTTTCAAATAGGTAGCTGATTGTACCGACGAAGTGTCGTGCGTATGTAAATGGATGGGAATATTGATTTCCGATTTTAGGGCCGTTATAAGTTCAAAGGCGGCATCGGGCTTTAATAGACCCGCCATATCCTTAACACCCAAAATATGCGCCCCGGCATTTTCGATATCCTTGGCCAATTGCAGGTAGTACTTAAGGTCGTATTTTGTTTTGGATGGATTTAGGATGTCGCCCGTGTAGCAAAGAGAACCTTCCGCCAATCCTCCCGTATTTTTACGGACGTACTCGATGCAGGGTGCGATGGATTTCATCCAGTTAAGGGAATCGAAAATACGGAATACATCGACCCCCGTATTCCAGGATTCTTCCACGAATTTTTCGATCAGGTTGTCGGGATAGGCCGTATAGCCGACGCCATTGGAACCCCTGATCAACATCTGCAACAACAGGTTCGGCATTGCCTTACGCAACAAGGCTAGGCGTTCCCAAGGGTTTTCATGCAAAAACCGCAGGCACACGTCGAAAGTAGCACCTCCCCAGACTTCCATGGAGAAAACTTCGGGATGGTTCTTGGCATAGCCTTCCGCCACTTTGAGCATGTCGGCCGTTCGCATACGCGTTGCCAACAAGCTCTGGTGGGCATCGCGCATGGTGGTATCGGTAAAATGAACTTTATTCTCTTGCTTCAACCACGCGGCGAATTTTTCGGGTCCCAGTTCCGTCAACCGGTCTTTGGTACCCTTGGGATACCCCACTCTCTTTGGAAAGGTTGGCACTAGGGGCTTTGAGAAAACGTGTTTAGGGTCGTAGTTTTTTACATCGGGATTTCCGTTTACGATGGTCTCCCCCAAGAATTCGATCAGCTTGTTCGCCCGGTTCCTAGGTTCGATAAACTCGAAGAGTTTGGGCTCGTTCTTGATAAAATTGACGGTGACCTTGCCCTCCCGAAAGGTGGGATGTATCAAAATATTGTTCAAAAATGCCATGTTGGTATTTACTCCACGGATACGAAACTCCGCCAAGGCCCTGCGCATCTTTCGACAGCACCCGTCAAGCGTACGGCTCCGGGCGGAAACCTTAACCAACATGGAATCGAAAAAAGGTGAAATGGCCACACCTTGGTAAATACTGCCGGCATCGAGACGGATCCCAAAACCGGAAGCACTTCGATACGTAGTGACTACCCCATAATCCGGCTTAAAATCATTGGAAGGATCTTCGGTAGTAATACGACATTGAAGTGCGACCCCCGTAACCTGAACAGATGCCTGATCTGGAATTTTTATCTGGGTATCCGATAATTTATATCCTCCAGCAATAAAAAGCTGGGCCTTGACCAGGTCGATATTAGTAATCATTTCGGTCACCGTGTGTTCGACCTGAATACGGGGATTTACCTCGATAAAATAGATGCTTCCATCGTCATCGACCAAAAACTCCACCGTACCGATATTGTTGTAGTCCACCGCCTTGCAGATATCGATGGCGTATTTGTAGAGGCTATCCTTGGTTTCCTGCGGTAGCCCTATTGAAGGTGCGAACTCGATTACCTTTTGGTAGCGTCGCTGCACGGAACAGTCCCTTTCGTAAAGATGTACGATATTGCCATGGGTATCCGCAACAATCTGGATTTCAATATGTTTCGGGTTTTCGACGAATTTTTCCAGAAAAACGGTATCGTCGCCAAAAGCGTTCAGCGATTCCCTTTTTGCTTCGGGAAAGCCCTTTTTCAGTTCCTCTTCGGTGCGAATTACCCGCATACCTCGGCCCCCACCGCCAGATGCGGCTTTCAACATTAGCGGAAATCCAATCCGTTTGGCTTCCGAAAGTGCCGTTTTAATATCCTTTAAATCAATATTGCTACTCTCGATAACGGGAACATTGTTCGCTACCGCGACTTCTTTGGCCGTAATCTTATCGCCAAGGGCCTTTAAGACGGAAACCTTCGGACCTATAAAAATAATATCGTTCTCCGCACATTTTTGCGCGAATTGTGCATTTTCCGATAAAAATCCGTAGCCGGGATGAATGGCATCGACCTGGTTGTCTTTGGCCACCTTTATAATGGCATCCATATCCAGATAGGGCTTTAAGGGTTCCTTGTCCTCCCCGATCTGATAACATTCATCGGCTTTGTAGCGATGCAGCGAATACCGGTCTTCGTAGGTATAAACGCCTACCGTACGTACTCCGATCTCTACACAGGCCCTAAAAATCCGGATGGCAATCTCGCCCCTGTTCGCGACTAAAACCTTTTCTATTTTCAACCTATTCTAATTTAAAACCCTTGAAATTACTTTATTTTGTCGTAATTAAACAAACTTAGCTTTTTTAGGTTAGGATAGCAATACGATATATTTGTAAAATTCAACTTTATTTCAGGTGGATCGTGCGAAGATAAAGTCATCTCCAAATTCTCGAGAGAACGAATTAGTATTAATTATTCTTATATTTTGCCTGAAAAACGTAATTTCAATAAAAATTCTAAATACAGATGGGAAAAGGGGATAAAAAATCGAGAAGAGGCAAAATCGCCAACCGCTCTTTCGGGGCGAGGCGGCCGCGCAAGATTAAAAAACGGCCTTCGGTCGAGGAGAAAATCGGTTTGAGGAAGAAGAAATAAACTTGGCAATTGCAGTTGCGATATGTAGTAACAGCGGATTGCAAATATGCGGTTGCAATGAGGAATAGTTAGTCAGCATATGTTGTCCATTCCTATCAATTCGGAGATTTCAGGTTTCATCTTTCGCTTAACAAATCACCGAACAAAAACAGGCTCGTTCTTCTTCGAAGTATGCGATTCGCTGAAAATATAGCCGTCATAATCGAAGCCCTTCAAATCTTCTAAAGTCTTGACGTCCTTATCGACGATATATCGGACCATAGAGCCCCGGGCCTTTTTGGCGTAGAAACTGATGATTTTTAGTTTATCATTGCTCCAGTCCTTAAAAACGGGCGTAATTACCGGTACTTTTAAAGCTTTGTCGTCAACAGCACTAAAATATTCATTACTCGCCAGGTTTAGAAAGACCTCATTTTCTTCTAGCTCATTATTTAAATGCTTGGTAATAGTTTTCTTCCAGAACTCATACAAATTCTTCTTACGGCCCACTTTAAGTTTTGTACCCATTTCCAACCGATAGGGCTGCATAAGGTCGAGCGGACGGAGTAATCCATACTGACCTGATAAAATCCGCAACGTATTCTGTAATTTCTCGACCTTCTTGGAAGACATCGTATACGCATCAAGACCTTGGTAGACATCACCGTTAAAGGCATAAATCGCCGGTCTAGCATTTTTAGTGGTAAACGGCGTTTCAAAATCCTGGTTGCGCTGCCAATTGAGCTGTGCGAGCTTATCGGAAATGCTCATTAGCTCCATCAAATCCTTAGGCTTTTTTTTCGCCAATATCTTGTTCAGCTTTACGGCCTCCTCCAAAAACTGAGGCTGTGTCTGTTTTAAACTGGGATATTCGGATTCATAATCCAATGATTTGGCTGGAGAAATGACAATTTTCATAATAACGTTCTCTTATACGATCAACCACTAAAATAATCCGAATTTTTCGCATTACCGCGGTTATCGACAATCGGTTGTCTATGTAGGTATTGATGAAATTTATGGGAACATGTCAAAGTTGAGGATGACAAGAAAATCTGGATGTTAAAGACCGAATTTGAAGTTTGGAATTTGATGCTTTGAATTTGGAATTTCCCTCACCGATGCTTCGCATAGTGCCGCCACTTCGCGATGCAATCCGTCATATCTTGGGGAATTTCAGAATCGAAACGCATCTTTTCTCCGGTTTCGGGATGTATAAAGCCCAAGGTCTTGGCATGTAACGCCTGTCGGGGGAGAATCTTAAAAGCGTTATCTACGAACTGTTTGTATTTGGTGAAAGTTGTGCCCTTCAAAATCTTATCACCGCCGTAGCGCTCATCATTAAAAAGGGTGTGGCCAATATATTTCATATGTACGCGGATTTGATGTGTACGACCGGTTTCTAGTTGGCAAGACACCAAGGTCACGTATCCCAAACGCTCCAAAACACTATAATGGGTGACCGCATCCTTACCTTCGTCCCCTTCGGGAAAAACCTGCATCTGCAACCGGTTTTTCGGATTGCGGGCAATGTTGCCTTCCACCGTGCCACTTTCATCTTTGACATCACCCCAAACCAAGGCCACATACTCCCGTTCAGAAGTTTTGTCGAAAAATTGTTTGGCCAAATGGGTCATGGCAGTTTCCGTTTTGGCGACGACCAGCAGTCCTGATGTATCCTTATCGATGCGATGTACCAATCCGGGGCGCTCGTTGCTGTTATTGGGAAGTGCCACCTGCTGATCGGGCAAGTTCTCGATGTGGTACAAAAGAGCATTGATCAGCGTACCGGAATAATTGCCATGGCCCGGATGTACGACCATGCCTGCCGGTTTGTTGACCACGAGAAGAGCATCATCCTCATAAACGATATCCAAAGGAATATCTTCGGGAACCAGTAAAAATTCATGGGGGGGATGCTCAAAAAGCACCTTTACCTCATCATCGGGCTTTACCTTATAATTCTGCTTAACGATTGCACCGTTGACCCAAATATGGCCCTCTTTGGCGGCTTGCTGAATTTTGTTGCGGGTAGCATATTCGATGAAGTTCATCAAAAATTTATCAACACGCAAAGGCTCTTGTCCTTTGGCGGCCACGAACCGATGGTGTTCGAAAAGCTCGTCGTCGGTTTCGTTGCTATCTTCTGATTGCATAATTTATTGGGATTCGGCTTGTACCCTCGCCTGATCGGGAATGGCGCCATTACCGCACACCAACTCGATCTTCGAAGTCTTGGGCAGTTTGTCGCCCGGTTTGATCTGCTTCCCTTTATGTTTGATATAGTATACCATGTCTTTGCCCAATTGGTCGATATAAGTGGTACGCTGCACATCAAGTCCCACAGCACGCAACATCGAAGTTGCATTGCGCTGGGTCACCTGAATAATCTTGGGCACGGTCACTTGTTTATATCCGGATGGATTTACCGTTAAATAAATTTTTCGATTTTCCTTTACCTTGTTCCCGGCCGGAGGGTCTTGCTCGATAATCGAAAATCGGGGGTAATCAGGATTGAAATTGGCGGAATCTAACACTTCAAAACGTAAATGGGCTTCTTCCACCGCTTTTCGCATATCGGGAACGGACATCTTACCGAAATCGGGTACTTCTACGAATTCCCCATGGTTGGTCGTACTGTTCAGCCAGCGAAGGGCTAGGAAAACAACCAATATCAGCACCAAAAGGGCCAAGCCGAGCTGTATCAAAAGTACCTTGCTCTTTAAAAAATTGAAGAAATTACGCATTCAGATGTGTTTGACAAGACAAAGATAGACAATGGATTGCTTTTTTCTTTACTTTCGGATTTGTTTTGCACTATGAAAACCTAACGTACACATGAAGAAAAATATTGCCATCATTATGGGCGGATATTCCAGCGAATTCAAAATATCGCTAAAAAGCGGTGGTGTTGTCCACGATTATTTGGATACGGATAAGTTCAATCCCTTTCGTATTCATATATATAAGAACAAGTGGTTATATGTTGACGACAAGGGCAAAGAATCGCCGGTAAACAAAAATGATTTTTCCATAACCACCGAAAGCGGTAAACAGACTTTCGATTGCGTTTTTAACGCCATTCACGGTACGCCCGGTGAAGACGGACTACTACAGGCTTATTTTGAACTATTGGGCATTCCTCAAACTTCCTGCAATCAGTATCAGGCGGCACTTACTTTCAATAAAAGGGACTTGCTCAGCGTGTTAAAACCTTACGGAATAAAATCCGCACCCTCCTTTTACCTGAACCAAGGCGATGAAATCGATGAGGATGCCATTATCTCGAAAGTCGGCCTGCCCTGTTTTGTAAAGGCCAATAAGGCTGGCAGCAGTTTTGGGATTTCCAAAGTGTACGAAAAAACGAAATTGCGGGCTGCCATCGAAAACGCCTATCAAGAGGATGATGAAATTATCATCGAGGCCTTTCTAGACGGTACCGAGGTTTCCGTCGGTGTAATTACCTATCAAGGAAAGACAAAAGTGCTTCCCATCACGGAAATCGTGACCGAAAACGATTTTTTCGATTATGAGGCCAAATACGAAGGAAAATCCGAAGAAATCACTCCCGCCAGAATCTCGAAAACTCAGGAAGAAAAGGTCTCGGAACTGGCCAAAAGGATATATGAAATCTTAAAAATGAAAGGCTATTCCCGTAGCGAGTTCATCTTCGTCGACGACGAACCCTATATGTTAGAGATGAACACAACCCCAGGCCTGACCACCGAAAGTATTCTGCCGAAACAGGCGAAAGCAGCGGGGATTTCGTTGACGGAACTGTTCGGGAGTGCGATTGAAGAGACGCTGAAGAAAAAATAGAAGAATGTGAGATTTGATATTTGGTATTTGGTATTTCAGATGTTAGGCAAAATTCAGAGTTGTGAGTTCGGAGATATAATGGGAAATGGGCGGTAGACCCTAGTCAAAAAGCTGCAATCAATTAGCAACGGACGATGGGGAATCGAGAACGAGCATAGCGCTACGGGCGACGGCAATGAGCAACGGGCAGCTAGCAGCAACAGCAAACAGCAAACAGCAAACAGCAAACAAAAATCACCTTTTTCCAAACTCCGAAACCCATAAATCCCCAAACTTTTTTGAACCCGCTTCTTGATTTTGTGCCTAAACTTTCAAACCTGTAACTTGTAACCCAAAACTTTCACCATGAGACGCGCCATCTTCCCTGGATCCTTTGACCCCTTGACCTTAGGGCATTCCGATATTATCCAACGGGGCGTCACCCTTTTTGACGAACTGATCATCGCCATTGGCAGCAATGCTGAAAAAAAATACATGTTCAGCCTTGAGCAGCGTATGCAATTCATTACATCCGAATTTGAGTCCGAGCCCAAAATAAAGGTACACTCTTACGAAGGCCTAACCGTCGATTTCTGTAAAAAAATGGATGCGGATTTTATATTACGCGGATTGCGCAATCCCGGGGATTTTGAGTTCGAAAAAGCTATTGCCCATACCAATCGGAAACTTTCGGAAATCGAGACGGTTTTTCTGCTGACCTCATCCGGAAAGTCCTACATCAGTTCATCGATAGTTAGGGATGTTATTAGAAACGGAGGAGATTATACCGGGCTTGTACCGGATACAGTGCGTACTTCTTAAACTTATTTGGTACACTCATTTCTTAACGTTTTGCTCAAGTAAATTAGGTATGCCTTTTTTTGTAAGGAATAACTTATTAAATTAGCCTAGTCTACGCTACCCACAAGTATGGCGACGCAGACAACGCGTTTGGCACAGTTCACAACAAACCTTTAGCCTTTTCCATAAATCGCCCTAATTTAGTAAGAAATAACCCCTACATGTTGAAAGTACCCCCCATCAAAACCAATAACTTTTTAATCAGGCAACTGCCAAAAGCTATTGTTTTTGTCAACGATAGGTTTGAAGTCGTCCATGCCTCCGACAAGTGGCTAACGGAATTTAAGCTGGAGTCACACGATGTTTTCGGAAAACCCATCGGAGAACTTTTTACAAGAACCGGTCGCGACTGGGAAAATGCATTGCGCGATTGCCTATCGGGTGAGACCGATGAAATAACCGTCAATTTTAATATCGATATTACATCCAACGAAACTTGGTTCGAATGGACTTGCGTTCCCTGGTATGATGAGCAAGAGCATATTATCGGTTTAATCATCGAAACGGAAGATATTACCCAGCGAAAACTTGATGAGGCTCAAAATAAAAAGTTGAAATCGCTCTTAAAAGCCACCTGTGAAATCGGTAAAATAGGATGTTGGGAGTATTGTTTTAAAGAGAATAAACTGACTTGGTCTGATATGACCCGCCATCTACACGAGGTTTCGGACGATTTTATACCGACCATTGATTCTGCCGTACAATTTTATAAAGATGGCCATAGCCGGAATACTATGGCCATGGTGGTTCACGCTGCCATGGAAAATGGAGAACATTGGAATGAAAGATTGCAGCTAGTAACCGAGAAGAGCAACGAAATATGGGTGCAAACAGCGGGAATGCCCATTTATAAAAATGAAATACTCGTTGGCTTTTACGGAACGATACAAAACATTGACAATCAGGTAAAATCCGAAATCAAAACAAAAGACAGCGAACTCTTGCTGCGAACGCTTGTCGATAATTTACCGCTCAATGTTTTCATAAAGGATACAGAGTCGCGAAAAATATTGGTCAACAAGGCCGAATGTACCTATCTGGGCGTTGATAGTCCTGATGAACTTTTAGGAAAATCCGATTTCGAACTTTACGACCATGACATTGCGAAGATGTCAAGAAATGAAGATGTGAAAGTCATGGAAACCCTTAAACCCATTTTATCCAAGGAAACCATCAATCGAAAGAAAAACGGAGAATCCACCACCTTCCTAACCTCCAAGATTCCGCTTTTAGACAATTACGGGAAGGCCAACGGATTAGTGGGCATCAGCATCGATATTACAGATATCAAACAAAAGGAAGACGATTTGCGCGACTTGGTCAACGTGGCCTCGCTTCAAAACAAGAAACTCATCAATTTCGCCCATATCGTATCACACAATCTACGGTCTCACAGCGCAAATTTTTCGATGTTATTGGATTTTTTAGCGGATGAAAAGAAAGAATCGGAAAAAGCGAATATTCTGAATATGCTTACCAATGCTTCCGACAACCTTATGGAGACCTTGGAAAACCTGAACGAGGTAGTAACCATTAATACCAATGTCAATCTCGACAAGAAGCCCATCCCCCTTAAAAACAAAATAGATACGGTGCTAAATAACCTTTCCGCTTATCTAACAGAAAACAATGCCACTATACTAAACAAGGTGTGCGAGACCTTTAAAATACAGGTTATACCGGCCTATTTCGATAGTATCTTGATGAATTTTGTCACCAATTCGATCAAATATAAAGACCCTGAACGTGACCCCGTCGTTACCTTGACCGCTACGAGCAAGAACGGCTATACCGTTCTTTCTATTACCGATAATGGACTAGGTATTGATCTTAAAAAGTATGGGAATAAACTTTTCGGCATGTACAAAACCTTTCACGACCACTGCGATGCTCGGGGAATTGGCCTTTATATTGCCAAAAATCAGATCGAGGCAATGAACGGTTCAGTAGATGTCAAAAGTAAGATAGGGGTCGGTACTACCTTCAATATTTATTTTGATGAAAAAAATTAATAGCATCTGTATCATCGATGATGACGTGATAACGGTCTATGGCATTCGCAAATTATTGGGACTCGTCGTAGACTGCGACGATATTACCTCTTATGCCAACGGTAAATTGGCCTTCGAAAGTATACAAGAAAAATATTCGGTCACTGCAAAGGTTCCCGATATCATTTTTTTGGATATCAACATGCCCCTTATGGATGGATGGCAGTTTCTCGACGCATTCTTTGCCCTACCCATAAAGCATAGTGTGCGTATCCATATTGTCACTTCGTCGATTGATATTTTGGACATACAGAATTATGAGCGGTATAAAAAGCAATCCCACCATACCCTTAGCTACAACTACAAACCCATACGGAAGTCAAAAATAGCAGAAATCATGAACCCGACGTAGAACCGAAGGGTACACTTAATACTATCCACTCTGTACTCCATACTTTATTATGTAAATTTGGCGCATGGTATCATTCGCTAAAAATCACCTTTGGTCAAATGGAGCATATGCCTTCCTAGCGTTATGTCTCTTTATTTCATGTGAAACCGCGAAAGAGGATAAAGCCGCCGATTTTCCGACCCACTTCGAAGAGACCGATGGCAAAGAGACGGCTACCTATCTACAGACCGTTGATTTCTACATTCAACTGGCCAAGGAATTCCCCGAAATCAATATGCAGACCATGGGGGAAACCGATAGCGGGTATCCTTTGCATATCGTTACCTATAATCCTGATGGGGACTTCAATTTCCAGAAAATCGGTAATGACAAAACGCTCATCTTGATCAATAATGGCATTCATCCCGGTGAACCCGACGGTATAGATGCGACCATGCTTTTGTATCGGGATTTTGCTACGGGAAAGCTGGAACCACCCAAGAACACGGTCTTGGTCACCATTCCTACTTATAATATCGGTGGGGCCCTAAACCGCAACAGTACCACGAGGGCCAACCAAAACGGGCCAAAAGCCTATGGTTTTCGTGGCAATGCCCTGAACTACGACCTTAATCGCGATTTTATAAAGGGCGATACCAAGAACGCACGTACTTTTTACGAGATTTTCCACCGAGTAAAACCCGACATCTTTATCGACAACCATGTAAGTAACGGAGCAGACTATCAATACACCCTGACCCACCTCTTCACGCAACACGATAAACTTGGAGGCGAACTAGGGCAATACCTCAACGACGAAATGATGCCAGGCCTCGAGAAATCGTTAAAAGAAGCCGATTGGGATATTACGCCCTTCGTCAATGTTTACAATCAAGTACCCGAAAACGGCTTTTCACAGTTTATGGATTATCCCAGATACTCAACAGGCTTTACTACACTTTTTAACACCCTGGGGATGATGGTGGAAACCCATATGCTGAAACCCTATAAGCAGCGCGTAGAAGGAACGTATCACTTACTAAAAAAAATGGTCGCCATCGCTGAGATCGACCACGAAAAAATAAAACGTCTTCGTATGGAAGCCAGGCATCGTCATAAGAATTGGAAATATTATCCTACGGCCTGGGAAATCGATTCGACTCAAACCACGATCTTAAATTTTAAAGGATTTGAGGCAGATACCCTTACAAGCGAGGTCACTGGCCAAATCCGGTTAAAATATGATCGAAACCGTCCTTTCACCAAATCAGTGGAATATCATAATTATATGAAGCCCCTCGATTCCGTAGAGGTTCCCGAAGCCTATATCTTAAAAAAGAAATGGGCTAAAATCCTCAACTTGCTAAATCTGAATCAAATCGGCTTTAAATTACTTAAGAAAGACACTTTGCTTACGGTCGAATCATATCACATCGACACCTTTGAGACCACCGATTCCCCTTATGAAGGTCATTATCCACATAGCAATACGAAAGTTAAAGCTAGTTTGCAGAAAGTGAACTTCGAACAGGGAGATATTTTGATACCTACCGATCAGCCGGGCATTCGATACCTTTTGGAGACCCTGGAGCCCGAAGCGAACGATTCGTTCTTTAACTGGAATTTTTTTGATCCCATTTTACAGCGCAAAGAACATTTTTCCCCCTATGTTTTTGAGGATGAAGCTTTGAAAATGTTACAGAAAGATTCAGTTTTGCAGGAAAGCTTCCAACTTAAAAAGGAGAATGACACAGCGTTTGCGGCAAATGGCTATGCCCAACTGGATTGGCTTTTCAAACAATCCGAACACTTTGAGGATGCGTACATGCAATATCCCGTGTATCGGGTTATGAAAAAAGATTCCGCTTCAAGTTCAATACAAGTGGATGGGAATTTGTAAAATTCAATCGTCTTCGAAGCGCTCGAATAGTCACATCCAAGTAAATTTCAAATTAACACATCTTCCAACCAGCTGCCGGGCCGGGCAGGTTGATAAATCGACCATTCACTCAAAAAGAATCTTAATATTGGCATACGAATTTTGAAGCGCCTTCTGGATTTTTTTCGGCCCCTTCCACTTTACCTTTACGATACCTTCCTTTTTTTCCGGTTTTAGTTTGCCGGTATACTCCGTTCTCATCGCGAACCAATGTACTTCCTTTAAGGTATAGGTACCGTTGTTCTTGAAGACATGATAGGTAGTCTTGAGAAAATTTTCGATACGCAGACCCTCCACCCCGGTCTCTTCCATCACCTCTCGAATAGCACAGTCCTCTATCGATTCGCCTTTGTCGAGCTTGCCTTTGGGCAGATCCCATTTATCATTTCGGTAGATGAACAGCACCTTTCCTTCTGGATTAGTGACGACACCACCGGCGGCCACGGTAAGAGGTATTTGTTTTGTGAATTTCTTAAGGATTTCCTCGTGGTTCGGATGGTAGATATAGGCTTCAGGTAACCTCTTCTTCTTTAAAGCTTTTATGGCCTGCTTTATCGAATCTTCATTGAGGAGAAAATATTCACCATTGGCGGTCTCGGAGAGTTTATTTGTTAAGATCAACGGCAGTTCGTTCACAAAAACTTTATACATTTGTGCTATGGTTTTAAACAAAGACACCGCCAAGAAAACAGCTGAGCTCCTGTTGCAAATTAATGCAATAAAGTTGAATCCTGAAAATCCGTTTACTTGGGCCTCCGGTTGGAAATCGCCCATTTATTGCGATAATAGGATCATATTGTCGTATCCGGTCATCCGAAATTATATCCGTGAAGAAATGGGCAAGCAGGTCGAATTACTCTACGGAAAACCCGATATTATTGCAGGTGTGGCCACCGGAGCTATCGGTATAGGCGCACTGGTAGCCGATGTTTTGGGCCTTCCCTTCATCTATGTCCGACCAGAGCCCAAATCGCACGGAAGACGAAACCAGATCGAAGGAAAACTGGAAGCGAATCAGACCGTAGTGGTCATCGAAGATCTTATAAGTACAGGAAAAAGTAGTCTCAATGCAGTTGATGCCCTAAAAGCCGAAGGTGCCAAGGTAAAAGGTATGTTGGCCATATTCAC